>ERZ780190.3003-NODE-3003-length-11700-cov-32.288965_pt1 | contig 11700 bp, 11 predicted proteins | sample MGYA00510980_ERZ780190 | MGnify/ENA primary metagenome ERZ780190 (study PRJEB29588, sample SAMEA1972188) | human gut metagenome | biome: human gut; feature: human-associated habitat; material: faeces | place: Denmark | collected 2008/2010 ... | reverse complement strand
TTAAGGTTTGCTTTATTAAAAGCTGTTCGTTCATCTTTCGATGACTTGAATTATTACTCGCGAACTAAATCTTTTTTGTAACCCGGAAGAAATCTTTGATTTCTTCTGACAAGCTTTGCTTGTCTGCGGACTTGTTCGCTTTAGAATCTTTCAAGGTTATTCACTGTTCAGTTATCAATGTTCTTTGTTGTTTTCAGCAACTCTGATATATTATCATAATCATCTGCACTTGTCAACAACTTTTTTATTTTGTTTTGCTTCGTTTTGAAGTGGTTTGTTATCACTTACTTGCGACAGCTCGTTAATAATAACAAACCACAATTCATTTGTCAACATCTTTTTTGACAAAAAATTACATTTCTTTTTGTCGAAAATCACCATTCTATCTTCATCTTACAAGTGACATCGCCATTCTGCGGTAAGTATGCCTTTTTCCACGGATTGCAACGCTGTATGCCGTAATATTTTCCGGCAGTGCCATTCCCATGTACCCACTATCTCCTATATGATGGATGTCTGCACCTGCCATTTTACACATCAATGCGATCTGTCGGATTGTTTCTTCGTCCGCTCCTTCCTGGGAAGTTCCAATTGTAGTCATCGCAAGTACACCTTTTTCATGTGCGGTTTTGATCAATTCAGCTGCATGCTCCATGGTAAATCCCGGAACAGTACCAGGTGCCGGAAGTAAAAGGACATCTGCCCCTGCTTCAATAAATGTCTCAGCATCTTCTTTTGTCAGTATTTTTTCTCCTGCTTCTGAGAGAATGCCGGATGCATGCATTTTTCCTGCTGTCAGGATCACTCTGTCGCCGACTGCCTCGTTTAAATCAGCTAATGCCTTTGTAATTGCCCTGTTATCAACGCCAACACCCGGATTTCCGGTAAGAACGATCATGTCAACGCCCATGTCCGCTGCTTTTTTTGCATTTTCCACGGTTGCGCGCCGTCCTTCTGTAAGACTCCACACCGATTTTTCTCCATCATTGCGGACTGCCGCCGGTTCTAAATTAATTGCAACCATCCTTCCGGTCAGACGTTTGACCTCATGTATAGTATCTTCCGGGGCAACTTCCGGTAATCCATTGATCACAGGATGATCCACGTCAAAAATATTCAGCATGATAATATCCGCACCAAGAGAAGTTACAAATTCTGCATTTGTAATATTCACTAACATTGGTGTCACTGTACCTTCTGTGCAAACTCTGTGAAATATCTTTTATTTCTCTCATATTTCACATTCTCTGCATTTTCTAACACTTTATTACGATACTCTTCTATTTTTTTTACCGGAACAAATGAAACTTCCTGCTTTTCCCCTGATTTTAGCGTGTATGAGACAATTACGTTTTCCCTATCTTCTATGGTACTGTAATTCATATATTGTATGTAATCCGCATAACCATTCACTATTTCCCAATAAATTTCGTAATTTTCTCCCCGCAGGTCATACAAAGTAAGCAAATTATATAACTTTTCAAACTCTCTGTCTGTATATTCTGCCTCACACCTGGAAATATAATACTCATCACCGGAATATTTTACCTTGTCCTTCACTTCTTCCGGAAGCAGCAATGCCAGCTGAATAAGAAATAAAAGTGCGAGAACCGATACAAGCAGTTTTAAAATAAATGGGAATATTTTTACTTCATATTGCTCTGTTTCATCTTTGTATATGAAAGCAAACTTATTCTTCTTCATATTCCCACCCCTTTCTTTCATAAATCAATTTTGCGTATTTGCTGATAAGCTCTGCAGAATATGGCTGCAAAAGCAAATCTTCTACTTCCTCTTCTGTCAGGGCGAGTTCTCCCATAAGCAGAGCCGTCACGTCCTGTTGTATAGATCTGCAGTACTGTTCGTTTTCTTCAAATTGTATATCATATAATCTGTACCCATCCTGTAAAAGAAGATCGCGTGCATTTTCCAGAATGCTCCTTACCACATAGTTATCGGGTTGCTTGTTTTTCTCCCAGTCTGAGAGTTCCCTGACTTCCATGGCTCTTTCTAAAATACGCTCATATTGTGTATATATATTGACACGTTCCGTGTACTTTTCATATCCGTCCTCTGCATATATATTATAATCATGCAAATATGCATTCAATGCTGCATTATCATCATTTGCATACAACTGCTCCGCCTGTTCCACTGAAGCTTTCTTTTTGTGATATTCATCATATTTTAACGTGATTGCTGCTTCAATCGCCAGATAAGCGATGCACAATAAAAATGATACAACGGTGATCAGCAGGATGATATTTAATATATTACTCACAACATAAAGCGGCATAGAATGTAGTACCCTTGCTTTTGTAAGCAGTGTATCTTTCCTCTTGTCCTCCTCTTCCTGCTGCCATCTCATACCTAATTGATTCGGTTCTCCACAATACGGACATTTCGTATCTTTTGCCGGATAATCATAACCACATTTCAAACACTTCATATTTTACTCCATTTTTTCTTTTATATGATCGAGGGCTAACCTCTTCAGTCCACCAGCAATACTGTATTCATTGTCGTAATCCAATCCGCCAGCCTCCATTGCATACGTTAAAACTTCTTCTTCCGTAATGTTGTAATTTTCCCACAGGTATTTATAACAGATCTCCCTGTAATGTGCCACAGCATCCTGTTCTGCATATTTATAAGATGCATCTTCTGCTTCCTGACACATGCGGAGCACCCTGATGAGATAATCGATATTATTGAGAAACTCCGGCTTATCCTCTTTTCGTATCCAGTCAAGCCATTCTTTCTTCTCAGGCTCAAGATTACGGACTCCCGCCTGCATTTTTTCTATATTTGTATACTTGTCATAGTAGGTATTATACGAGTTGTCCATTGTCCTTACATACTGATAGATTCCCTCATAATCCCCTTCCTGATACATACTCTCTAATGCCCTAAGGTTTTTCTGATCCTGCCGGTATGATATTTTCCGTGAAAAAAAAGTACAGATAAATGTGATAATGCAAATGATAATGACAAGCAGTATCGCTGCTATCCCAAGCTTTGCTGTCCACGACATTCCTTTGCCAGCCACTTTTTCCGGCATTTCCTTCCACCGTTTTTTTTCACGTTCCAGCTCATTCATCATGTCCTCATGCACCTGGACAGATTTGCCAAAGTTATCCCCACCACAATAAGGGCAGCGATCCTGCTCATCATCATATTCCGCCCCACAGTTTTTACAGATTATCATTGGTTCGTTTTCCCCCTATTTATAACAATGCTTTCTCACAAAATAGTAACATACCACCTGCATTACGATTGTTGCAATCCACGATGCCGGATAGGAAATAAACAGAAAATACAGTGATCTGTGCTGTGGAAAAAATGCAAAAATCCACAGAACACGCATTCCGACAGTTCCGATAATAGACAATACCATTGGCACTGCGGAATATCCCATTCCACGCAGTGCACCCGGAAAAAGATCCATAATACCGCACAGAAAATATGGAACTGTCGTGATGGATAAAATCTCAACACCACATTGGATCACGTCTGCTTCCTCTGTATAAATCTGTAATATTTCCGCTCCGAAAAAATACGCCCCGCATCCTAAAACAAGTGCTGCTCCCACCGATAAAATCATACAGTCCATCAGTACGCGGTCCATTCGTTTATACTTTCCAACACCAAAATTCTGACTTGTAAAACTCATACATGCCTGTGTCACAGAATTGATGGAAACATACAAAAATCCAAGAATATTGTTTGCTGCCGTGTAACCTGCCATCGCGGTTGAACCGAAAGAATTAACTGACGATTGTAGTAATGCATTAGAAAAATTGATGACGGTACTCTGTATGCCTGCCGGAATTCCCACCTGAAAAATCTGTTTCAGGTAATAGCCTTTCATAGAAAGTTTTGAAAAAGAAAGTTTATAACTTCCCTCTGTTCTGCAAAGACAGGTCAAAACCAGCACACAGGAAACCATCTGGGAAAACACGGTGGCGATTCCAACTCCCGCAACTCCAAGTCCAAATACAATCACTAATACCATATTTAAGCCTGCGTTGATCACTCCTGCGATGATCAGAAAATACAATGGTCTTTTTGTGTCACCCACTGCACGGAGAATCGCCGCACCATAATTATACAGCATAAAAAACGGCATTCCCATAAAGTAAATCCGCATATAAAGCGTCGACAGTCCGATCACATCTTCCGGTGTTCCCATTAATTCCAATGCCCCTTTGGAAAAAACAAGCCCAACAAACGCCATGAGAATTCCGCTGATTAGCGCAAGCGTGATGGAGGTATGTACGGTCTCTGACATTTCCTCCTCGCGTCCGGCAGCAAAAAATCTTGCTGCAAGCACGTTTGCCCCAAGTGAGATTCCAATAAAAAGATTGGTAAAAACATTGATCAGTGCCGTTGTGGAACCGACTGCTGCAAGCGCTTCACTTCCACTGAATCTTCCCACAACAATAATGTCCACTGCATTGAACATTAACTGTAAAATGCCAGACAGCATCAATGGCAGTGCAAACGAAACCAGTTTATCCATTATGGAACCGTTGCACATATCAATTTCGTATTTATTACTTTTCAAAAAAATTGCTCCTCTCTACTTTTTATCTTCCTGTAACTTAAGACCCGGAAGGAATTTTAATGATTAATTTCTGTCCATCTTTTTCCATCATTGTCAATACTGGAATATGTTTTTTCCGCAGCTGATGTACGATTGGATATGTCTCAAACACATTTCCTTCCACATATACTGCCTCCGGCTTCTGTTTTAAAATCCGTTTCAGATTCTCTTTGACTTCGTTTTTCCACTGCTGCTTGTCCATCGCTGCTTCACCGTAAATTCCATCCACTGTAAGCTCTGGGAGCTGCATAAAATCCATATGTATCACCGTTGCCTCCTGCATTCCCGGAAGCTGCTTTAACAGCGGATCTATGCAGGAATCCCCGCCGAGATTTACGATTGTCGGATTTTCATGATATAACTCCATGCTGATACGGCAGGCTTTCACCGCGTCCTCTAACATTCCCACCGTCATAAGAAATCCTCCCTTATGACAAAATCCTGCACTCTGTAATCCGGTAACCTGTTCCAATTCTTCATTTTCAAGACCAAGCCACTCTGCCGGAAAACTGCATTTGTAATTCATGGAATATTCCTTCTTCTGTGGTTGTATACAGTATCCACCACGATTGGATGGGAATATGACAAATGCAATCTCCGTCTCCGACAACCGCTTCTGACACGGTACAAACTCCGGTAAAATCAGAATCTTTGCATCTTCGCTGTCCCTTTTACCAGATGTAACCGCCTGCCGGTGTTCTTCTAAAATCTCCTCCACGCGCCTGTCTGCCCGCTCATTTCCGCGATAACGCTCAAATTTGTTTTCAAGGATCATGCCTGCAACGCTTACTGCCTGAAAAAATGCCTCATCATTTCCACCCTGTGCATCCCAGGTCGGATTGAAATTGCCAATCAGGTTTGCAAGCTCATTTTTCTCCCCCGTGTTATCATTATGATCCAGCGGCTGCACAAAAGCCTCGTCAAACTCCTCTGCCAGCTCTTCCCCAAGGATCTCTGCACCGACTGCCTCCCACAACAATCCAAACGCAGCGTATGGCACACCGTTTTCCCGGACTCTGCTGTCCCTCTGATGATGGTCATACGCACCTCTTCCAATATCAAACACAATTCCATCGAAATCGTCCGGCACACGATTTCCACGTAAAATCGTAATTTCCGGATTTATATAAAATAAAAGTGCTGCCGAAAACACATCATCCGCATGAAATTTTCCTCCATGCGTAAATGACCTGGCATCTTTTTTCTTAATCTGCTCCATTAATTCGTTCATTGCAAAATTCTTCTTTCTTTTCTGTGATTATTCTGAAATTTCCTCGATCAAAACTTTTCTGTTTATTACGCCTTTTTTCAATTGCATGACATACACATGAAAATCCAGCGTATCCTTTGCGGTCGTAAACGGCTCTTCGTGCAGTACCTCCGCATGGATTCCCGCACGCTCCAATTCTTCTTTCCGTTTTTCTGCCCGCCCTAAAAGTTTCCCGATATTTTCATCCTCTTTTTCGCCAAAAGATCGATTAGGATAAACGGATGTCGCTTTTTTTAACCTCTCTGTGATCAGATCCACTACTTTTGCATGCGCATTCCGATGTAATAAAACTGCAAGACACCTTGCAACAACAGGATATGGATACCTTTCATAAAAATGTATCCATTTTTTAATTTTTCTGTCACCCACCTGCTCTGCCATCTCTTTCATCAAGGAAAATGCACCATCCGACGGTATCCATGGATTGTCTCGCGGCACAATGTACTGCTTTGAAACCGCCGGATAACAGGTATAATTCAAAGGTGGAAAATAGGCTAACTGCACGAGTTTTCGTTCTTCCTCATTGCAGACAGCCTCACCAAGATACTCATATTTATCCCATAATACCGCAATACGAAATTCCAATTGCCGCAGATTTTCATAACCTTTTCTCCAAAAATGCGCAATATCACCATAATTATACAGATTTGTTTCCAGCTCCAGCGTTTTAAAAAGGATAGTGACAACACAATCCTCCTCTTCCTGTCGGACAACAAGTGCGTAATCATCCCCATCGCGATAAAAAGAGGCCTCAATAGCCCCTTCATAATCTTCTTTGTATGTACCTGTCATTCTTGCTTCCTTAAAAACAAGAAAGCTTTCTATCGTGTCATTCATCTGATATACCAGACGAATATCTGTTTTATCCGTGTTCTTTTCTTTTGCTCCTGTCTGATCCGGCAGCAAAAGTTCAAATTCATTCTGGCTTAACAGCCTTTTTAACATCTCAAATGTATCCAATGAGAGTCTCCTTTTTCCTGTTACAATACTTTTTATTCATTATATAAAAATCCCTCCGGCTTGTCTATATGCGCAGCTTTCTTTTTATTGCCCTGCGCTTTTCGTCATGCCGTGAGGGATGAGTCGTAGCTGTCGTCCGCGATCTGGATGACAAATTCTTTTGTATAGCCTGCAATCTGCGGAATTTTTTTCTCGTCCAGCTGTTGTATAAAATCCATTTGAAATCCATGCATTTCAATGATTTTTTTTGCAATCGAAAGTCCTAGTCCGCTTCCGCTTCCACTTTTTCTGGAAACATCTCCTTTTGTAAATGGTTCAAATAAATGTTCCGCAAGCTCGCCCGGAATTCTCCTGCCACTATCTGCCACAAGAATATAAATGTATCCATTTTTCCGGTACATACCAATCTTTATATGCGTCCCCCTCTCATTGTGCTTCATTGCATTATTCAAAAGATTCGTGATCACTCTGGAAAACTGGATTGGATCAACGGATACCGAAACCACTTCTTCCGGAATATCAATCTCGAATTCCATCCCTGCATCTTCAAAGTCTGCATAAATGAGTGCAGCATTTTCACGTAACAGTTCACTCAGATCTGTTTCTTTTCTGTCCAGTGAAAAACCTTCACTGTCTAATTTTACATACTCAAATAATAAATGAATCAGATCGTTCATCCTTGCCGACTTATTCTGTATTGCCTGCAAATACTCCAACTGTTTCTCCGGCTCCACCACCATTCCGTCTGCCAGTGCTTTTGCATAACCGTTTACCGTTGTCATCGGCGTTCTGAGATCATGTGCAATGTCTGATAGCATCAGATTTCTTTTACGGTCAAACTCTTTCTGTTCCTCCTCCCTCTCTCTCTGGATCTGACGAAACTCTTTAATCGTTATTTTTGCAAAACAAACTGCCCCTAACACATACGGGGTTAAAATTACCAACACTACTACAAAAGCAACCAGAAAAAGCAGAATTGCCTGCCCTCTGTTTAATTCATAAAAAGAAAAATTAGTTTTTCCAGCGGAAACGGTATGCATGAAATTTTTTTGCATTTGTTCCAAAGCTGCCTGTACCATCTCATGAAGCGGTGATGGAAACATTGCATTCAATGCTCCTAAGATCAGTAACATTAAAACTGCAGACAGGAAGAAGATCACGCCGGAGCCGAGCAAAAGCGGATTTTCTTCCACGCCCGGAAAAAAATATAGCAGTACGTTAGGCAGCACAAATCTGTTGACCAGAAAAGTCAACAGATATTCCACAACTCCAACAACTGCTAGTATTTCAATAAATTTTTTGATCAAAAACCACTGTAAATCATTCTGTTTCTTCATTTACTTCTCCAAGCGATATCCCAGACCACGGATTGTCTGAATATAAGCGGAAGGATTATCATCCAGTTTTGCCCGCAGCTTACTGATGCAGACCATAATGTTATTGTCTGCCACAATATAATCTTCCCCCCATCCATGTTCATAAATCTGCTGTTTTGTAAAGACTTTGCCCGGATGCTTCATTAACAGTTCCATGATGCGATATTCCACAGAGGTCAGCTGTATGATTTTGTCTCCTTTTTTCAGAGTACACGCGTCCTGATTCAATACCAGATCCCGAACAGCTAAATTTCCCTCCTGAACCACTTTTGTTCCAAGAGAATAAAAACGCCTAATGTTAGAATTCACTCTGGCAACTGCCTCTAAAGGATTGAACGGTTTTGCCAGATAATCGTCTGCTCCCAGATTTAATCCCAGGATTTTTTCCGAATCTGCGTCCTTCGCTGACAAAATGATCACTGGAATATTACTCTCTTTGCGAATCTGCTGCAATACATGATAGCCGTCTATCTTCGGCATCATAATATCCAAAATACATAATGCCGGCTGCTCTGCCCGCAATAAATCGAGCGCCCGCTGTCCGTCCTCCGCTTCTATTACATGATAGTTTTCATTTTCCAGATAAAGCCGGAGAAGATTTCTGATCTCCGGCTCATCATCTGCGATCAAGATTTTGTAATCCATCCGTAGTTGTTCTCCTAATAATCCGTTCTGTCCTCAAACGGCTGATCGATATTCTGATTTTCAAATCTATTCGGCATCTCTGTTGTCTGCTGATTCATTGCAGTATTCTGCTGGTAAGGTGCCGGATTCTGAATCTGCTGATACGGAGTTCTGTATCTTAAAGCTTCATATAATGCGGCATGTGTTCCATCTTTGTATGGCTGCACATAAAAGATTCCCAGGATTCCCATTGTCATTCCAGATAAAATATCCCATCCAATGAATGATAAATCCAAAACAAATGCATTCCATTTCTGTCCCTGCATCATTCTCTTACTCTCTGCAAATGCCTCCTCTTTTGTCATCTGTGGATTGTCTGCCAGCAAATATGGGATCATCTGGTATTCATATGACTTTACAATGCCAGGAATAATAAAAAGCATTGACCACAAAACAGTATACAGATCCCGGAAAAACATTGTCTTTGCAATATTTTTATAATTGTTATCAAATGCGTATCCGGCATTTCCCACTAAAGCTGCCTCATTGAGGTTTCTTAAATAGAAACGTTTACATCCCACTTCCAATGGATTAAAAATAAATGCATCCAAAAGAATTGTAACAGTCATAATGATCACAAATACAATCATGAAGATCACAACAAAAATGACTCCTGCAAAAAGAAGTGCTGTATGATCTGTATTGTCATAGACATCATTCATCTCATACCAGATGTCATCTGCGTCATCATAAAAATCATCATAGGAGTCCGAGGTAATATCACTTCCGTCACTTCCTAAAGCTGATGACATAGCCGAACCTGCACTTCCTGCGCCACTGCCGCCTCCTATCAAAAGCGCCAGCAGTAAACTGATCAGCACACTTCTCCAATAGTTTCTTTTAAATGCAAACTTTGCTCTGTCTTTTAATTCCGCTCTCGTCCACATATTTTTTCCTCCTCTTATCTTTGATGATGCCATCTTAACACGTAAATCTTACTTTCCAACTCGAATAACCTTAAGGTTACCTTAATTCATTGTTTCCAGTAATTTATCTTTTTTATTATACCATCTTATGGAATTTTCCGCATTAAAAAGGATTCATAAAATCTGCATATACAAAAATAGCCTTAAACCCTTGATTTTTCAAGAATTTAAGACTATTTAGCATACGTGCGCGAGAAGATTCGAACTCCCGACACCTTGGTCCGTAGCCAAGTGCTCTATCCAGCTGAGCTACGCACACATATTCTATTAACTTCTTCTCATCTATTATAACACTCTTGTCAAGTGCCCTTTCGATGAATGCCGGCGACCGGAATCGAACCGGTACTGTATCGCTACAACAGGATTTTAAGTCCTGCGCGTCTGCCAGTTCCGCCACGCCGGCATTTCTGCACCAGAAACTGATGCAAGTGGAAGTTACAGGGCTCGAACCTGTGACCCTCTGCTTGTAAGGCAGATGCTCTCCCAGCTGAGCTAAACTTCCAGAACGACCCAAGCGGGACTCGAACCCGCGACCTCCGCCGTGACAGGGCGGCGCTCTAACCAACTGAGCCATTAGGCCTTATTCTTTTCTTTTGAGTGGACCATCGGGGACTCGAACCCAGGACCGACCGGTTATGAGCCGGTTGCTCTGACCAACTGAGCTAATGGTCCTTGTTCAAGGACTCTTGTTCCTTCAAAAAGCCGATGATCGGACTCGAACCGATAACCTGCTGATTACAAATCAGCTGCTCTGCCAATTGAGCCACATCGGCGTGTTTACTTCTTTTATAATGTATATTCAGAAGTATAATTAAATGGATGGAGGTGGATTCGAACCACCGAAGCAATTTGCAGCAGATTTACAGTCTGTCCCCTTTGGCCACTCGGGAATCCATCCATATCTTGTCAAAGCATCCACACGCTCTGACAAGATAGAATTATAACGCAATCTTTTTTAAATTGCAAGTCTTTTCTAACTGATTTGCAAGATATTTTTAGTTTTTTAATTATTGAGAACTGTGGATGCATCTCCCTCTTTCTCAGCAGCTTCTTCGTCCTTCTTCTGTGGAAGTTCACATCCCCTGCACAGGACAATTGCTTCCAGCGGGGACATCTCCAGTTCCAGGTAGCCTGCCACTACCGGATATTCTTTCTGTTCCATATCGTAGGCGATGGCGTTGCTGTCAAGAATTCTGGTCATGGTAGTATCGACACTTCTGCTGATACCGGTCTCCCATACCGGAATCTCTACTTTCTTGTTTTCGTTGTTGTTATTGATAACAACGACAACCTGCTCGTTTTCATTGAAACGTCCAAAGGAAATCAGATTATAGTCTTCTTTCAGCATCTTTACAGATCCGTATTTTAATACCGGCAGTTCTCTATGCATCCGGATCGCATCCCGGTAGAACTGTACCAGATACTGGTCCTCATGTCCCCACGGATACGTTCTCCGGTTATCCGGATCGGTGAAACCACAGACACCGGCTTCATCTCCATAATAAACAGTAGGAGCACCCGGCCAGGTCATCTGAATGGCAACTGCTTCTCTTAAAATAGCCTTGTTGATTCCTTCCTCGGCTGCTCTCGCGCCAACTGTATTGATACGTCCTACACGGCTGTTGGTTCTCGTAAGGAATCTGGAATGATCGTGATTATCCAGCTCGTTCATCGCAGTCAGAAGAGACGGTGCATAGAATCGTGAACCGTTATAACGCATGGAATCACGGAAACACTCTGCATTCCCTTTCAGATCCTGCCGGTACTGATCACTGTGCTTTTCAAGTCCGGTCAAAAACCAGGAAATCGGCTCCATAAACGCATCATAGTTCATAACGGTATCCCACTGATCTCCCTGCAGCCACGGACTGGCATCTC
>ERZ780190.2994-NODE-2994-length-11728-cov-3.782747_pt1 | contig 11728 bp, 9 predicted proteins | sample MGYA00510980_ERZ780190 | MGnify/ENA primary metagenome ERZ780190 (study PRJEB29588, sample SAMEA1972188) | human gut metagenome | biome: human gut; feature: human-associated habitat; material: faeces | place: Denmark | collected 2008/2010 ... | reverse complement strand
CTATCATCGCTTCTCCTTCTGCAAAGAAAATGTTGGCTGAAGAACTGAAACAGCGTGCTCACAAACTTGAGAAAATCAAGAAAGATGCTGAAGCTATGGCTGCTAAGTTGGAAGGTGTATCTTTGACTATTGCTACTAAGGTTAGCTCTACGGGTACAATCTTTGGTTCTGTAAGTAATATCCAAATTGCTGAGGCATTGGCTAAATTGGGTCATGAAGTAGACAGAAAGATTATCGTAGTGAAAGATGCTGTGAAAGAAGTTGGTTCTTACAAAGCTGTCGTTAAACTGCATAAGGAAGTTGCTGTAGAAATTCCTTTTGAGGTAGTTGCTGAATAATAAGATACTTATTATATAAAAAGAAAAGCCTGTTCTCTCAAAAACAGGCTTTTCTTTTTATATAATCTTTTATTGTGTCCTTTTACACGTTTTTTTATCACTTATTCGTTGTGCTTCCTTGATATTTTATTGGGAAAGGGGACATAAAAAAAGTCTGTCCGTGATTTTTCACGTCAGACTTTCAATTCTCTCTAAACTGTAGAAATTATTCAGCTACAGTTTCTGTTACTGCTACGCTATCAACTACTTCTACTGTATCAATTGCTTCAGCTGCAGCTGCTTCTACTGCTTCAAGTGAATCAGCGATACGGATAGAGTCTGCTTCTGCTTTTGCTGCATCAGCTGCTTTATTACCACAAGATGCCAACGATACTGCTGCGATAGCTGCGAACATTAAAACTAATTTTTTCATTTTCTTTGCTTTTTAATCTATAATACAATCAATTGCTTATTAAAACGCTGCAAAGATATAGACTTTTGGAATACGTTGTTCTCGATATACCAACTTTTTTTATATTTTTTTTCGAAGATCGCTTTCTATTTGTCTCACAATATGTTTTACAACATGGTTAGTTTACTGCTATGCTATTGTATAAGTAGCGTTTAATACTTCTTTTAGGAGTTTTTTCAAATTCCGTGGGATAGAGTTGGATCTGGCTTATCTTCTCATAGTTGGCTACGCTTGCATTTAGATTCTTCAGGTTTTCATCCATGATCGTTTTTAAATTCTCCGGTTGGTTGAGTCCTAACGAATCTAATGATTCATAATCTGCATATACCAAAGCCACTAACTTTTTGTTTCGTTCGATAATAAGGCTTTCAAGAATGAAAGGCAAGTTATTCAGTTTGGCTTCAATTTCTTCCGGGAATATATTTTGCCCGCTTGAACTCAGAATCATTGTTTTCAAACGTCCGCGTATAAAGATATTGCCATTGGCATCCATTGTTCCCAAGTCACCGGTGCGCAACCAGCCATCTTCGGTGAATACCTCTTGGGTTGCTTCCGGGTTTTTGTAATAGCCGGTCATTACATTTTCGCCGCGTACTTGAATTTCTCCGGTTTCCGCTTCCGGATTTTCTTTATAGATGCGTGCTTCCATAATGTCGAGTATCTTACCGGAAGAGGTTGGGATAAATTCGTTCCATGGTGCGTAGCTGATGAGCGGACCACATTCTGTCATTCCGTATCCGATGGTAAACGGAAATTTTATTTTATGGAAAAATTCCTCCACTTCCGGATTCATAGCCGCTCCGCCAATGATTATTTCTTTGAAACGTCCTCCCAGAGCATCGATCAGTTTTTTACGGATCTGTGCATAAATCTGTCCGTCGAGTAGTGGAATGCTGAGTGCCCATTTCATTCCTTTCTTATTAATGAGAGGTTGAATGGTGTTTTTATATATTTTCTCAATAACGAGCGGAACAGTGATAATCAAATTGGGTTTCACTTCTTCGAAAGCTTTCATGATGATTTTCGGAGAGGGGGTTTTGCCGAGCAGTGTGACATGGGTGCCTACAGCTGTAGCTGTCAGGAAGTCGAAAGCACAGCCATAGGCATGTGCCAGTGGGAGGAAAGAAAGTACTTTATCTCCTTTTTTCAGTAGCTCGGTACGGATACCGAAAGTAACGTTGCCTGCCAGATTGTTTCCGGTTAACATTACTCCCTTACTGAAACCGGTAGTGCCGGAAGTATAGTTCAATAGCATTACCTTGTCATTGGAAAGCGTGGTATATTGTACGTCTTCGCGCTGGAATCCCTTGGGATAGGTGTGATGCATCTCTTCATCCAGATGCTTGATGAATTTCTGTATGGTTTCTCCATCCCGCTGATATAGACAGCGGAAGTCTGATAAGGAAAATACTCCACGAAGCCCTGTTAGTTTTTCTTCTTCCAGATTTTCCCAGATGGTGTCACTGGTGAAAAGGAATACGGATTCGGAATGATTGACGATGTGGTGTACGTCGCTCGGATTGAAATCCTGAAGGATGGGAACAATAATGGCCCCATAAGTAATTGTGGCCATGTAAGCAATGCACCAACGGGCATTGTTTTTTCCGATAACCGCAATTTTGTCACCACGTCGCAGGCTACAATGTTTGAACAGCAGGTGAAGGCGGGCTATCTCTTCGGCAACTTGCCCATAGGTATAACTGATGTTGTCACCATAATCGGTATAACAAGGTAAATCCCAATTTTCGTGAAAACTGTTCTCGTATAATTTGATGAAATTCTCTTTTATCATTGCACGTTTTTTAGTAAACTGTGCAAAAATAGGAATAATAATTTAATTAGGAACCAAAAAATAAGATTTAACCACTGTGCGGAGGTTAAATTTTTTAATTTAAGTAAACGCTTAATTCTCTGTTTTTAATCCTTAATTCACATAGAATGCATTACTTTTCTTATATAATATGTAACTTTGTCACAAATATGCGTTTATTAAAATATGATAGATACCACTGTATTTCAAAATAAGACAGCTGTTTACTATACGTTAGGCTGTAAGTTGAATTTTTCTGAGACCTCGACTATTGGTAAGATTTTGCGGGAAGCAGGTGTACGTACGGCTCGTAAGGGAGAACATGCGGATATCTGTGTTGTGAATACATGTTCGGTGACCGAAATGGCGGATAAGAAGTGTCGTCAAGCTATTCACAGACTGGTGAAACAGCATCCGGGCGCTTTTGTTGTGGTCACAGGATGTTATGCACAGCTTAAGCCGGGTGACGTGGCGAAGATTGAGGGTGTAGATGTGGTATTGGGTGCTGAACAGAAAAAAGATTTGCTTCAATATTTAGGTGATTTGCAGAAGCATGGAGAAGGAGAAGCTTATACTACGGCAACCAAAGATATCCGTTCGTTTGCACCGTCTTGTTCGCGGGGAGATCGTACCCGCTTTTTTCTGAAGGTACAGGATGGCTGCGATTATTTTTGTTCTTATTGTACCATTCCTTTTGCTCGTGGGCGTAGCAGAAACGGAACGATTGCTTCGATGGTGGAGCAAGCTTGTCAGGCTGCTGCCGAAGGCGGTAAGGAGATTGTGCTTACCGGTGTGAATATCGGTGATTTCGGTAAGACGACCGGAGAAACTTTTTTTGATTTGGTGAAAGCCCTTGATGAAGTGGAAGGCATTGAGCGCTATCGTATTTCTTCCATCGAACCGAACTTGTTGACAGATGAGATTATAGAATTTGTATCCCGTTCCCGTCGTTTTATGCCTCATTTTCATATTCCTTTGCAATCGGGCAGTGATGAGGTGCTTAAACTGATGCGCCGTCGCTACGATACGACTTTGTTTGCTTCTAAAGTAAAAAAAATAAAAGAGATAATGCCAGATGCCTTTATCGGTGTGGATGTGATTGTGGGTACACGCGGTGAAACCGGAGAGTTCTTTGAAAATGCCTATGAATTTATTGCCGGGCTGGATGTGACACAGCTTCATGTATTCAGTTACTCGGAACGTCCGGGTACACAAGCGCTGAAAATAGAGCATGTGGTAACTCCCGACGAGAAACATAAACGTAGCCAGAGGTTGCTGACTCTTTCTGACGAGAAAACGCGCTCTTTTTATGTCCGTCATACGGGGCAGGTGATGCCTGTTTTGATGGAAAAGACTAAGGCTGGTTTGCCGATGCATGGTTTTACTACTAATTATATACGGGTAGAAGTTGAAAATGATCCTTCTCTTGATAATAAAGTGGTTAATGTTTTGTTGGGTGAACTTAATGAGGAGGGAACGGCATTGAAAGGCACTATTCTATCATAAATGAAAAAGATATCGATTGTTATATTGAATTGGAATGGCTGTGAGATACTCCGTTCATTTCTTCCGTCGGTAATTCATTATTCGGATGGAGACGATATAGAGATATGCGTGGCAGATAATGGTTCTACGGATACTTCTGTTGCCATGTTGCGGGAGGAATTTCCTGCTGTCCGTTTGATTCTGTTGGAACAAAATCACGGTTTTGCAGAGGGGTATAATCTTGCTTTAAATAAGGTAGATGCGGAATATGTCGTTTTGCTGAATTCGGATGTGGAGGTAACGGAACATTGGCTCGAACCACTTGTTGCCTATATGGATACTCATCCCGAAGTGGCGGCTTGCCAGCCGAAAATTCGCAGTTGGCATCAAAAGCAGATGTTTGAATACGCTGGTGCGGCAGGTGGCTACATTGATCGTTATGGTTATCCTTTTTGCCGGGGGCGCATGATGGGGACGACGGAAAGAGATGAAGGACAATATGATACCGTTGTTCCGGTCTTTTGGGCTACGGGGGCTGCTTTGTTTATTCGTCTGACGGATTATACGGATGTAGGTGGGCTCGATGCACGTTTTTTTGCGCATATGGAAGAGATCGACCTTTGTTGGCGGCTTCGTTCGCGGGGGAGAGGCATTGTCTGTATTCCACAAAGCGTAGTTTATCATGTAGGTGCGGCAACACTGAAAAAAGAGAGTCCGCGTAAGACTTTTCTCAATTTTCGTAATAACCTTGTCATGCTTTACAAAAATCTTCCTTCTGAAGAATTAAGTGGGGTAATGCGTGTTCGTACGATTCTTGATTACGTCGCTGCCTTTCAATTTTTGCTTAAGGGACAGTTTGGGAATGCCAAGGCGGTGCTTCATGCACGAAAAGAGTATAAGCGGCTTCGTTCTTATTTTAGTAAGGCCCGGGAGGAAAATTTACGAAAAACTTATGTGAATCCGATTCCCGAACAGATAAAAAACTGTATCTTGTGGCAGTTTTATGCGAAAGGGCGCAAGCGTTTTTCGCAATTGTCTAACTTTAAAGGATAGCATAAATGGAAAAAAGGTTGGTTAGAAAGATCGGTTTGGTGGCACATGATGCTATGAAGAGAGATCTTATTGAATGGGTACTTTGGAATTCCGAATTGTTAATGGGGCATAAGTTCTACTGTACGGGGACGACCGGAACACTGATTTTGGAAGCTCTTAAAGAAAAGCATCCCGATGTAGAGTGGGATTTTACTATTTTGAAATCCGGTCCGTTGGGGGGTGACCAACAGATGGGATCACGTATTGTGGATGGGGAAATTGACTATTTGTTTTTCTTTACCGATCCAATGACACTGCAACCTCACGATACAGATGTTAAAGCCTTGACCCGCTTGGCCGGCGTGGAGAATATCGTGTTTTGCTGTAACCGTTCTACGGCCGATCATATCATATCCAGTCCATTGTTTATGGATCCCGACTATGAACGGACTCATCCCGATTATTCCGGATATACCAAGCGGTTCGAGAACAAACCGGTGGTAACGGAAGCAGTGGCATCTGTCAATAAGCGTAAGAAAAAGAAATAACGGATTTGAGAAAAAAGATATAGCATCTTTTAAAAAAGGATGTAACAGGTTTCAGTAAAAGATGTAACGGTTTTTAAAAAAAAGATGTAGCAAGCTTCTTCGGAAAGATGCTATATCTTTTTTTGTAAACGACATTTTGATGTGAAGTAGACAGAATTTATATTCCCAAATAACTTGTTTTTCAGTTTGATTTCCCCCTTTCACCTTCTTCACCTTCTGGTTGTATCCCCTTATTGATGGGTAATACGAGGTGAAAGCTTTCTTGATACTGTTCTTGTGGAAAGCAGTTAGGATGTTTAGTGCACTTGTGTAGCCGATTCAGCCGTCTTAGGCATGATGTATAAGAGACGGGGATACCGCCTTCACCTTGTATTGCCCATCAATAAGGGGATGTAGTGAAATGGTGAAGGAAGTGAAGGGGGCGAATTATAGGGCTGCAATAATGTTTTTCTGTTTTTCAAGAAAAGCGATACGTTGTGTTTCTCCACTTTCTGATATCTGTGTAGAATGTCGTTTCAAAGATTGAATCCATTTCTTTTGCATCCGGCAGATATGAGGATTTTGCGAATCCATGGAATTGAGAGAGTAGATACTGAAAAGGCTGACCTCAAAGTTCTTTTTGGAAATGTAGCTGTAAGTCGTTTCAAAATTAATGTTTGACAGATAAATGGATAATTTATTACCATTATTGAACTCCCCTTTGACAGACAGGTATTCCAGATCGGTGAGCAGTTGTTGCAATTCTTTTTTTAGCTGGATGACATCCTTTGCAGATATTAGCTTTAATCCGGCAAAGTATTGTATTTCTTTTACGAAAGAATGAAAGATGCTGTTGTCCCATATAAAATAGGTCTTTCCACTTTTTTTTGCACTTTCACTTAATCTTTTATGGGCGATAATAAGCTTTTCCGGAATTTGTACTTCAGATAGGGAATTGGGAGCTTGTATTTCTCCGTTTTGGTAAATCCATTGGCACAGGCGGAATTTTGTGAGGTATTCGTATGATGAATAGAGTACAAATGGAATTGTATTGGAGGCAGTATATATTTCAGTATTATCATCTCCTTTTATAAGATAGAGGAGTTGGTGATAGTGCTCTATAATTTCATGATAACTTTCTAACAGATCGGATTTATGTAATAAATTCATATTAAAAGTTACTCGGTTTGCTAAGTGGTTTCCGATAATCTGGTCGATAGATATTCCCAAGTTGCAAGAGATTATGGCTATTTCGTCAAGGGTGAATGCTACTTCTCCCCGTAATCTACGGTAGGCAGCTTCTTTTCCTATGCATAATGTATTTATCAGATAACTTGCCAGACTTTGATCTTGTGGCATTCTATCTTTCATTTCATTAATCAATTCTTTTACGATATAGCTTTTTATCATGTTTTTTTCTTTACTTTTATTAGTAGTCAGGAGATTGTTTATGGGTTGAGACTTGCATTTGCTACAAATTTAGGAATAGAAAATAAAAATTAAATGATTCTTATCATGTGCGCAATTAAATACTTTTTCTTATTAAGTAATCCGGAAAAGCAAATTGGTGTAAAGCGAAAAACGGATGCGTAGTTTATCGGGAATTTATAGAGAGAGGAAAAGAATGTTTACCGGATATTCTCTTTTCGTGCATGAAATAAATATTGGAATCATGAAATGGAATGCAAAATTAGCTTCTGGTACAGTGCATTTCTACTCCTGCAGAATCAATGTCTGCTCCCATTGGGGGATTTCTTTTTGACAACTTGATTTCTATCTCTTCAATGCCCGGAAACTCTTGAAATAATCTGGTCGCGATACGTCCGCATACATGTTCTAATAATTTGGACGGTATTTCCATCTCCTGTTTCAGTATTGCATAAATGTCCGCATAACTGATTGTATCGTCTAACTCGTCTGTGACGGCAGCATGTTTGAAATCTGTTTTTAACCTTAGATTGATGTAAAATTCATTACCTGTAACCGTTTCCTGCGGGGCTACTCCGTGGTGGGCAAAGAAAAGTACATTTTTCAGAAGTATATGGCAACTGTTTATATTCATGATAGTGTTTTTAAGATGATCTGTTTTGCAAAGATATAATAAAACTCGGATATGTCTCTTTTATCTGATTTTAATCAAATCTTTTTGTGCTACTACTTGCGGCATGACTTTTAGAAAAAATGGGGTCAATACAATACAAATGGCAAGGGTCACGAATAACAAAGTAAAGGAGAGTACCCATTCGTTGTGGATGTATCGCGATACGAATTGTCCGCCAAAGTGGAGTATGGGGCCGTGAATGCCGAGTGTGATGACCGAATAACGTCCGAGATAGGATATTACGGAGATGTGCTTGATCCGTTTGCAGAAAAGCATGATCATAAAGATGCCGGCAAGCGCGGCTATATAGAATTGAGCGATATTTCCTGTATAGCTGTTGGTGCGCATTCCGGGGGTGGTAGCGGTAAAATACATGATGGTAAGGGCCATTGCCATAAACAATGGGATCCATTTATCGAAACGGTGAGGAAATAAGAAGAAATTATAACGCCGTATCCAGAATCCGGCTGCATAAAATGGGAGGGCAGTCATTGCCACATCCATGTAAAATGGCAGTTCGAAACGATATTTTCCCATATAGAATCCCGCAGCCCCTATGAGCAGGGTAGAGGCAAACATCAAATTCAAATGTTTGTTGCGTAAAAAATGGATCAGGTAAAACAGGATGTTACAGTTAAACAGGGCTATTAGAAACCAGATAGGCGGATTGAATTTAATCAAGTCGTGACCGTGGAAGATGACGAGCATTTCACTCCACTGAACCGGTAAATGGAATACTCCCGGAGCGATTTTCCATACGACGTATTTTAGTAGGAAAGCGGTTATATAGAAGAAAGTGAAAGGAATGAGCAATTTGTTTATTTTGCGGATAAGAAAACCAGCAAACCCTTCATAGGATTTAAAGAAGATGCCGGATATAAAAAAATAAAGCGGCATGCGAAAGCAGGATATCATTGAACTTTCATCGAATTTGGCAAATGCTCCGTCAATGTGTGCCATAACCACCAGAATGATGCAGATCCCTTTGGTTAGGTCTACAAAATCAATCCGTTTATTTGTGTTGTCGTTCATTATCTGCTTTTTAAAGTGCACAAAGATACAGGATATCTATTAAAAAACAACGCCTCCTCCGGATTGATTTATCGGGAGAAGGCGTATTGATGATTTTAGAATGAACTTGTTGTTGAACGGGCTGTTATTTTTCCGGTTTTCTTCCGGTCTGTTTCACGAGCTCTTTTATTTTTTCATTCAGACTTTCTGCTTTCATCAGTTGTTCTAATGTCAGATGCATGCGGTAACGCCAATAATGGCGTGGGTTGGCAGGTACGTTGATACGTTCTTCCTGTACATTCGGATTGCGCCATTTACCGTCTATCGACAACCAGTCTTGCAACGAGAGGATGCAAAGGATAGAGTTGCTATACAGATGTTTGCGTACTACCTCTTCGCACAATTCCGGAGTGGCTGTCGATGGAGCGGAACCGTAATGTCCGAGCATCGTATTATAATACCTTTGTGTCTGCTGATAGTCCTCTTCCCACCATCCGCGGAGCGTCGACATGTCATGTGTGGAAATGGTACAGACCGAACGATACGGATACTCATCCAGATGTCCGAATTCGTAAGCCGGATTTTTAGGCATGCGTTGTATCTCCAAGCTGAGGATACGTAAATCGTTCATCACCCAGGCTACGCAATCAGGAATCATACCAAGATCTTCACCACATACCAGCATGCGGGTGGACTGTGTCAATTGAGGCAACTTTTTCATGGCTTGTTGTTGCCAGAATTGATTGTGACGATGGTAGTAATATTGATCGTACAAACGGTTGAAAGCGGCTTTTTCCCAATCGTTCAAGGAGCGATATATGAAGTCGTGCTGTACACCGATACGCGGATGATATTTATGGGCTTCTTGTCGGTCCGGTACAAACAATACGTCACTGATAAGTGCATAGAGTCCGTCACGAATCCAGATGCTGTCATCATCGGTTTTTCCGGTGAAGAAAGCTTCTATTTTACGTTGGGTATCGAATTCGGGACGCATGCGGTACACCTCCCATGTTTCGGTAGGCTCGATAAAGGTCTGTTTTACATAATCGGTATGTGGACCGAATAATTGCCCCAGGAAATATTCATGGATATAAGGTTTTAAAAACTCTTCACGGAAGGGCAATCCGTAACTTTCTATCTCTTCGCGGCTCATGGGCAATGAGGGCACAAACTGGCCTAACAATCCATGAACTGCATTCATGGGTATTTCCCAGATGCGGAAGAATCCGAGTATATGGTCGATACGGTAAGCGTCGAAGTATTCGGACATTTTTTTGAAACGCTTCATCCACCAGCTATAACCGTCTTGTTCCATCACTTCCCAATTATAAGTAGGAAATCCCCAATTTTGTCCGTTTACAGAGAAATCATCGGGCGGTGCACCGGCCTGACCGTTGAGGTTGAAGTAATAAGGCTCTGTCCAAGCTTCTACACTGTTGCGACTGATTCCGATAGGAATATCCCCTTTAAGTACTACACCGTTTTCGCGGGCATAAGTGGTTGCTTCCAGCAGTTGAAGATGAAGATTAAATTGGATATAGAAATAGATAGAGATGAATGGATAATCTACTGAATCCGGTTGGCACATCTTTTCTATTTCATCTGCATTGTATGTGGCATGGCGTGGCCATTCACGGAAATTGGGCGTTTGGAATGCGTCACGTAAATAGCTGAAAACAGCATAGGGTTGTAGCCATTCCTTATTGGCATCGAAGAAAGTTTTGAAAGCTTTGGATGCTAATACTTTTTCACCTTCCTGGAGGAAGATAAGGCGGAAATACTCCCATTTTGTCCGATTTACCGCCTCATAGTCGATGGTAGGAAGTGTATTCAGCTCTTTTTGTTTTTTGTTGAAAGCCGAGGCTGCTTCTTTGTTCTTTAACGTACCCATTCTTTTGAGATCGGCGTACATCGGATGAAATGCATAGATGGAGATACTGTTGTATGGATAAGAATCTGTCCATGTATGCGTCATGGTAGTATCGTTGATCGGTAGTATCTGTACTACTTTCTGGTCGGTGCTGACCGCCCAGTCGATCATACGTTTCAGATCGCCAAAGTCGCCTACGCCGAAGCTCTTTTCTGATTTCAGTGAGAAAATAGGAACGGCTACTCCTGCACCTTTCCAGGCAGGAATATCAAAGTATGCATAACGGTCGGAAATGACAAGTGTCTCGTTGGCTTTCAGTTCCGGCTTTGCCATATAACGGTTGGGATTGTTTTCCCATGCTTCGGCATGTTTTTCTTTTTTGTTGTAGAGTATGAATTTGTACTCGATAGGGAAACTCAGTTTACCGGCATCCAGTTCTGTTTGCCATTCTGGAAAATTGATATCGCTCATCAATAACGCTTTGTCCGGATTCCAGTCTCCCAATATCTTTTGATTACCACAAATAGCCAGGCAATAATCTTCGTTGACACGTGGAGCATATGCTTTTATCATCAGCCCCTTTTTATAACTTTTGGGTATTTCCATTCTGTTTCGGTGCGCCAAAAGTGATTCGGTGAAAGCCGAGCTATAAAAATATTGCTGTTCAGGAAGATTTTTCCAACTGTCATTTATGAGGTATCTCTTTTTGCTGTCTCCTATAAGATAAAGACGACGGGGAAAGCTGTCCCATTCACGACGAACTGCTTTTCCGTCTTGCCAGATGAGATAGCTATAGTCTACTATTCCTCTTTCGGAAATCTGTATTTCAGTTTCTACTGTCCAATGAATCCCATCTACGGTATGGAGAGGAATGGAATGTTCGGGCTGATTATTTCCCAATTCGGGGGCAGAACCTGTAATCCTTACTTCTTCTCCCCAGTTGGTACGGTATTCAATATTAAACGATACTGTCATATATATTAGATTTTGATTATAGACGATTGATTGATAATGCAAGTATAAGACATTCTTTTTATATATTATGTATTGGGATTATTGGAAGTAATTTAAAATGTTATGCAAACGTTTGTGTTGAGGTG
>ERZ780190.2992-NODE-2992-length-11730-cov-3.354004_pt1 | contig 11730 bp, 8 predicted proteins | sample MGYA00510980_ERZ780190 | MGnify/ENA primary metagenome ERZ780190 (study PRJEB29588, sample SAMEA1972188) | human gut metagenome | biome: human gut; feature: human-associated habitat; material: faeces | place: Denmark | collected 2008/2010 ... | reverse complement strand
CTACCGGCTGCGAAGGCTCGAACGCACGGTCGACCAGCACGATCGACGCGCCCGTGGTGTAGAGAAACGGTTCGTATTTGGGGTTCGTGAGGTAGGCCAGCGATCCGGCCCTGCCCTCCTCGATCGACGAAACGGTGTGTACCTTGGCGTCCTTGTTGCCGACGATGTCGCCGCCCAGGAATCCGGCGATCATTTCGGCTGTAAATTCCATCATATGTTTCATATGTTACAGGTATTTGTTAATATCTATTCCTATGGGCATGAACTCTTCCACGGTGCGGCCGAACGAAAGCACCTCGCGCACGGTCGACGACGAGATGTCGGCCACGGGCGAGGGGGTGAACAGCATGACGGTCGTGATGTCGGGGTAGATGCGGTGGTTGGTGGCCTCCATCGTGCGTTCGTACTCGAAGTCGGTGGTGTTCCTCACGCCGCGGATGATGGCGCAGGCTCCTGCCGCCTCGGCGAATTCGCCCGTCAGCCCGGTGTAGATGCACGCCTCGACGCGCTCATCGCCGCGGTAGATGTCGTCGATGAGCCGCTTGCGGTTCTCGACCGTCAGCAGCCCCGGCTTGGAGGTGTTGTTGCCGATGCCGATGATCACGCGGTCGAACAGGTTCAGCGCTTCGTCGACCAGAGCCGCATGGCCGCGCGTGAAGGGGTCGAACGACCCGGGGAAGATTGCAGTGCGTTCCATATCGGACAAAGGTAGAAAAAAAACGGAAAAACAGCACGTTTTCCCGTTTTTATTCATTGCGGCCTCGGCGGGTCACTCCTTGTGGAGCAGGCCGCGCAGGCGACGCAGCGCCTTGCTCATCTGCGCTTCGACGGTCTTGACCGAAATCCGCATCTGGTCGGCGATCGCGGCGTTGGAAAGCCCCTCTTCGCGGCTTTTGCGGAATACTTCGCGGCAGCGGTCGGGCAGTTGCGAGACGGCTTCGGCGACCAGCATCATCATTTCGTCGGCTTCGAGCTGCAATGCTTCCGGGTTCGTGAAGAGCGGCTCAGGTCCCTCGATGGGGATGCCGTCGGTGCGTTGGTCGCGAAGCCGGTTGAGCGCGCGGTTGCGCACGGCGCGGAACAGATAGGCGCGTACCGAGACGGTGATCCGCAGCTCGGCGGCGTGCTGCCAGACATGGGTGTAGACGTCGAGTACGACCTCTTCGGCCGAAGCGCGGTCGCGGAGCCAGAACTCGGCGAAGCGGCACAACGGCGCATAGTAACGGTCGAACAACTCCCGGAAGGCGGCGATTTCCCCCCCCCCGTTCGATTCTCAACCACAGGTGAACGTCGTATTCGTTATCTGACATGGCGTGTCGTAAGACTGTGTAAAAGTACTAAAAATCGGGATTCCCCGAAAAGCCGTTGCGGAAAAGCAGGCCGCAGGGTGGGGAGGCGACCCGCTTTTCCGCGGCTTTGTTCACTCGATGTCCTCGAAGAAGAATTCCGAGAATTTTAGTTTTGCGTTTCCGTAAAGTTCCGGCAGGAGCCTTTTGGCCCGTTTTTCGAAATCGTCGTAATCCTTCCGGTCGTATGCCCAGGCGATTTCTGCGATGGCGGCCATCCTGGGGAGCGTCATTCGCTGCACATGGCCGAAATCGGCGATATATTCGGTCCATACGTTTCCCTGAATGCCGAGGATATTCCTGTACTCGGCGGGTTTCAGGCGGTCGTAGGGATCGAGTCGGTAAACCTGCCTCATGGAGAGGTACCGTGTGGGTCCTATCGGCTCGTACTTTTCGGGATCGGAAGTCTGCGAGTAGTCGAGGTAGCAGTTCCACTTGGGTGTCATGATGACTCGGTTTCCCTTCCTCGCGGCGTCCGTTCCCCGGAACTGATCCGTCCAGGCCATGATTACCGCTGACTTCGATATTCCGCCCTGCATGATCTCGTCCCATCCGATCAACTCGCGTCCGTGCTCGTGGAGCCACTTTTCGACGCGGTGCATGAAATAACTCTGAAGTTCGTTTTCGTTTGCCAGTCCCTCCTCCCGGATGCGCCTCTGGCAGGCGGGGCACTCCTTCCAGCGCTCCTTGGGACATTCGTCGCCCCCGACGTGTATGAATTTCGAGGGGAACAGGTCGAGCACCTCTGCGAGCACGTTTTCCACGAATTCGAAGGTCTCCTCCTTTCCGGCGCAGAGCACGTCCTTGGAAATCCCCCAGTGGGTCCATACCTCGTAGCCCTTGCCCCGGCATCCCAGCTGGGGATAGGAAGCCAGCGCCCCGAGCATATGCCCGGGCATGTCGATCTCGGGAATGACCTCGATGTAGCGCTCTGCGGCGTAGGCCACGATGGCGCGTACGTCGTCCTGGGTGTAAAAACCGCCGTAGGGTTTTCCATCGTATCGGTTGCGGCTTTCGTCGGTCTTGTCGTATCGGCCGATGACGGTCTCCCTGCGTACGGACCCGATCTCGGTCAGCAGGGGATAGTGTTTGATCTCGATGCGCCATCCCTGATCTTCGGAGAGATGCCAGTGAAATACGTTCAGCTTGTGCATGGCGAGGATGTCGATGAAACGCTTCACCTCGTCTACGGTCCAGAAATGACGCCCGGAGTCGAGCATTCCGCCGCGGTGTGCGAAGCAGGGTTTGTCGCGGACGACGACCGCGGGTACTGTTCCGTCGGTAGCGACGAGTTGGCGGAGTGTCTGCAAGGCGTAGAACACGGCTTGCGGGGAGCCTCCGAGAATTTCGACGGTACGGGGCGTCACGGCAAGAGTGTACTCCTCGGCGGCGAGGGACGGGGATGTCCGGAGACGGATTTCGCCCTTCGCGGCCACGGGTATTTCGCGCCCGATGACGGGTTCGATGTCCGTTGCGAAGATTTCGGCGGGACGCCGGAGTTCTCCTTCGGCGGCGATGGCGGTCTGGGCCGTGATCCGAAACTCTCCCCTGGCTTCGGTGATTTCCGCGGGGCGCGGGATGATGTCGATGCTCCGGGCGGAGCCGGCTGCCGCGAGAAGTGTGACGAAGATTAATAAAATGCTCTTTCTCATTGGATTGGGGAAGGGTGGTGGCTGAAAAAGCCGCCTGCGGGAACGCTCCCGCAGGCGGGTGATAAGGGATTAGTCGAGGTCCAGTTCTTCGAGGTTGCCCCAGACTTCGAATTCGGCGAATGTGCCGCCTTTGTAGGTCATCGGCGTCGGTTTTACGCTCGACCCGCTGTTCCACGACATGTGGAGCGTGAAGCGGATGTAGCGCGCCCGCTGTATTTCACCCAGATAGACCGAGTTATGGAGCGAGTGGGACATGATTCCCTCGTCGGGCTTCGTCCCGGTGAACCGTTCGCTGTATGTCCAGTCCGCGTCGTTCTCCATGCCGTCGCCCGTGATGGTCTTGGCCGTTTCGATCGTGATGTCGCCCGGAGGATTGTTCAGTACGCCGCCGGCTTTGGTGCGGGCCGTGATGCGGACGCCGCGCACGGTCACCTCCTTGCCCATGTCGAAGACGAAATAGAGCGGAACGTAGACCACCGGACCGACGGATGCCTTGAAATTGTAGGTCCAATAGCTCGCCGGGTTGCCGTCGAGCACGTCCTTGGCCCACCCGGTCTTGGGATTGCCTTCGCCCGGGGTGTATTCCGAGGTGCAGTGGACCACTTTCCAGCCTTCGCGGTCGAGCAGCTGGGCGGGCGGCAGCACGCGCTTGTTGAAGAGGATGTAGTAGACGTTGCCCTCGTCGGAGGTCTGCGCAGCGTCGTCGCCTTTGATCTGTTCGATGGTGATCGGTAGCAGGTACTGCTCGCCGTCGGGCATCTTCTCGCTGTTCAGCGTCACCTGCGCCGTCGACGAAACCTCGTTGTAGCGGGGCAGGATCACCTCCTTCTTCGAAAATTCGTAGGCCTCGGCCGGCACGAGTTCGTACGACGTGTCGTGGGCCTTGTTGTAGGCGTCGACCAGCGTGCGGTCGACCTTGAAGGTCACGGTGAGGTTCTCCGCACTGACCGACCGGGCGACGGCCCGGATGTCGATCGTCTGGGTTTTGGGTTCGAGCAGCGAGATCTGGAGCGGCTCGGCCCCGGCGTTCTGGATCGCCAGCACCGCGGGCCCGTTCAGCCCCGTTCCCGGATTGTCGTCCTTGCAGCCTCCCGACGCAATCAACAGCGCGGCGGCCGCAACGAGACGGATGGAAGCATATCGTTTCATGGTCGTGTTCGTTTTGGGTTCTACTTGTTTTTGGCCGGGAGTTTGATGTCGAGCATCACCGGCAGGGGGTCCGAGGCTTTCGTCACGTCGCCCGACTTGAACCAGCGCAGGATCTGCGAGCCTACGACTTCGCACTTCGGCGTGCCCTTGAGCTGCATGATGTAGTCGATGCATTTCGAGGGATTGTCCGACGGGAAGGTCCCGAATCCGGTGATGGTCAGGATCTCCCAGTCTTTCTGGAGCAGTTTGCCCGTCTCCGACGAGGGTGTGGCGTTCATGTCGCCGCCCAGGAAAACGGGCTTCCCGGAGTCGCCGTAACGTTCCTTCATCGTTTTGGTGATCAGCTCCACCTGTCCCAGCTGCGCCTCGGAAGAGACATGGTCGAGGTGCGAGGTGCAGATCACGTAATCCTCCATCTCCATGACGACCAGTACGCGCGGCTCGGCGCCCACGCCCTTGGGCAGGGCCACCGAAAACTTATTCACGGCCTTCTTGCGGGTTGTCACGCCCTCGCCGTATTCGCCTCCGTCGTAGGGCATGGCCGCACCGTATTCGAAGTCCCAGCTGCCCATCAGGGATGCGAAATGCTTGAGCTGGTAGACGTGGCGCGTGCGGTTGGTGTTGTTGTCGAGCTCGTTCATGCAGATGGCGTCGGCGTCGATCTCCTTCATCATGTCGGCGATGAGCTGGTAGTCGTCCTTGATGTATTTGTTGAAGATTCCGACATTGTAGGTCACCAGACGTGTCACACCCTCGCCCTTGGAGTTGTCGATCGAGACGTGGGGCGGAATTTCGGTGTCGTAAAACGGTTCGTCCTCCATGCAGGCTGCGGCATTGCAGGCCAGGCCGAGCATCAGCAGGGTCATCAGGTATTTTTTCATGAGTTCCAACATTTTTCGGTTTGTTTTGCGGTTAAAAATTCAGTCCGTCGTTCCATCCGGGGTTCTGGGTCAGGGCGCCGCCCGTCAGCGAGCGGTCGTCGGTCGGAATCGGATAGAAATAGTCGCGGGTTTCGTCCCAGATGCCGGGGTTGTTCTTGTGTGGCGAGATGTAGCCGTGGTCGCCGTCGGAGAAGAGAATGTCCTGGTCGATCACCAGTGTCAGTTTGGCCGTGGTCGAGGGCGTTTCGCCCTTGATGGCGAAATAGACGTCGGGCGTTCCGTCGCCGTCAATGTCGTACTCGCCCTTGGCGGGGATGTAGAGGCCCAGCAGCGGTTGTTCGAAGGTCTTGCCCTCCTTCCAGCGCATGATGTCGTAGTAGCGGAATCCCTCCATCGCCAGCTCGATGGTGCGTTCGCGGCGGATTTCGAGGATCACCCCCTTGTTCGCACCCGTGACGTTGGGATAGCCGGTCTTCGCATCCGACAGGTAGGGGTCGGGGTTTTTGTTGGCGTCGTCGAGGATCAGGTTGGACATGCCCACACGGTCGCGCAGCCGTTTGACCGAGAGGTTGATGTCCTCCTGCGTGAGGGTTCCCAGCTCGGCCTTGGCCTCGGCGAAATTGAGGTAGACCTCCGCCGAGCGGAAGATCGGCAGGTCGTTGAACGACTTGTTGTAGGCGTCCTGCGCCGTTCCGGTGACGAACTTCACGACGTGGTAGCCGGTGATCGAGTTCGCCAGGTCCGGCGCTAGCTTGGTCGTGGCTCCGATACGCGTGTATCCCGGCGTGCGGATGGTCTGGGCCAGGCGCGGGTCGCGGTTCGAACACTGCTGCTTGAACTCCATGGTTTCCCAGCCGGCCTTGTCCGTGAATCGCGAACCGTCGGCCATCAGGTAGCTGTCGACGATCTTGCGCGTCATGCCCGGTTTGCCGTACGAGGCGCTGATGGTGTAGAAATTGGCGTTGTGGAAGACGCCCAGCGCCGAATTATAGTCGCGGGCGAGGATGACCTCGACGCTCTGCGCGTTCTCCGAGGCGAACAGGTCGCGGTAGCTGGTGGCCGGTCCGGTCGCGGTGTAGAGCGAATAGCCGCTGTTGGTGATGAACTCCTCGGCTGCGTCGGCGGCCTGTTCGAGATACCATTTCCAGTCGTGTTCGTAGCCGTCGATGCTGTGGTACTTGCGGAACGTGCCTTCGAAGAGGCAGAAGCGCGACTTGAGCGCCAGCGCCGTCCATTTCGTCACGCGGTAGAGATCGCGTTCGGCCGGCAGATAGCGGATGGCGAAGTCGATGTCCTCGATCATGCGCTGCATGACGAATTCGCGCGAGTCGCGGGGACGCTTCAGCTCGGGGTCGGCCGAACCGAGGGGCTTGGCATACCAGGGCACGTCGCCGAAGCGCTTCACCTTCTCGAAATAGAAGTAGGCGCGGAAGAAACGGGCCACGGCGTCGTAGCGGTTGCGGATGTCGGTGTCCTTGCAGTTGCCCGAGTATTCGAGCAGGGTGTTGAACTTGCGCAGGTCGGTCCACGTCCAGCCGCCGCCCGAGGCGGGAATCGTGCGGCCGTCGCGCATTTCGGCGGCGATTTCGTTCTTCACGATGTTGTCGTAGCCTTCGTTGTAAAGGCCGTCGCCGGGGAAGATCGTGTAGAAGGTGTTGCTGAAGGCCTGCAACTCGTTTTCGTTCGAGAAGAAGGTCTCGGGCGACATCTGCGCCAGCGGATATTTGTCGAGCCAGTCCTCGCACGACGAAAGCGTCAGGGCGCAGCCTACGGTCAGTATCGATAGAATCTTTTTCATAACTCTTCTCATTTAAGCGGTTAGAAGGTGACGTCCACGCCGAACATGTAGGTCCGCTGCCAGGGGTAGAGACGCAGGTTGCCGTTCGTGGCGGCCATTTCAGGGTCGATGTAATCCGAGCGGATGCCCGACCAGGTAAAGAGGTTTTCGCCCGTGAAGTAGATGCGCAGGCTCTCGATCAGCGCCTTGCGGGTCCATTGTCTGGGCAGCGTGTAGCCCACCGTGAGGTTTTTCAGACGGCAGTAGCCGATGTTTTGCAGGTAGCGGTCGTTGACGGCCGTCAGCTCGCGGTTGGTTCCCTGCAGGGCCGTGTAGCCGCGCGGACGGGGGAAATAGGAGTTCGGATTCTCCTCCGACCAGATCTGCGTGTGGAAGTTCTTGGGGAGGTAGGTGGCGTAGGGACGTGCGTAGGGACCCCAGAAGGCCAGTGCGTTGGCGGCCGGGTACCAGTCCTGGCGGCCGATTCCCTGGAAGAAGATCGAGAAGTCGATGCCTGCCCATTGCAGCGCCAGCGTGGCGCCGTAGTGGTAGCGCGGCTGGCTGTTGCCGATGATTTCGCGGTCGCCCGGATCGTCGACGGTGTTCTTGCCGATGGAGATTACGTTGTTGTCGTCCAGATCGCGGAATTTCAGGTCGCCGGCGCGCAGTCCCTTTTCGGCTCCTGCCGAGGCGTTGATGATCTCGTTCACGGTCGTCTGGTCGACGGGGTAGTTGCGGGCTTCCTCGTCCGAGGCGAACAGTCCGTCGATGCGGTAACCCCAGATTTCGCCCCAGCGCATGCCTTCGTAGTATTTCTTGGCGAAGGAGCGGTCGGGGTTGTCGAACTTGGTGATGTTCGAAACGTAGTCGTTGAAGGTCAGCGTCACGCTGTACGAGAACGGACGGCGCAGCAGCTGGAACTCGTCGCGCCAGTTGAGCGAGAGCTCGTAGCCCTTGGTGCGCAGGTCGGCGCTGTTCATTTTCGGCGAGTCGGCGCCGTAGGTGGCCGGCAGGGCGATGCCCGCGGTGAGCATGTCCTTCGTGTCGCGGATGTAGAAGTCGGCGGAGAAGGCCAGGCGGTTGTTCAGGAAACTCATGTCCACGCCGAGGTTCTTGTGGATGCTTCGCTCCCACGAGAGGTCGGAAGCCACCGGGGCCGAGATGGTCGCCGTGGTGGGCTTGTCGCCGCCGAACAGGTAGTTTTGACTCCCGATCGAGATTTTGCGGATATAGTCGTAATAGCCGACGTTCTGGTTGCCCAGTTGGCCGTACGAGAAGCGCAGTTTGAGGTTGTTGAACTGGTCGCGGATGCCGTCGAAGAAGGCCTCTTCCGAGACACGCCATCCCAGCGAGAACGAGGGGAAGAAGCCCCAGCGCTGCCCGCGCTTGAAGCGCGATGTGCCGTCGTAGCGGCCGCTCGCCTCGACGAGGTATTTGCCCTTGTAGTCGTAGTTCAGACGGCCGAAGAAGCCCATCAGGGCGTATTCGTTCTGACCGCCGCCTACCTCCATGCGTTTTTCGCCGTCGGCGCCCTGGCCCACGAGGTTCAGGTCGTTGAGCGTTTCGGAGAGCAGGTTGTAACCCGTTGCGGCCACGTCCTTGAGGAATTTGGTCTCCCAGTTGAAGCCGACCATCGCCTTGAAGTTGTGGTCCCGGGCGAAGGTGCGTTCGAACGTGCCGTAGAGGTTGGCCTGATAGTAGGTGTGGGTCATGCTCTTTTCATAGAGTTTGTCCTCCATCTTTCCGGACGTGAGCGTGTTTATTTCACCCGGATACTGCGAGTACTCGGTGTTGACCTGACGGTTGGTGTAGCGCGTGGTATTGAACATGTAGGTGAAGTTACCCTTGATCTCCAGCCCTTTGACCGGGGTCCAGGTCAGCTCCGTCGTGGTCGACATGTTGTCCGTATGGTCGTCGTTGGTGTGGCCGTCTTTGTTGAGGATCGTGGGCAGTCCGTCCATGATCTGGTAGTTCGAGAACGACGTGTTGTAGACGCTCGTGCCGTCGGGGTTGACGGGAACGAACGAAGCCAGTCCGTGTACGGTGCTCCACGAGAAGGCCGTATTGACATCGCTCGGGCCGGGGTAGAAGTACTTGTAGTTGTAGTAGCTGGTGTTGTTGCTCACCTTCAGCCACTTGTTGATGTCGAAGGTGATTTTCGACCGGAATGTGATCTTCTGGAGCTTGTCGGGATGCTGGCGAAAAAGTCCCTCCTCGCTGTAATAGCTGCCCGAGAGCAGATAGTCCACACGGTCGTTGCCTCCCGAGAGCGAGATGCTGTGGCTCGTGTTCGGGTGCTCATCCTTGAACAGGTAGTGATACCAGTCGGTGTTGCCGTAGTAGACATAGGTGTCGCGGCCGTCGCGCTGGTCGATCTTGACCCACGGGCGGTCGGGATGCTCCGTGCGGTCGTTGCGGCGCGCCCACAGCTCCATCATGTCCTGTTCGGTGTAGCGCGTGTAGTTGTTTCCGGCGTAGGAGCGCCAGAAGAGGTCGTTGAGGTAGACCGAGTAGTAGCCGCGGGTCTCGTAGTCGGTCGAGGTGGTGGGTTCGTTCCAGCCCCAGCGGCCGCTGTACGAAATGCGGGTCTTGCCCGAGGAGTCGCCGCTCTTGGTCGTCACGAGCACCACGCCGAATGCCGCACGAGCGCCGTAGATGGCCGCCGCCGAAGCGTCCTTGACCACCGAGATCGAGGCCACGTCGTTGGGGTTGATCTTCATCAGGTCGCCTTCGGCGCCGTCGACCAGCACCAGCGGCGAACCGCCGTTGATCGAGGTGATGCCGCGGATGTTGAGGCTGGCCGGATTGCCCGGGCGTCCCGACGAAGTCGAGACCGTGAGTCCCGGGACGGAGCCTTGCAGCATGTGGGCCACCGAAGGCGCCGACCGGTTCTGCAGCTGTTTTTCGTCCACTGTGGCGATGGCGCCCGTGAGGTTCACCTTTTTCTGGGTTCCGTAACCCACGACCACCACATCCTCCATCTTCACGGCGTCCTCCGTAAGGAACACCTTCACGTTGTTCTGCGTGGCGGGGACGGCGACTTTCTTGCTCACGTAGCCCAGATAGGTGAAGTTGAGCGTTATGTCGGCGTCGGGGACCGTGAGCGAGAAGCTGCCGTTGGCTTCCGTTACCGCACCGCGGGTATTGTCGCCCACGAGCGTGACGGCCACGCCCGCCAGCGGCGTTTCGGACGAGTCGTTGACGACGCCTGCGATCGTGCGCTGCCGGGCCGCGGCCTTGCGGGCCGGGATCAGGGCGATCTGGCGTTCGGTGATGGTGAAGTTCAGCCCTGTCGGGGCGAGCATTTCCTTCAAGGCGGCTGAAATCGGCATTCGCTTCGCCTTGAGGCTCACGCGTTGGGAGAGGTCGGTCTGCTTGGCGTCGTAGAAGAACGTGTAGCGGGTGTTCTTCTCGATACGGGATATGGCCTCCGAAAGCGGGATGTCCGTGAACTCCATGTCGAGCGCCGGTTCCTGCTGCGTCTGGCCGGATACAACCGTCGTACTGCCTGCGACCAGCAGCAAGAGGATTGCAAATAGTCTGAAGTGCATCATGGTTGAAATTTTAAGTTTGTGGAAAGTTTGCGGCGGCATTGGTCATGGGCCGCTGCGGTAAGGTCGGGTAGGGGGGCGGTTTATCGCTTCATAGGCAATCGGGTTTTTAAAGGTCGTAATGCAGGGTTTATTCGAGTTCAGAAATCGTGACGGTGTTGTCTTCGGCGAACGTGTAGGCGATGGGGTTGATGCGGCTCATGATGCGCAGGATCTCTTCGAGCGGTTCGTCGGTAATGGTGAACGTGTAGGCGTAGTTGTGTGCGAGGGCCGGGGTGATGTGGATTTCGGTGTCGTACCAGCGCGCCATGTAGTGACAGATTTCGCCCAGCGACTGCCGTTCGAACGCGAGTTTTCCCGCGGCCCAGCAGGACTCCATCGCCACGTTGCCGCGTCTGATGACCACTTTGCGCGTGTCGGGGTCGTAACAGGCGATCTCCCCGGGACGCAGCAGTCTGCGGCTGCCGCGCCCGGTGTCGAGCGACACCGAGACTTCGACCAGCGAGACCGACACGTAGCGGTCGGCCGCGGTGCGGACGTTGAATTTCGTGCCGTGGACGCTGATTTCCAACCCTTCGACCTCGACGGTGAAGGGGCGTTCGGAGTCTTTGGCCACCTCGAAGAACCCTTCGCCGCGGAGTTTCACGCGGCGTTCCCCGGCGGCGAAACGGGCGTCGCAGGTGAGCGTCGATCCGCCGTGGAGCCAGACCGTCGAGCCGTCGGAGAGCCGCGCCTGCGACTTGCCTTCGAAGGCGCAGAGCCGCTGTTCCGCCGTCTCTGCGGCGGAGCGGAAGAGGTCGGCGCGGGTTGCGAAAAGGGTCACGGCGACTGCCGCGGCGACAGCTATGGCCATTTGCAGCAGGTGGCTCCGGCGACGTTTCGGAAGCTGGTCCGCATGCGGAATTTCGTAGGTTCCGATCCGTTGCTGCAACTGCCGCCACAGCCGGTCGCGGTCCGGCTCGTAAGCCGCGGCCCGCTGCTGTATTTCGCGCCATACGCGGGTCAGGTTGTTGTAGAAGCGGCGGTTTTCCGCTTCGGCGGCCCATCGGTCGAATTCGCGCTGTTCGGCCTCGCCGAGCGTGCCTTTGAGGGCGCCGACCAGAAGGTCCCAGGTATGGTTGTCCGGATTCATGGTTTGCTGTCGTTTCCATTGTGACACGAAAAATCCGGCCGACCCCTACGGGACAGCCGGATTTTTGCGGAAAATTTTTCAGCGTTCGATTTTCACGTACTCCGCATAGACGATCCGTGTGTGGGGATTGGTCGAGACGATCTCCTGCCGGAGGGCCTTCGTGCCCCAGCGGATGAAGAGGAAACGGCGCGGGATGCGGTGGACCGCCTGGCGCAGGGTGTCGACGCTGCGGATGCGGCAGG
>ERZ780190.2981-NODE-2981-length-11789-cov-2.998722_pt1 | contig 11789 bp, 10 predicted proteins | sample MGYA00510980_ERZ780190 | MGnify/ENA primary metagenome ERZ780190 (study PRJEB29588, sample SAMEA1972188) | human gut metagenome | biome: human gut; feature: human-associated habitat; material: faeces | place: Denmark | collected 2008/2010 ... | reverse complement strand
GGATGTGCTGAAGTACCCGCAGAAGCCGCGGCCGCTCATCCACACTGACAAGCGTGAGCGCGCTGGCGGCGAGACGTTCGGCACGGTGAACGAGGCGTTCGCGAGCGATTTCGCCCGCGTGCCGCGCTGCCCCGTGTGCGGGAAGAAGATGAAGTTAGAGGACGGCGCATACGTCCGGCAGGCGGCGGATAAGTATATCAGCATTGCAAAGTGCCCGCAGCATGGGAATATGCTGATTCGCGTCCGTCTGCGGTTGGAATCGGACGGGCAGAAGCGGCTGACGATGACGGCGGCGAAGGCGTCTCCGTCGAATTTGGCGTATGTGCATACGAAGCGGCTGCAGATGACGCAGCGGGACGCGGCGTATGAGGAGAAGTATGGCAGGCCGGTGGATTTGGAGGCGGAGCTGGAAAAGGCGGATAGGACGTCGATGCCGTTTGAGGAATAATTATTTATTCCGTCCAGCAAACTAAAAAGCCTTCCAATACAGTTCAAGGAACATGGGAGGTGACCGCCCCCTTGACCCCTTCGGCTCGCATCTAAGTTTGTTGGATTTTTTTGCGGCAGAAAAACCGCGTTTGCAGACGCAAATACCATTTTGACGCGGAATCAACCATAAACCACATGAAAAACAAAAACACCATTGCCCAAACGGGCATTTTGTGCTATACTGAAAGGGGATAAAGTGGGTAGGCTATGCCGCTTTACCCTCAGGAAAGTGAGGTATTTCATATGAAGACGAATTGTGTCATCACCATCGGCAGACAGTTTGGCTCGGGCGGACGCTATGTCGGACGGATGCTCGCGGAAAAGCTCGGTATCCCGTTCTACGATAAGGAACTTTTGTCCGAAGCTGCCAAGCAGAGCGGCATCTGCGAAGAAATCTTCGAGGATCACGACGAAAAGCCGACCCGCTCCCTGCTCTTCAATCTCGTGACTGGGATGCAGGTGCATGGCGACGCCGGTTCGTACTATATGGACATGCCGCTGAACCATAAGATTTTCCTCGCGCAGTTCGATGCCATCCGCTCGATTGCCGATAAGGGCCCGTGCGTCATCGTCGGCCGCTGCGCTGACTATGTGCTCAAAGACCGCCCGAACACCATCAGCGTGTTCCTGAAGGCGGAAATGCAGAGCAAGGTGGAACGCGCCGTGAAATACTACGGCGTTGACCCGCAGAAGGCGGAGGATCGCATCCGCAAGGCGGATAAGCAGCGCGCTTCCTACTATAATTATTACGCTACCGCAACGTGGGGCGACGTGAACAACTACGACCTGTGCGTGGACACGGGCAAGCTCGGCGTGGAGGGCACAGCGGAGCTCATCGCCCGCTTCGTCGAACTGCGGCAGGCAATGCTGGAAGCGAAGAAGTGAGCATGAGTAAAACCCTGCGCCGCGCGGCGCTGCTGGTGCTGATGACGATGCTCGTGTGCGCAGTCGCGTGGGCATCTGGCGATATTGACTGGGATACGCCTGCCGCCGGGCAGAATCTGTCCGGGAATGCGGCGGTTGAGATGCTGAAAGACTATATCCGGCGCGTCAATGAGACGCTTATTTCCTCCGGCGCGGGGAAAATTGATCCGTGCTATGAGCTGTACCCGACGTTCGCCAGCCTTGGCTTGAACGGCGCGGAATTCGCCCAACACGCCGAAATCACCGTGAACATGAACGCGACAGGCATCACCAGCCTTGTCCTGCGCATGGATAACCTGACGAACTTCGCCCTCATCGGCGGCGCGCTGGTGCAGCAGACCAGCCCGAACAGCATCACGCTGGATGAGGCGGTGTCGGCGGTGCAGGCGTATGTGCGCAAGGTGCAGGAGAGCAACGGCAATGGCGTGGTGGAGTCCTTCGAGGAGCAGCCGATTCTCTCGCAGGGAACGCAGACACGCCTGTATGGGGCATACTACCCGAACCAGTACCACGACAATGCGAACTGGATGCAGCTGACGATTATCTTCCCCCAGCCGGGAAGCGTGGACGGCGGTCTGCTGCTGAACAACGATGCCGGCCCGACTGCAACCCCTGACCCCGACGGCGACGAAATCAGCGGCTATTTCCCCTTCGACGGCTTTCAGGACAGCCATTTGGAGGTCTTTGTGACCCCGACGCCCGAACCGGATTCGGCGGCGATGGAGCCGTGAAAAATGGGCGGAAATGAGGAACAACCATGGCGAGAAAATGCACAGAATATCACTACTTTCAGCACACTTATTGGGATGCGATGGCGCAGTACAACTGGACGCGTTGTCCGCACTGCGGGAAGCTGTGCAAACCGAGCAGATTCAAAGCGGCTACTGTGCTCATGCCGATTGAGCTTGTCATCTTCGTGGTGTGCATTTTTTTCCGTAACAGCATGAATGATGCCATCGGGTGGTTTGCTGCCTGGTTGCTGTTTATGCTGCTGCTGTTTCTCCCGCAGTATATCTATGTGCGGTTCTTCATGCCGTATGAGACGCTTTCGGAGGATGAAACGCGGAAGTTCCGTGATTTGCAAGAACATTGATAACATGGGCGGCCGCCTTGGGAGCGATTCCGGGCAGCCGCTTTTTGGTGCGCCAAACCGTTGATTCCGCCGAAAAAATCACGCGTTCACAGATTTGTCAAACCGAGTTTACAGAAAAGATGAAAAAAATTCCCGCGAACCCCTTGACAAAGTGACTTGACAGGGGTATATTATGTCATGTGATTAGCACTCGACAACGATGAGTGCTAACAACACAGACCAGCATGGTTCACGGAGAGGAGGGATTGGTCATGATGATGGATGAACGGAAGTTCAGAATCCTGCAAGCCATCATTGACGACTACATCCTCACCGCTGTGCCGGTGGGGTCAAGAACCATCTCGAAGAAATACGACATGGGCTTGTCCTCCGCGACCATCCGCAATGAGATGAGCGATCTGGAGGAACTGGGCTACCTCGATCAGCCGCATGTCTCCGCGGGACGCATCCCGTCCGCAAAAGCGTATCGGCTCTATGTCGATCAGCTGCTGAAGACGGGGCGCATTCCGTCGGATAGCGATGCGGCGGTCAAGGGGCATTTTCTGGGGCGGATGCATCAAATGGAGGATGTGATAGACCACGCCGCACAGGTGCTTTCCTCCCTGACAAGCTACACCGCCGTGGTACTGCCGCCGACGGGGAAAATGCCGAAGATTCGCACGATTCAGCTCGTACCGGTGTCGGATACATCCGCGCTGGTCGTCATCGTGACGGATATGGGCATTGTCCGCGATCAGGTGGTGCAGGTGGCAAGCGATCTCGACAGCGACGCGCTCTACGCCATCAGCAAGACACTGACCGAACGCCTTCAGGGGCTGACGCTCCATGAGGCGGTGGCACAGATGCCGCAGCTGATGCAGGGAATGCACGAGAACGAGCGTCTCCTGCAGGGCTTGGGCAAGGCGCTGGGACAGCAGGACGAAATGACGCACCCGCATGTAGCAGTCGGCGGCACGAGCAACATGCTCGCGTACCCCGAATACAGCGACATGGAAAAGGCGCGGTCGTTCCTCAGCCTGATGGAAACGCGCGACCGTCTGGCAGACATCATCAGTCAGAAGGGTGAAATGGCGTTCACCGTCCGCATCGGCCCGGAAACGGGCGTGCCGGAAATGGCGGACTGCTCCATCGTCACCGCGACGTACTCTACCGGCTCCGGCCGGCAGGGGACAATCGGCGTGATTGGCCCGACGCGAATGCGGTACAGCCGGGTGCTGTCCGTCATGAACACGATGGGTCAGCAGCTGTCCGAGATGTTCGGAAGTCAGGCGCCGCAGAAAAATAAGAAGCTGGACAAATAGCAATGAAATGGAAGAAAGGCAGAAAGCGACCGATGAATGAGCAGCAGAAAACCCCGAAGCAGCCGGAGGAAGATATGACCCCCGACGTGACAGATCAGGAGCAGCCGGCTGCCGAAGCGCCGCAGGAACCCGCCCCGCAGGCGGATGCTCCGGACGTGGACGCACTCAAGAAGGCCGCTGCCAAGGCGGATGAGTATCTGGCGCTCGCCCAGCGCGTGCAGGCGGATTTCGACAACTTCCGCCGCCGCAACGAAGGCGTCCGCGCGGATGCTTTCGCGGAGGGTCAGCGCAAGGTCGCGACCGCGATGCTCCCCGTGCTGGATAACCTTGAACGCGCGCTGGCTGCCGCAGAGAATGCGGATGCCAACGCCCTCAAAACCGGCGTGGAGATGACGCGCAAGCAGATGGTTGCCGCCTACGAAAAGTTAGGCGTGACACCCATTGACCGCCTCGGCGAAAAGTTTGACCCGAATCTGGAGGAAGCCATCATGCAGGGTACGGCGGATGACGGCGAACCCGGCACGGTGTGCATGGTGCTCCAGAAGGGGTACATGATGGACAAGACCGTTCTCCGTCACGCGATGGTGAAGGTCGTGCCCGACTAAGCCCCATTCAATCAGACAGTTCGGGCAGCAATGCCCACTGCATAAATCAGACAATTTCCTAAACATTCGACATAGATATTGGAGGACAAGATTATGAGCAAGATTATTGGTATTGACCTTGGTACAACAAACAGCTGTGTAGCCGTTATGGAAGGTGGAAAACCAACCGTTATCGCAAACGCAGAGGGTGAAAGAACAACTCCATCTATCGTAGCATTCACAAAAACAGGTGACCGTCTGGTCGGCGAGCCGGCAAAACGTCAGGCTGTAACAAACGCAGACAGAACCATCCGTTCCATCAAACGTGAGATGGGTACTGATTATAAAGTAGACATCGAAGGAAAGAAATACTCTCCGCAGGAGATCTCCGCTATGATCCTTCAGAAACTGAAAGGTGATGCAGAGAACTACCTTGGTGAGAAAGTAACAGAAGCAGTTATCACAGTTCCGGCTTACTTCAATGACGCACAGCGTCAGGCAACCAAAGATGCCGGTAAAATCGCAGGTCTTGATGTAAAACGTATCATCAACGAGCCTACCGCAGCAGCTCTGGCATACGGACTGGATAACGAGAAAGAGCAGAAGATCATGGTATACGACCTTGGAGGCGGTACCTTCGATGTTTCCATCATCGAGATCGGTGACGGTGTTATCGAAGTTCTTTCCACAGCAGGAAACAACCGTCTGGGCGGCGATGACTTCGACCAGAAAGTAACAGATTACATCCTTGCTGAGTTCAAGAAACAGGAAGGCGTAGATCTTTCCAATGATAAAATGGCTCTGCAGAGAATCAGAGAAGCAGCAGAGAAAGCAAAGAAAGAGCTTTCCAGCGCAACTACAACCAACATCAACCTGCCGTTCATCACTGCAACCGCAGATGGCCCGAAACATCTCGATATGAACCTGACAAAGGCTAAATTCGATGAGCTGACCCACGACCTGGTAGAGAAAACCGCAGAGCCGGTACAGAGAGCACTTTCTGATGCAGGTCTGCAGGCATCCGAGCTTTCCAAAGTCCTTCTGGTAGGCGGATCTACCCGTATCCCGGCTGTACAGGATAAAGTAAGACAGCTGACCGGACACGAGCCGAGCAAGAGCCTGAACCCGGATGAGTGCGTAGCACTTGGTGCTTCCGTACAGGGCGGTAAACTTGCAGGAGATGCCGGCGCAGGCGACATCCTTCTTCTGGATGTAACTCCGCTGTCTCTGTCCATCGAGACGATGGGAGGTATTGCAACTCGTCTGATCGAGCGTAACACCACAATCCCGACCAAGAAGAGCCAGATCTTCTCCACCGCAGCTGATAACCAGACAGCAGTAGATATCAACGTAGTACAGGGTGAGCGTCAGTTCGCGAAAGACAACAAATCCCTCGGCCAGTTCCGTCTGGATGGAATTCCGCCAGCAAGAAGAGGCGTTCCGCAGATCGAGGTTACCTTTGATATCGATGCCAACGGTATCGTAAATGTATCTGCAAAAGACCTGGGAACAGGAAAAGAGCAGCACATCACCATCACCGCAGGCTCTAATATGTCCGACAGCGAGATCGACAAAGCAGTCAAAGAAGCTGCTGAGTTCGAAGCTCAGGATAAGAAACGCAAAGAAGCAATCGACGCAAGAAACGATGCAGACTCTATGGTATTCCAGACCGAGAAAGCAATCGAGGAAGTCGGCGACAAGCTGGATGCAAACGATAAGACAGCAGTAGAAGCTGACCTGAACGCACTGAAAGACCTCATTGCAAAATGCAATCCGGAAGAGATGACAGATGCACAGGTAGCTGACCTGAAAGCAGCTCAGGAAAAACTGATGACAAGCGCTCAGAAACTGTTCGCAAAGCTGTATGAGCAGCAGGGCGGCGCAGCAGGCGCTGGTGCCGGAACAGCTGGTGCAGGCCCGGATATGGGAAATGCAGGAGCAGCAGGCGGCCATGACGACGATGTCGTAGACGCTGACTACAAAGAGGTTTAATTTTCGGCATGTCACACTCCGTGAAAATACCGACTGTGAGTTGAAACAATAAGTAAATAAACGCAAAAAGCCCTGTGAGGCGAATGTTTGCAGGGGACGGAAAATACATTCCGCCCCCTGTATTTATGCTGGTATTGCTTTCGGAAAAGTGCTATACTGGAGCGTGCGGAAAAACATTTCTGCAAAGATGAAATTTGTGGAACAGAAATGAAAAGGTGAACATAAATGGCAGAAAAAAGAGATTATTACGAGGTCCTCGGCGTAGACCGCGGAGCGGACGATGCAACATTAAAAAAAGCATACCGTAAACTGGCCAAGAAATACCATCCGGATATGAACCCGGGCGACAAAGAGGCCGAGGCAAAATTTAAAGAGGCGACAGAAGCCTATGGCGTGCTGAGTGATCCGGACAAACGGCGTCAGTACGATCAGTTTGGCCACGCTGCATTTGAAAACGGCGGTGGCGGCGCAGGAGCCGGCGGATTCGGCGGCTTCGACTTTGGCGGCGGAGATATGGGTGATATCTTCGGCGATATTTTCGGCGACCTGTTCGGTGGCGGCGGAAGCAGAAGAAGAGCAAACAATGGACCGATGAAGGGAGCAAACCTCCGCGCTGTTGTCCACATTACGTTTGAGGAAGCTGTTTTCGGATGCCAGAAAGAGCTCGAGATCAACCTGAAGGATACCTGTACAACGTGCCACGGAACCGGCGCAAAACCAGGAACTTCACCGGAAACATGCTCCAAATGTAACGGTACCGGTCAGATTACGTACACACAGCAGACCATGTTCGGTTCTGTGAGAAACGTGACAACGTGTCCGGATTGTAACGGAACCGGAAAGATCATTCGCGATAAATGTACCGCATGCCACGGCACGGGCTATACATCCAGCAGAAAACGCATTCAGGTCAACATTCCGGCCGGAATCGACGATGGACAGAGCATCCGGATCCGTGAAAAAGGTGAGCCGGGTGTAAACGGCGGACCGAGAGGAGATCTGCTTGTCGAGGTTCAGGTAACCCGTCATCCGATCTTCCAGAGACAGGATATGAACATTTTCTCCACTGCACCGATTACGTTTGCCCAGGCAGCACTCGGCGGCGATGTGAAGATCAGCACCGTTGACGGAGACGTTCTCTACACTGTAAAACCGGGAACCCAGACCGATACGAAGATCCGTCTGAAGGGAAAAGGTGTTCCGTCCCTTCGCAACAGCAATGTGCGCGGTGATCACTACGTAACACTCGTAGTCCAGACTCCGACGAAACTGAATGAGAAAGCAAAAGAAGCCCTCCGCGCCTTCGACGAAGCCTGCGGAAACCGCCCGGCAGCAGAAGCAAAAGCAGCCGATGGTGAGAATACCGCAGAACAGCCGAAGAAGAAAAAAGGGTTTATGGATAAGGTGAAGGAAGCGTTTGAGGATATTGATAAATAAAAAATCTATCTGTTTTTGTTCTCATTCGGACAAAATTTCTCACAGACTTGAGCATGTAGAATATGAAAAGTCTTTTCCAACACGCTCTAATATGAAAGAAATAGAAAATATGAGATAAATGAAAAGAAGAACCTGCAGGAGAAACAGGTTCTTCTTTTTTGACAAAATTTAAAAATACAGAATATTCAGAAAATTGCAAATATTGATCTAAATCAAGAGAATGATGAGATGTGAAAAACTGTTCATGATATAATTAACAAAATTGCATAGGAATAAAAAAGATTGATGTTATGTAATGTAAAATAAAAAGGCAGAAAGGAAATAGAGCGGTTGGAAAATGAAAATATAGAAAAACAGGAGTTCTTCAAAACTTATTTAGGTATCAAAAATAAAAATGTGCTGAGCAGTCTGGAACAAATGGCGTATGTCTGGAAGGTGAAAGATAAGGAAGTTATCATTCGAGAAGGGGAACCGCTGCCATGCGTTCCTTTTCTGATATCGGGCATTGTAAAAGGGTATTGTGAAAGCAAGGGAGATGGAAAAGAGCATGTTTCCTGCTTTGGTTATTTAAAAGGAGACATTGTTGTAGGAATTTCCAATTTATCCGTAAATGTGAAATCACTTTTGACGATAGAATCAATCAGTTCGTGTACCATGCTGTGCGTCCCGATACCAGAATTGTTGAAGTTGATTGAGCAATCGCCGGAAATGATGCGTTTATATAACCGTGCACTCAGCCTTGCATATAAAAAGCTAATTGAACATGAGGATATTGTTGCAAACCACAGGGCAAAGGAACGATATCAATATTTTGTTGATACCTATCGGGATCTGGTAGATGTTGTGAGTAAGAAAGATATCGCTTCCTATCTGCATTTATCGCCGGAGAGTCTGAGCCGTGTCCTGAAAAGCTATAAGGAAGAAAAATAGAAAAACGAATCGAAAAGTGATGCGCGCTGAGCGGAAAAATTTAATCAAATCAAGGAAATCCCTGTTTTCATTGAGAAAAGCAATAAGCAGTGAGGCGGGGAATTGCGTGAATCAGGAGGGGAAAGCCCCTTATAAGAGAGAAGACGGCAGATCTAAAAAAAGCAGATTATAAAGTACAAAAAAGAAATGGAAGGGGAAGAAAAATGGCATTTTTAGATGGAGTAAAAGGAAAAATTTCAAAAGCAGGATATTCAACTATGCAAAAAGCAAAGGATTTGTCGGAGATTACGAAACTGAATATGGCGGTTTCTGAATCGGAGACGAAAATCAATGAAATCTACAGTGAAATAGGATATAAAGTTTACTGTGCATATCGGGAAAATCCGCTGGAAGAAGTCAAAGAGGAAATTGGCCAGATCCGGGAGCTGGAAGAGGCTATGGAAGCATGCAAACTGCAGATCCAGGCAATCAATGCAATGAACAGCTGCCCGCGCTGCGGTGCAAAAATCAAACCGGAAATGATGTTCTGCAGCAGCTGTGGAATGAAACTGCAGAGTGAAGAACAGGAAACGGTGGAAGAAGAACAGGAACGGCCGGCTTTTTGCAGTGAATGCGGAGCACCGCTGGAACCGGATATGAAATTCTGTACGGTTTGTGGACATAAAGTTGACGAGTAAAATCGAGAGCGTGTTTGAAAAAGCAAAGCACAGAAGAGAAGATCAAATCAGACAGCAAAAAGATAAATGATCCAAAATAGGGAGGTGGATTTTGGATCATTTATTGCAAAGAAAAAAGATTTGTGGATAAAAAGGGACAGGAGAGGAAAACAAGTATGAAAAAATGCCCGGTATGTGGAAAAGAGTGGTCAGATGCGACAAGATTTTGCGGAAGCTGTGGAGCAAAACTGGAGGATGGAAATATTGTAGTGCCAGATATAGTGCCGGATGATGGGAAAGAGGAGCAGAGAAAAAAAACAGAGCCGGTCAAACCGAGTGTGAAAAAAACGATAGAACCTGTCAGACCGAAAACGAGGGAAACAGCAGAAAATAAAAAGATAGCAGAAGAAAAAGAAGAAGAAAAAAACACAGCTGAACGTAAAAGAGCAGAATACAATAAATCGGACGCCGTGCTGCCGGTAAAACGCAGAAAAAAAGGATGGAAAATTGCGACAGCACTTGGCCTGACTGCAATAGTGGCAGTCGGAGCAGTAGTTTTCTGTGTGAAGTCCGGGGAAAACATGGAACACCCATTTGTAGAATTATATGGGGACAGTTATGAAATTCTCACGAAAGAAAAACTGGGACATACCATAACCATTACAGACAATGGGCTGGACTGGCTGGGCGATGCCGTAATGCAGCTTTCACCGGATCGAAAATATCTCTATTATATGGAAAACTATGATATTTCGACGGGAACGTCCAGACTCTACCGGTGTGAATATCAGAAGTTGTCCAAAAAAGAAGAAAAAAATGAGAAATACAAAACAAAAGTTGCGGCAAATGTCAGAGTTTTTTATCCGCTGGAAGACGGAAAACTCCTTTATATCGACAAGGATTCCGAGCTGTTTTGTTATGACGGGGAAGTATCTGTGAAGATTGCAGATTCACTGCAGGGATATTATCAGCTCAAAGACGGAACGGGACTCGTTTATACGAAGGGAAACGCTGACGAAGGATTTGATGTCTGTGGCGTAAGCTATAACAATCCAACGGAAGAAGTATTTCTGGCGGATGGGATGACCGATGTTATGCTGGCAGATGATCAGGAGCATATTTTGTGCAGACGATATGACGGTCAGTCAGAGGATGATCAGCTTGTTTTTCTAACATCTTTTGAGGAAGAGACAAAAGAGCTGGGAACACCAGTCAGTGATATGTATGCATGGGAAAATGGCGCGGTTTATTACTTTGCTTCCGGCGAGAATACAGAATGTGAACTGGAAGACTTCGTGATTGACAGCAGAGGAAACACGGAACAGTGGCAGGAATTACAAAAAGAAGCGGAATCATATCATCCTGTTCCAACGGAGTGTCAAAGTCTTTATGAATATAAAGATGGTGAAATAAAACAGATTACAGCCAATGACATTAATAATGCCGGACTTTATAGGGGAAATAGCGTACTATACCTGGATGTAAAGAAAATGGAGCCGGTAGATTTAGCAGAAGTGAAGGATGCAGATTATATGATTGACCTTTTAGATCAGAGAATATATGAGCAGGGAATGTATGTTAAACCAACGAGCAGGAAGAATTCCATTCACATCATAGGAGAAGTTGCGAAAAAAATTGAAGACATAGATGAGGAAGGAGAAAACTTCTGGATCTATGCAAACGAAACAGATCTGTTCCTGGAAAGCGGATCTGATTTCTGGCACGCCGCAATCAAAAATGATGAAGTCAGCGATCTGGAAGAGATGCCGGAAGGCTATGTAAAATCTGTTACGCCAACAGAGATTTATTATACAAGCAATTTCTACACGGAAGGGGACAATGCGTACTACGATGTCAACGTGATAGAAAATGGAAAAAGCAGATGCCTTGCAAAAGAAGTGCTGGAAGACTATGTCAAGATTTACGAAGATGGAACAGTCATGGCTTACACGGATCGGAATTCCGATGGAGAATATGAACTTTCCATTTTTGATAAAAAAGGAAATAAGACAAAAATTGCAGATGGAGTCACGAAGGCGATTCGGGAAGAGGATGGAGATATTGTGTATGACAGCCGGCATGATCTGATGCTTTATCAAAAGGAAGAAAGTGAGCGGATTGGAATCGGTATAGTAGATTTCTGGTATGCGGATGAAATGAAAACGGAACAGAATTTCCGGCTGGACTGGTGAGAAGAGATCCCTATTACCTATTGTGGAAAGCAGAGTAGCAGTGTCCTTACAGAGTAAGAGAGTGCAAAAAATCTGGAAAATTATATTAGGACTCTATTCAGAAGTAAAGATACGATGAGAGAAAAAGGAGTAGAGAATATATGAAAAAAGCAGGAAGCCGAATTTTGATCATTACTTTTGGAATTATGGCG
>ERZ780190.2978-NODE-2978-length-11793-cov-2.661867_pt1 | contig 11793 bp, 6 predicted proteins | sample MGYA00510980_ERZ780190 | MGnify/ENA primary metagenome ERZ780190 (study PRJEB29588, sample SAMEA1972188) | human gut metagenome | biome: human gut; feature: human-associated habitat; material: faeces | place: Denmark | collected 2008/2010 ... | reverse complement strand
CTGCGGCTGCACAGACAGAGAAAACCGGAGCAGGTGCTTTTGCCACTTGTCCGGGAAGATAATGGAGAAGCTTTGCGGGTTATTCTGGAAAAGCAGGACAATGTGACAGCGGAATTTATCTATAGAACAGAAAAAAAGGTCAGATCCGGCTGGCTGAAGCTGGAAATTGAGCAGGACGGCTGCCGGAGAAGTGATAATCTGGAGGAAGAGCTTCCGGTTATTTTGGAAGTGGAAACGGATATCCGGCCGGAGGCGATGACCGCAATGTATCTTTTAAACGACTGGTGGACAAGACCGGCATTTATCAATGACTTTTCGGAAATCCCGGAGCTGACACAGGCGATTTACGGAAAGCTGAGAAACGGATACTTTTTCCTGCTTCCAATGCCGGGAAAACAGTTTAAGACCCAGGTAAAGCCCGGAAGAGAGAATACGCTTATTTTCGGAATGAGCGCCTGCAAGGGCGGAATCAGCAAACTGGACGAGCCTGTTTATGCATATGCGGAGGCGGACAGTCTGCAGGAAGCGGTTCATGCGTGTATGGCGTGGGCGGCAGAGTATCACGGAATCCGTTTGAAAGAGGAACGGAATATGCCGGAGATGCTGAAATATCTTGGCTGGTGCAGCTGGGATGCATTTTATACGGAAATCAGTGAAGAAAAGGTTCGCGCAAAGGGCAGAGAATTTGCGGAAAAAAATGTACCGGTGCGCTGGATGCTGATGGATGACGGCTGGCTGTCGGTGCATGGAGACGCACTCTATGACCTTGCGCCCGAAAGAGAAAAGTTCCCCAACGGATTTGCTCAGATGATCCGTGATATAAAGCGGGATACACAGGTGGACTGGTTTGGTGTCTGGCATGCGCTTGGCGGCTACTGGGGCGGAATCGAGCCGGGAAGCGACCTTGCAGCAAAAGAACAGGAGCATTTATATCAAAATGCACCTGGAAAGCTGATCCCGTGGCCGGATGCAGCCAAGGGCTACGGCTTTTACCGGGATTGGTATGAATATCTGAAGCGGGAGGGCATCAGCTTTTCCAAAGTGGACGGACAGAGCGCCGTACATAATTATTTTGAAAATGATCTTCCACTGATGACAGCGACGCGGGGAATGCACGGAGCGCTGGAGGGCGCGGCAGCGTACTTTGACGGTGCAGTGATCAACTGTATGGGAATGGCAGCAGAGAACATGTTTTCCCGTCCTCAGACAGCGGTTGCACGAAACAGCGATGATTTTGTACCAAAACGGGAGGATGGATTTGCAGAGCATTTGCTCCAGAATGCATACAATACACCCTACCAGGGCGAGCTGTATGTATGCGACTGGGATATGTTCTGGACAAGCCATGAGGATGGTCTGCGCCACAGCCTGCTGCGTGCGATCAGCGGAGGACCGGTGTATTTCAGCGATCGGATAGGAGAAACAGCCCCGGAGGTTGCAGCACCTCTCTGCTATGCGGACGGGAGGCTGCCGCAGCTTTTACGGGCGGCAAGACCGACACAGGATTGTATGTTTCGCGATCCCAGAAAAGATGGCGTGCTGAAGCTGACAAATGTCGGAGCATATGCAAATGGTAAGATCGGCGGAGTGATTGCCGTTTATAATCTGACCCATCAGGAACAGACCTATCGGATCGGTGCATCGGATATTCCAGAGCTTTCCGGAAAAAACTGCTGGATTTATGATTGTCGTAATCAGACTGCTGCGGCCTGCAGCGCAGAAGAAGGCAGAGAATACCGCCTTGCAGCGGGAGACTTTACCTGGTTTTTGTTTGTGGAGGACACAGAGGGGAAAACCTTTGTGGGACTTGTGGATAAATACATCAGCTTTGATGCGGTACTGTGGATGCATGAGATCGGCGGCAGGCTAATGGGCGAAATCTGTGGCGGAAAGACCGTCGGATTTTTATCCAAAGAGCCTGTAAAGCGTGTGTTTTGCAACGGAGAGGATGTAACAGCGCAGGTGGAGAAAAAGGATTGCCTGTATTTGCTTGAGCTAAACGGACAGAATGCGGTAGTTGAAGTGGAATAAAAATCGCAGCACAACGCTGGCGGGGCGCTGCGGCATCCGTGTTCGAAATGGAAATAAAATCTGCTGTGCCTGCCGCGCGGCAAAAGGAGAGGAAAGAACATGAAAACAACGCAGGAATATCAGAAAAGACTACAGCGCCATTTGGATGAGCTTAAATGGCTGTACTGCGAATTATATCCGGGAAGAGAGGATATGTTTACCCAGTTATGTGAACAGATGGAAGCATGGTATCAGGATCGCCCGGAATCAGAAAAGAAGCTGGACCGGGAGCGGGAACAGGAGCCTGCATGGTACAGCCGCCAGGATATGCTTGGTATGATGCTGTATATCGATGCTTTTGCCGGCAATTTGAAGGGTGTGAAGAAAAAGCTGCCTTACCTGGAAGCATGCAACGTAAACTACCTGCATCTGATGCCGTTTCTGGATACCCCGAAGGGAAAAAGTGATGGAGGCTATGCGGTAGCAGATTATCGGAAGGGGTGCAGCCGAACCTGGGTACGATGGAGGAGTTGGCTTCTCTGTGCAGCGCCTGCCATGAGAAAAAGATGAGCGTATGCATGGACTTTGTAATGAATCACACATCGGAAGACCATGAGTGGGCAAAGCGCGCACTGGCAGGGGAAAAGGAATATCAGGATCGGTATTTCTTCTATGATACACCAGACATTCCGCAGGAGTTTGAGAAAACCGTGCCCCAGGTATTTCCCACAACGGCGCCCGGTAATTTTACCTGGCGGGAGGAGTGCCAAAAATATGTTATGACGTCCTTCTATCCCTATCAGTGGGACTTAAACTATTCCAACCCGGTCGTTTTTAACGAGATGGTCTATAATATGCTGTATCTGGTGAATCAGGGAATTGATATCGTCAGGATCGATGCGGTTCCCTATATCTGGAAGCAGCTGGGCACAGACTGCAGAAATCTGCCGCAGGTACACACCATTGTGCGCATGATCCGTATGATCACGGAAATCGTTTGCCCCGGCGTTGTGCTGCTGGGTGAGGTTGTTATGGAGCCTGCCAAGGTTGTCCCTTATTTCGGAACACTCGAAAAACCGGAATGCCATATGCTGTATAACGTAACAACGATGGCATCAACCTGGCATACCGTTGCGACAAAAGGGGTTGCGCTGTTAAAACAGCAGATGGACGTGGTAAACAGCTTGCCGAAGGAATATGTTTTCCTGAATTATCTGCGCTGTCACGACGATATCGGCTGGGGATTGGACTATGATTTCTTAAAACCCTCCGGTATTCAGGAGATTCCGCATAAGAAGTATCTGAATGAATATTTCCGGGGCATGGCAGCAGGCAGCGATGCGCGGGGAGAGCTGTATAATGATGATCCTGTATTGCAGGATGCGAGACTTTGCGGAACGACGGCATCCCTGTGCGGTCTGGAGGCTTCGCTGCAGGCAAAGGACCCGGCGAGAATTGAGCGTGCCATTCAGAAAATCCTGATGCTCAACGCCTATCTGTTTATTCAGTCCGGCATTCCGGTTATCTACAGCGGAGATGAGATTGGTCAGCTCAATGATTATTCCTATAAGGATGATCCGGATGCAGACCGTGCGGCGGATTCCCGTTATGTACACAGAGGACATTTCCGTTGGGAGCTGGAAAAGAAAAGAGCAGAAAAGGGCACTGTCCAGAACCGTATTTTTGAGGGCATGCAGAAGATGGAAAAAGCCCGCTTTGCATGTGGTCCGTTTTCCGGAAAGGCTGCTGTATGGACCTATGATACCTATAACAGCCATGTGCTGTGCATCTGCAGACAGCTGAAAAACGAGATGGTAGTCGGTGTGTTCAACTTCTCGGATGAGCCCCAGACGGCATGGATCGACATGGGAGAAATGCCGTTTCAGGATCTGCTCGGAAAAGGAGAATGTGTTCTGCACAATATCATCCTGCCCGGCAATGGCTACGGCTGGTATTATAAAACCTGGGAGGAATAAGTCTTTCTGGTGCAGCGCAGCTCCAGCTTTTGCAGGAGCTGCGAAGGAGAAAAGATTCGGCAGTCGATGGTGTGGTGACGCACACTACAGCCGGGCATATTGGCAGGAGGAAAGCAGCAATGGCGATAGAAGAATTACTTGGACAGCTAACGTTGGAAGAAAAATGCAGTCTGCTGTCAGGCTCTGCGTTCTGGTATACGCAGGCAGTTGAGCGCCTTGGCATCCGCAAGCTGATGCTGACGGACGGACCGCACGGTCTGCGTAAGCAGGTAGAGAATGCGGATCATCTGGGCTTGAATAAAAGCGTTCCGGCAACCTGTTTTCCGCCGGCAGCAGCGTTGGCAGCTTCCTGGAATGAAGAGCTGATCTATGAGATGGGAGAAGCGCTTGGAATCGAGTGCCGGGCGGAAAATGTAGATGTCTTATTGGGACCGGGGGCGAATATCAAACGTTCGCCTCTGTGCGGACGGAACTTTGAATATTTTTCCGAAGATCCGTATCTGGCTTCCCGACTTGCAAAAGCACATATCACAGGGCTGCAGAGCAAGGGAGTCGGCGCTTCGATCAAGCATTTTGCGGCGAACAATCAGGAGACGAGGCGCCTGACGATCAATGCAAAGGTGGATGAACGGACACTTCGGGAAATTTATCTGGCAAGCTTTGAAACTGCGATTAAAGAAGGAAAGCCCTGGACGGTCATGTGTGCCTATAACCGGTTAAACGGTGAGTTTGGTTCGGAAAACAAGAAAGTATTGAATGATATTTTGCGGGATGAATGGGGCTATGAAGGTCTGGTCGTTACAGATTGGGGCGCGACGAACGATCGCGTCAAGGGACTGGAGGCCGGTCAGGATCTGGAAATGCCGTCTTCGGGAGGCGTCAATGACCGTGCGGTACTGGAGGCTGTGCAGGAAGGAAAGATTTCTGAAGCGCAGGTGGATGTTTCAGTGCGCCGTCTGCTTGAGCTGATCGCAAAGGCAGATGAAAAGCTGCCGGTAGAGCCTTTTATACCGAAAAAGCATCATGAACTGGCACAGAAGATCGCATCGGAATGTATTGTGCTTCTGAAAAATGAAGAACAGCAGCTTCCGCTTGCCAAAACGGAAAAAATAGCGCTGATCGGTGAGTTTGCGGTAAAGAGCAGGATTCAGGGTGGAGGAAGCTCCCATATCAACCCGACGTTTTTGGATACGCTGCTGGAGGAAATGCAAAAGCGCGGCGGCGATGCTGTTTTATATGAAAAAGGATTTTCTGTGGATGCGGAAAGTCTGGATGAAGCGGAACTGGAACGGGCGATCGCGGCGGCAAAGGCAGCAGACAAGGTTGTTTTATGCATGGGACTTCCGGAAAGCTATGAGACGGAGGGACTTGACCGTAAGCATCTGAATCTGCCCGGCGCACAGCTGGAAATGATCCGTGTGCTGAAGCAGTATAATCCGAATCTGATCGTTGTATTGAACAATGGTGCTCCGGTGGTGATGCCGTTTGAAGACGATGTAAAAGCGATCGTAGAAGGCTACCTGCTGGGACAGGCGGGAAGCGGTGCCATGGCGTCGATCCTTTACGGAGAGGTAAATCCCAGCGGTAAGCTGGCAGAGACTTTCCCGATGCGTCTGGAGGATACTCCTGCATACCTGAATTTCCCGGGAGAGGGCTATCAGGTGGAATACCGGGAGGGTGTCTTTGTCGGATACCGCCATTATGATTCGAAAAAAATCCGTCCGCAGTTTGCATTTGGCGAGGGCTTAAGCTACACGACCTTTTCCTATGACAGCATCGAAACGGATCAGGAGAGCATCTTGGATACCGACCAGCTGCGCGTTAAGGTGCGGGTGACCAATACCGGGAAACGTGCCGGAAAAGAGACGGTGCAGCTCTATGTTCACGACTGTCAGAATGAAATCATCCGTCCGGAAAAGGAGCTGAAAGGCTTTGTAAAGCTTTCTCTGGAGCCGGGAGAAACCAAAACCGCAGAGTTTGTGCTGAATAAAAGAAGTTTTGCCTACTACGATGTGGAGCAGAAGGATTTTCTGGTGCAGAGCGGGCAGTTCGAAATTTTAGTCGGTGCATCGAGCCGGGACATTCGCCTGAAAAAGACCGTTACAGTGACTTCGACAGCGAAGATCCACAAGCATTTCCATGCCAATACAACCTTTGGTGAGTTGTATGCATATCTGCCGACCAGACCGATCGCAGAGGAAAGGATGGATTATTTTAAACGGGAGTCCGGTATTGATTTCGAGATGGGAGAAAATGCGGAGGACTTCGCATTCCGTGTGATCTGCGACTTTCCGCTGAAAACTCTTGTAACCTTTACAGAGGGACGCTATAGCAGAAAACAGCTGGCAGAGCTTCTGGAACAGGTCAATAAGATTGGCGAGGGCTGAGAAGAGTACGGAAAATGACTTGTATCTTTCCTGAAAGTTGTGCTATAATCCAATCTTTGACAGTTGAGTAAAAATAAAATCGCTGTAGCCCTTGTATTTACTGGGCTGTGGCGATTTTTTGCTGCCGTATTTTCACGACTTGTCAGAATGAAAAAAGCTGTTATAATGAAGTTGTCAAGGCAGAGCGCTTTGAATCTATTCTATCATCACTATATTCATATTAAAAATGCGAAACGGGCTTATAACGGTTGCAGCGTTTCCATTTTCCAGGGGTACAGCATAGATGGGCTGTGCGCTTCATGACGGCAGGACTGCCGGAATTCAATTTGTTTGGGACAAGAGAATAATGCGCAGCGGAGAGGAATCATTTGAAAAGGATACTTTGACGGAATACTGTGGGGAGGTTGTGTGGAAGTGGTTACAATTTCTTAAATGTGCCGGGTATCGTAAATTTTTAGGTGTGATAGATTTCTGCTGGAAAGAGAGAAGAGGAGTGTGGATGGGAAGACAAAATGACGCATTTGTGGGGTATTTAAACCGGGATGAAATTTTGGCAGACTTGTACAATGGGTGCCTGTATGAAGGGGAGGAGGTGATCTTGCCGGGGCAGTTGAGCGAGGTGCAGAAAAACTATTCGAGGACATTGATGAACTACGGCAGAAATGGACTGAGAAAACACCGGGAACGGGACGCTATTAAAATGTTTTCGAACCGGAAAATGATGGTGCTGTTGGCAGCGGAAGCACAGAACAATCTGCACCTTGCGATGCCGTTTCGGTGTATGGAATACGACACGGAGGAATACAGCAGGCAACTAAAGAAACTGTACGAGGAGAACAGCGGGATGCTGACAGACAGCACAGAATATTTAAGCCGCCTAAGGCGGACGGATCGGTTGATTCCGGTCGTTACGCTTGTGATTTACCATGGAGAGGAGGAGTGGAATGCGCCAAAGAGGCTAAGTGATATGCTCAAGCTGCAGGGGATTGATGAAAAGCTAAAGAGCCTGATCACAGATTACCCGATCCATGTATTTTGTTTAAAAGACCTGCAGGAAGAGTATTTCCATACAAATCTGCGGGAACTGATCGGACTGATGAAACGACAGAAAAACAAGGAAGAGCTTCGGAAATATTGCAAAGACAATGAAGAACGGATCAGTCGGATGGACGCGTCCGCATACGATATGATCTGTATTATGTTAAACAGGGAAGATTTATTGGAAAAGAAAACGAAATATTTAAAGGAAGAAAGCGAGGAATATGATATGTGTAAGGCTATGGAAGACTGGGCAGAGGAGTGTAGAAATGAGGGAAGAGCGAGTTTGCTGGAGCTGATTTCCAGGATGGCGGCAGGTGGAGATGCAGAATTTATTGTCCGTTTGTCGGAAAAAGAGGTGATGGAAGCGATGACAAAGAAATATGAGATGGAAGAAATATTAAAGTAAAGTTTTGGTTTTGAAAATGGTACGCGTGGCGCAGCAACACCATCTGCCATGAAAAGAGGAAGCAACCACTGAAAATGACTTGTATCTTTCCTGAAGAGTGTGATATAATCATACAGTTACAAAAAGTAGTTTTCAAAACTATATGTTGTGTGAGGCACTTATGCAGAAAAAGGTACAGATCATCAGTGACGGTTCTCAGGATTTATCGCCGGAGCTATCCAAAGAAAAGGATATTGAGGTTGTTCCCTTTTATGTTTCGTTTGACGGGGAACACTATTATAAAGAAATAGAAGAGATCACAGTACGCGATTTTTATCAGCAGATGGTGGATCATCCGGATGTGTTCCCGAAGACATCCATGCCGTCTGTACAGGATTTTTATGAGGTGTTTGAAAAATCTGTAAAAGAAAATATTCCGGTGATCTGCATTTGCATCACGGCGAAGTTCAGTGGCTCTTTGCAGTCGGCAACTACAGCAAAGGATATGATCCTGGAGGAGTATCCGGAGGCAAAGATTGCGGTCATTGATTCGACATTTGATACGGTACTGCAGGGACTGTTTGTGCTGGAAGCGTGCAGACTGCGGGATCTCGGACTGGAATATGAGCAGATTACAGAAGCTCTGCTTTCCATTCGGGAGAGCGGCAGGATCTTTTTTACGATCGGCAGCATCGATTACTTAAAGCATGGCGGACGCATTGGAAAGCTTGCGGGAATTGCGGCCAGTGCGTTGAAAATCAAACCTCTCATCACACTGAAAGAGGGAGAAATTTTCAATTCCGGCATTACCAGAAGCCGTCAGAAATCGATGCAGAAGGTTGTGGAGATGACGGAAAAATACCTGGATGAGGTACAGGCAAAGCCGGGAGAATACAGCTTTTGTATCGGCTATGGTTATGACTATGAAGAGGCGGTCGGCTTCCGGGAGCTGTTGAAGGACCTGATCCGGGAACGGCTTGGAATTGAAGAAATCGGCATTTATCAGATCGGTGCAACAATTGGAGTGCATACCGGACCGTATCCCATCGGGATTGGAATTGTCCGGCATGCCAAGGTGTAGCTCAGGATTTTAAACGTGCATGACAGGAACAGGAGGGACAGCTCTCCTGTTCTTTTTTTGTCGTGCTGCGGCGGGACAAAACGTTGTCGCTTTCGCAGCATGCCGCGGACGGAGTGTTCTGCAACACGGCATTTGGTGCAGAAGCTGTAGAGGATGCAGCCATAGCATGGCTGTCGGTCATCGTACATGCCGGCGTAAGCCCTTCGTCCTGCATCAGGGCGCTGCCCCAACGATACATCGCTTCGAGAATCGGGAAAAGGCTTTCACCGAGCGCCGTCAGCGAGTAATCAACGCGGGGCGGAACGACAGGATAAACTGTGCGGGAAATCAGACCGTCTTCTTCCAGTTCGCGGAGCTGCTGGGTCAGCATTTTAGGCGTCGCTTCGGGGACGAGACGGTGCAGCTGGTTGAAGCGTAGCGTCTGACCGGTCAGGTGCCAGAGCAGCAGCGCTTTATATTTGCCGCCGATTAAGCGGATTGTAGCGGAAACGGGGCAATTTTTATTGACCGAGGGATTTTCTTTTGAAGCCATAGCGATTTCTCCATTCTTATTCATGACAATAGAATGCTCGCAGAGCGTGCATTCTATTGTTGTGAGGTGAACACTATCCTTTTGGGTAGTATATTACAAAATAGTGCATTCTTTATTTTTTGTGCCTAATTGTTATAATGGTAGCAGAGGATAGAAAAAAAGACAAGATGAGTTCTTTAAGGGCAGCCTTTAAAAGCTGTAAAGCAGGAAAGACTATACAGGACGGCTGCAGAATGGAGATATATGAAAAAAGAAACCTATGATATTACCGGCATGTCATGTGCGGCATGCTCAGCGCGAATTGAAAAGGGAATTTCCGGAATGGAGGGCATGCAGCAATGCAGCGTCAATCTGCTGAAAAACAGCATGACGGTTTCCTATGATGAAGCCGAACTGGATTCCGGAAAAATTATTCATCAGGTAGAAGACATCGGCTATGGCGCTTCGCTTCACCAGACACAGGGCAGCAAAACGACAGGAGCATCAGGCAGAGGAAAAAACGGTGCAACAGATGCGGCTGCGGCGGCAGCAAAGCAGATGAAGCAGAGACTGATCGTTTCGTTAGTCTTTACGATCCCGCTGTTTTACATTTCGATGGGACATATGGCTGGCTGGCCGCTGCCACCGTGGCTGCTGGGAGCAAGAAATCATATGATTTTTGCATTTACCCAGTTTTTGCTGGTGCTGCCGGTTTTGATTGCAGGCGGACATTATTTTAAAAACGGATTGAAAAATCTGTGGCATCGCTCTCCGAATATGGATTCGCTGATCGCATTGGGCTCCGGCGCGGCGTTTGTGTATGGCATCTATGCGATTTACAAAATCGCCTGGGGCTTTTCCATCGAAGATATGGATATGGTCGAGACCTTTGGCATGAATTTGTATTTTGAATCCTCGGCGATGATCCTGACACTGATCACTCTGGGAAAATTCATGGAGGCCCGGGCAAAATCCAAGACGTCCGAGGCGATCACGAAGCTGATGGATCTGGCACCGAAGACCGCGAAGGTATTAAGGAATGGACAGGAAGAAGAAATTTCCGTAGACGATGTACAGAATGGAGATATTCTGGTTGTTCGGGATGGTGATACGGTTCCGGTGGATGGAAAAATTACAGAAGGCTTTGCTTCTGTGGATGAATCTGCGATTACCGGCGAAAGCCTTCCGGTGGACAAGCAGACCGGAGATCCTGTGACCGGAGGTACGATCAACCGAACCGGATATTTTCAGATGGAAGCAACTGCGGTTGGAGAACATACGACACTGTCAAAGATCATTCAGCTGGTAGATGATGCGACATCCTCCAAAGCGCCGATTGCAAAGCTGGCGGACAGGGTCAGCAGTGTGTTTGTTCCGGTTGTCATTACAATAGCGCTGTTGGCGGCAATCCTCTGGCTGCTTGCCGGTCAGAGCTTTGAGTTTGCACTTTCTGTTGCGATTTCTGTGCTGGTAATTTCCTGTCCGTGTGCCCTCGGACTGGCAACGCCTACGGCGATCATGGTGGGAACCGGACGGGGTGCGGCGAAGGGTATTTTGATCAAATCTGCAGAAGCATTGGAGATTACACATAGCATCGATACGGTTGTTCTGGATAAAACCGGCACGGTGACCCAGGGCAAGCCGGTTGTGACGGACGTGATCGCGCTGGAAGCAGACGGAAAAACAGCAGGTGAAAACACGCAGGCGTATACAGAGCTTTTGCAGCTGGCCTTTTCTCTGGAAAAAATGTCCAGCCATCCGCTTGCAGAGGCGATTGTCAAAAAAGCGGAAGCATGCTCAGCAGCGTTCCAGGAGGTTTCGGATTATGAGATGATCCCGGGACAGGGCATTGCGGGAACGATCGACAAGGCACGATGCCTTGCGGGAAACCGAAAACTGATGGAAACCAACCGGATCGACATTTCCGTAGCGGCAGGATTGCAGGAAAAACTGGCGGATGAAGGCAAGACGCCGTTGTATTTTGCACAGGGAGGAAAGTTCCTCGGCGTGATTGCTGCTGCGGACGTTGTAAAACCCACCAGCAGGGAGGCAATCGCCAGACTGCAGGAGATGGGAATGGACGTCATTATGCTGACCGGCGACAATGCAAGAACGGCAGAGGCAATCAAAAAACAGGTTGGCATCAAGACGGTTATTGCGGACGTGCTTCCGCAGGATAAAGAGGAAAAGGTTCGGCAGCTGCAGGAGCAGGGACATAAGGTTGCGATGGTGGGAGACGGTATCAACGACGCGCCGGCACTTACAAGAGCCGATATCGGAATTGCCATGGGTGCACTCGGATCAGATGCAGCAATCGAGGCAGCAGACGTTGTCCTGATGGACGATGATCCGAAGAAGATCGTAAAAGCAATCAAGATTTCCAGAAAATGTATGCGCATCGT
>ERZ780190.2975-NODE-2975-length-11810-cov-5.274351_pt1 | contig 11810 bp, 10 predicted proteins | sample MGYA00510980_ERZ780190 | MGnify/ENA primary metagenome ERZ780190 (study PRJEB29588, sample SAMEA1972188) | human gut metagenome | biome: human gut; feature: human-associated habitat; material: faeces | place: Denmark | collected 2008/2010 ... | reverse complement strand
AAAGATATAATTTTATCACGAACCATCGAAATAATTTGTATCTTTGTTGCCGATATGTACCGAAAATCCGGCAACTTATGAAAAAGATTGTTTTCTGTCTTCTGCTTTTAACCTTTTCTTTTCGCCTGGCGGCCCAGATTGACTATTTGGAGCCGGTGAAACCTTTTTCTTCTTATACAGGCGAGTTAGGCGAATATTACCGTAGTGTGTTTTCTTTACTTAATACTGGCTTTCAGAAACAGCCATACGCGCGTTTCGCAGCTATCCCTTCCTTTTCGCCGGAGTATGCAATGTCGGTAGAAAGGAAAAACGGGCGTTATACGCTGATTTCGAATACACTATCCCGTACCTATTGGCAAGCGGAGAAGGGGACAGTGACGGTGGATACTAAATCGGTTGTCATCAGCGCTTCCCTGTATCAGTCTTTAGGGGCCATCTTTCGTTTGGTGACAGAGCAGGTGCAGGATCTGGATGGTTCTACGGCCGGTCTGGATGGAATTGTCTATTACTTTTCTTCTACGGACGCAAAAGGCAAAGAGCGGATGGGACGAAAATGGTCGCCGGAAAAAGGAACGTTGATGGAACGTCTTGTATTGGTTTGTCAGTCGGCATATATGTTATCCCGGGGAGAGAATATTTTGGAACAGACATTGGCGGAAGAGGCTGCTTCTTTATTGAAAGCATTGCAACAGCGTAGTAAGGAAGAACCGGATGCTTATAAACAACCGATGTATGTTGGAATTTATCCGGTAGGTCCCCGTGCAAAGACGCTTTCCGGAAGGCAGGTGGAAGAACCTGCTCATTTCTCTGCGATGAGTCCGGAAGAATATATTGCCAATGAAATGGTTTATCCGGCAGGACTTTTAGAGAAGAATGTTTCGGGTTATGCTTTATGTGAGTTTACTATTGATAAGGAAGGGGTTATCCTTCGTCCTCATATTCTACGTTCCACTCATCCGGAATTTGCAGAGGAGGCTCTCCGCATTGTTAAAGGGATGCCGAAATGGTCCCCTGCATTGGCGGGAGGAAAGCCGGCGGATAGTAATTATACTCTTTATATTCCTTTCCGTCCGCAACTTTATCGGAATAAATAAGCAACTTTGCATCCAAAGTCCGATTAATAAAAAAGAGATATTGCATTTATAACTTGAACTTAGGCAGCCTCTCTCTAATAAATAAAAAAATAAATTTGCTGTCATCTGTCACAGATTGCAACTTAACTGTTTGATTATGAAAAGTAAATGGCGTGACAGCAACGTGGTGACAGCACTGTGACGGCAATAGTGCTGTCACTGCAAAGCCAAGGAGAAATAAACGCACTACAAAGGTGTGATAGAGGTGCATACCCGAATCAAGTAAAAATCACAGATGAAGTTTCATTGCCTAAATAGTATTAACTACAGGCAGATAGGCTATTCTATTTATTACCCTTGTACTTACGGGGTGGGATCTGCCTTGTGACTGATAGTTTCAAGCCTTGAAACTATTTGTTCTGCGGCTTGAAACTATAGTTTCGTAGGCTTGAAACTTTTGTTTCTCTTGCTTGGAACTATTAGTTTCTTACTGATGAAACTATAGTTTCTCACCGATGGAACTGTAGTTTCTCGCCGATGAAACAACCTTTACTCTATAATAGCCTGATTATGTTGGAGTACATTTGATAGTATAATAACATGATTGATTTCTTCAAAAATCATTAAAACAGAAAACTTTTCTTCGTTTGTATTGTCTTATAGCCATAAACTTTTAAAACGAGAACTTATGGATGATATGATTAACAGGCATGATTCGATAGCCGAAGAAAATATCGAACCGAATGGCCGTCCGGCCAAGGACCAGTTTGAAGAATGGAGCGGTGAGGTTGCCGACCGTGCCGATGATGTATTCAAGAATGACAAGAAAGACGGTCCTATTAAAGACCGCGAGAAACGTATAAAAGAAATGGACGAAGTGATAAAAAAGGACCTTGAGTAAAGGTCCTTTTCTTTTTTTCTTTAGTTTGCCGGAGTAACGATAGGTTCTTTGATAAAAATACTCCCTATCTCAATTGTTTTGTCATCAAATACATCTAGTCTAATATTTATCGATTCCTTTTCGGAAAGACTTATGAATTTTCCTTGAATATAATACTTCTGATTATCAATAAGATTGGAGGCTTCTTCCTCATCTAAAGCCGTTATAATTCTGAAAGAAATATTATACTTTCCGGTTTTTTGAAGGCTGCTACAGGTAAAGGATATAAGATATTTATATCCTTTATTATCGGTACTTTTAACTTTATCCATAGAAGCGAATTTGACTGCTATATCAGAAAGGAAATCAGGGTTATTCTCAAGTTCCTTTTCTAACAAAGAACGCAATTCTTTTCCTGCTTTTTTTCTTTGGATGTCATTGTTGAAACAATTAGGATGTCTAGATATATATGCGTCTAAAAAAGCATTTATTTTTTCTCCATCAGCGTTCCCTTCTTCTAGCATTGCGTTTACTGCTGCTATGCTATCATTGAGGCGTATATCATAGTCTGCATTGTTTGATTGTGTTGTTTTTGAAGACTTGTTTCCGTAGCAGGAAATTAAGCATGGGATGATTAGAAGAATAGTGGCAAATTTTGTGATGTTCATGTCCAGTACACTATTAAAGTTCAAAGTTGGGAGAGAAAAAAGTGGAGCGTATCGGACTCGAACCGATCACCTTAACACTGCCAGTGTTACGCTCTAGCCAGATGAGCTAACGCCCCTTTTTTGTCTTATATGATAACGTTTGTAAACGAATCCTTTTTTGTTGCCGCAAATATAATGCATTATTCTGAAATAATTGCTATGTTTGCGGTAAATAATAGTATGAAATTAAGATATGCTGATTTATAATACAACTTTTCAAGTGGACGATGACGTTCACGACAATTTCATGATTTGGATAAAAGAGAGTTATATCCCTGAAGTACAGAAACACGGTGCGTTGAAGGCACCGCGTATTTGCCGGATATTGAGTCATCGGGAAGAAGGAAGTGCGTATTCTTTGCAATGGGAGGTAGAAAGCAGTGGGTTATTACATCGCTGGCATTTGGAACAGGGGGTGCGACTGAATGACGAACTGGTAAAAATATTTAAAGATAAAGTGATCGGATTTCCGACCTTGATGGAGGTGATAGAGTGATTCAACCGGTAAAAGAAAAGATAATCCTGGGGATTGACCCCGGTACGACAATCATGGGATACGGGGTTCTAAGGGTGAGGGGAACCAAGCCCGAAATGATTGCGATGGGGATTATCGACTTGCGTAAATTTGCCAATCACTATCTGAAACTTCGCCATATCCATGAACGGGTATTGAGTATTATTGAAAGTTATCTACCGGATGAGTTGGCTATTGAAGCACCTTTCTTCGGAAAAAATGTACAATCGATGTTGAAGTTAGGTCGTGCACAAGGGGTAGCAATGGCAGTAGCGTTGAGCCGGGATATTCCAATCACCGAATATGCCCCTTTGAAGATAAAAATGGCTATCACCGGAAACGGGCAGGCATCAAAAGAACAAGTGGCGGATATGCTGCAAAGGATGCTACGGTTTTCAAAAGATGATATGCCTACTTTTATGGATGCAACAGATGGTTTGGCAGCGGCTTATTGTCATTTCCTGCAAATGGGGCGACCGGCAATGGAAAAAGGGTATAGTAGTTGGAAGGATTTTATAGCGAAGAATCCGGATAAGGTGAAATAAAGCATTTAATTTTATGGGGGATAGATATGGTGTGTAGCGTAGGGGGAGGTTTAGAATGAAGATAGGAAATAATTATTTAGCGATATTGGGTGTGACTACAGTGACAACAGTGATGAGTTGTTCCCCAACGAAGAAGGAATATACTTCTTTTGAATTATATCCGGTTCGTATGGGAAGCCTTACAGAGATGGAATATACGCCGTTGGCAACCAAATTTTTCCTTTGGTCACCAACAGCAGAAGAGGTGCGCCTGATGCTCTATGATGCCGGAGAAGGCGGACATGCTTACGAAACAGTAAAGATGGAACTCGGTGAGAATGGAACCTGGACGACATCTGTAGATAAGGATCTGCTTGGCAAATACTATGCTTTCAATGTAAAAATCAACGATAAATGGCAGGGCGACACGCCGGGGATTAATGCTCACGCTGTGGGAGTGAACGGAAAGCGTGCAGCTATCATCGACTGGAAGACAACCAATCCGGAGGGGTGGGAGAGTGACCGACGTCCTTCTCTGAAATCTCCTGCTGATATGATTATCTATGAAATGCATCATCGTGACTTCTCTGTCGACTCTACTTCGGGAATAAAGAATAAAGGCAAATACCTTGCACTGACTGAACATGGGACGGTGAATTCCGGCAATCAACCAACAGGTATCGACCATCTGGTAGAGCTGGGAGTGACACATGTGCATCTTCTTCCTTCTTCTGATTATGCTTCTATCGACGAAACAAAATTAGATGAAAATCACTATAACTGGGGATATGATCCGGTAAATTATAATGTGCCGGATGGTTCTTATTCAACCGATCCTTATCAGCCTGCCGTTCGCGTGAAAGAGTTCAAACAGATGGTACAAGCGTTGCATAGAGCTGGAATACGCGTGATAATGGACGTGGTTTACAATCACACTTTTAATACACTTGAAAGTAATTTTGAACGTACCGTTCCCGGCTATTTTTACCGTCAGAAAGAGGATGGCACATTGGCAAATGGTTCAGGGTGTGGCAATGAAACAGCAAGTGAACGGCCTATGATGCGTAAGTTCATGATAGAGTCCGTTCTTTATTGGATAAAAGAATATCATATTGACGGCTTCCGCTTTGATTTGATGGGGGTGCATGATATTGAAACAATGAACGAGATTCGAAAGGCTGTCAACAAAGTCGATCCTACTATTTGTATCTATGGAGAAGGTTGGGCGGCTGAAGCTCCTCAATATCCGGCAGATTCATTGGCGATGAAAGGAAATATTTCCCACATGCCCGGAATTGCTGTGTTTTCGGATGAATTGCGCGATGGACTTTGTGGACCTGTATGGGAGAAGGACAAAGGAGCTTTCCTTGCCGGAGTGCCGGGGGGAGAAATGAGCGTAAAATTCGGAATTGTTGGAGCTATTAAGCATCCGCAAGTACGCTGTGATTCCGTAAATTATAGTCAGAAGCCGTGGGCGGAACAGCCTACCCAGATGGTTAGCTATGTTTCCTGTCATGATGGTTTGTGTCTTGTAGACCGATTGAAGGCAAGCATGCCCGGAGCTACTCCCGAACAGTTGGTTCGACTTGATAAGCTGGCACAAACGGTAGTCTTAACTTCACAGGGAATTCCTTTTATCTATGCAGGTGAAGAAGTGATGCGTGATAAACAAGGGATAGACAATAGTTATAAGAGTCCGGATGCCGTCAATGCCATTGACTGGAGACGCAAAACGACAAACGGAGATATTTTCACGTACTATAAACGACTCATTGATCTTCGTAAGTCTCATCCGGCTTTCCGTATGGGAAATGCAGAAATGGTCCGGGGGCATCTGGAGTTCCTTCCGGTTGAAGGGCAAAACCTGATTGCGTTTCGCCTCAAAGAGCATGCGAACAGAGATAGCTGGGAAGATATTATCGTAGCCTTTAATTCCCGTACGACTCCTGCACGACTGGAAATTCCTGTTGGTAAATATACGGTAGTATGTAAAGATGGAGTGATAGATGTGCGTGGATTGGGTACGCAAACCGGACCGGAGGTGATTGTTCCCGGTCAGTCTGCATTGATTATGTACAAGTAGTTTTTTCCTGTTTACTACAATTCCAAGATACTCAAGTTTTTTTCATGCAGTAGACTGGCTGCCTGTTTCAGTCTGATGGAACAAATGAAATCATGTGCCGGCTGGTTAGTCGGCACTTTTTATTTATAGCATATATAACAACTCAACGTTGGTTGCCGGCATTTTTATCATCTTTAAATAGATAGAATGAATAACAATAACTACTGTAATCCGTTCTTTCTAAATCCTTCATTTTCCTCCTGTTCATCGGCAATCTTAATTTGGATGTAACATTACGACAAGTATTTGTAACATACGTAAACGATGATGTAACAAGCGAGTAATGATTTGAATCAAAATTTCTGGGCCAGCGGAGAGAAACTTCCTAAGTTTGCAAAGTGGAATTCAGAACGGATTGTTTCTCTTTCCGGATTACTATGAAATAAAGACATAAAAGAAAAGATAGATAATGAATAAGTATTGGTTTTATAAGGTTGGGTTAGTAGTTGTGTTCCTTTGCTTCGCTCTGTTGGGTGAAGCAAAGGTTAAACTTCCCGCTCTTGTTTCCGACGGAATGGTGCTTCAACGCGGGGAGCCTGTCAATATTTGGGGGACGGCTGATCCTGATGAAACTGTTAGTATAACTTTTCAAAAAAAGAAATATAAGACCGTTGCCGATGCGCAAGGCAACTGGAAAGTGATCTTGCCTGCCTTAAAAGCTGGTGGTCCTTACACAATGATTATTAATGATATAGAGTTGAAGGATATTCTTGTGGGTGACGTTTGGGTATGTTCCGGTCAGTCGAATATGGAATTACCCGTTTCACGGGTTACAGACCGTTTTCGGGATGAGATATCTGCGGACAGTGATTATCCGATTGTACGCTATATAAAAACTCCTCTATTGTATAACTTTCATGCCCCGCAGACAGATATTCCGGGAATCTTCTGGAAGGCTATGACTCCTGAAAATGTGATGTCTTTCTCTGCTTTGGTTTATTTCTTTGCTAAAGATTACTTTCAGAAAACAAAGGTTCCGGTAGGAATCATAAACTCCAGTGTCGGAGGTTCACCGGTAGAAGCGTGGATCAGTGAGGAAGGTTTGAAACCTTTTCCTTATTATTTGAACGAAAAACGTATCTACGAATCAGATGACTTGGTAGAATCAATGAAAAAAGAAGAGAGCAAGAAAAGCCGTGCCTGGAATGTAGCACTGTATCAGGGAGATAAAGGAATGCATGAAACCATCCCTTGGTATGCTGCCGGTTATGATGACAGTGATTGGACACCGACTGATTTGTTTGCTTCTGGCTGGGCTACTAACGGATTGAATACAATCAATGGTTCCCATTGGTTCCGTAAAGATTTTCAAGTGTCCGGGCGACAAGCGGGAGAGAAGGCAACTCTTCGCCTGGGATGCATCGTAGATGCAGACTCCGTCTATGTAAACGGTACGTTTGTGGGAACAGTTTCTTATCAATATCCACCACGTATCTATACCATTCCCGCCGGATTGTTGAAAGCTGGAAAAAACACGATAACCATACGTCTTTTCAGTTATGGCGGTTTCCCTCATTTTGTAAAAGAGAAACCTTATAAGATACTTTTCGGAAAAGGTCAGCCAGAAAAAGGAGAATCGGAGATTAGTCTGGAAGGTGATTGGAAATATCGCCTCGGCGCTCCCATGCCTGCTGCTCCGGGACAGACTGCTTTCCATTATAAACCCGTAGGACTTTATAATGCTATGATTGCCCCATTGCTGAATTATACGGTATCTGGTGTTATCTGGTATCAGGGTGAATCGAATGTGTCTCGCAGAAATGAGTATAAAGACTTGTTGACGGCGATGATTACGGATTGGAGACAGCATTGGAACCGACCTGATATGCCTTTCTATGTGATTGAACTGGCGGATTTCCTCTCACCCGAAGATAAAGGAGGGCGTGCTGCTTGGGCAGAATTCCGGAAAGTGCAGGCAGAAGTAGCCAATACAAATAAAAATGTCACTCTAATTAAAAACGGTGATTTAGGAGAATGGAATGATATCCATCCATTGGATAAAAAGACGTTGGGACAACGTGTTTCCCAGGCAGTCTTTCAACAAAGAGTCAAATAAATTAAAAAAGAGATTAGTACCATGAAAACACAGACTCAAAAAGTGTCGATGGCCGAGAAAATCGGTTATAGCTTAGGTGATGGTTCGGCGAACCTGATTTTCCAGATGATGATGATGTTCCAACTCTTCTTCTATACAGATGTGTTTGGAATCAAAGCAACAGCAGCAGGTATGATATTGCTGGTCGCACGCATTTTTGATGCGTTTGTCGATCCGGTGGTAGGTATCCTGTCCGACAGAACCAATACCCGTTGGGGTAAATACCGTCCCTGGTTGTTGTGGACAGCTATTCCTTTTGCCGTATTCTTCATTCTGGCATTTACGACACCCGATTTGAGTGAGCGTGGAAAGATTATTTATGCAGGTATCACTTATACCCTATTAATGTCTATTTACTCCTTCAATAATACCCCGTATGCCTCTTTGGGTGGTGTGATGACAAGTGACATCAAAGAACGTACCAGTATCTCGTCCGTCCGTTTTGTGACAGCTACAATAGCCACTTTTGTTGTGCAGGGGCTTACTTTGCCATTAGTCTCCAAGTTCGGGCAAGGCGATGATCAACGTGGATGGTTCCTGACAATTACCCTGTTTGCCATTATCGGAGTTGTTCTTTTAGTAATCACATTCTTCTCTGCCAAAGAGCGTATCACGCCTCCCGTAGGTCAGAAAACTTCCGTGAAACAGGATTTTAAAGATATCGTAAGCAGCCGTCCATGGAAAGCGATGTTTATCCTAACCCTCTTTTTGTTTACGACATTGGCTATGTGGGGCAGCAGTATGTCTTACTACTTTAATTATTTCGTAGATAAAACAGCCCTTTTTGACTTCTTGCAAAATTTTGGATTAGTACGGATAGAAGGAGAAACTTATGGAATGTGGCACACTTTCCTTGATGCTTTCGGACTGATTGCGCAGCCCGATCATAGTAATGTGTTTGCTGTAGGTTTCAGTTTGTTCAATATGATTGGGCAGGTTATCACTTTGGCGGGTGTAATATTGCTTTCCGGATTTCTTTCCAATATCTTTGGCAAGCGGAATGTATTTTTGATCTGCTTGGCACTGACAGCCTTTTTTACAGCCCTGTTTTTTGTGGTAGATTCGACAAGCATAAGTACGATCTTTATTATTAACTGTTTGAAGAGTTTGGCATACGCACCTACTATTCCATTGCTTTGGGCAATGATGGGAGATGTTGCCGATCATTCAGAATGGGTGAACCATCGTCGTGCGACAGGATTTGTATTTGCAGGTGTAGTCTTTGCCCTGAAAGCCGGACTAGGTATAGGGGGAGCTATTTGCGGTGCGATTGTTGATTCGTTCGGTTTTGTATCTAACACAGTACAGACAGAAAACGCTATTTTCGGTATCCGTTTGACATCCAGCGTAATTCCTGCCATCACTTTCTTTGTAGGAGTAATTGCTTTGTTCTTTTATCCTATTTCTAAGAAGTTGAATGAGCATATTCAGGACGATTTGGCAAAACGCCGTCTGGAAAACAATTGATTTATAACTAATAGATAGACTATATGAAGACTTCGACAAGAACAACCGTAGTTTCTTTGTTGGCTGCTGTAGCCCTGATAACTGGTACTTCGGTAGCTTTTGCACAAGAAACAAAGACTTTGAAAGAAGCTTTGAAGGATAAATTCCTGATAGGAACAGCAGTGAATACACGACAAGCATCCGGTCGGGATAAGGCAGGAGTGCGCGTAATTCAGGAACAATTTAATGCTATTGTAGCAGAGAATTGTATGAAAAGTCAGGAAATGCATCCGAAGGAGAACCGTTATAATTTCACACAGGCAGATGAATTTGTTGCTTTTGGAGAGAAAAATCATTTGGCAATCACAGGACATACGTTGATTTGGCATTCGCAGCTTTCTCCCTGGTTCTGCGTGGATGAGAATGGCAAAAATGTGTCTCCGGAAGTATTGAAGAAACGGATGAAAGATCATATCACCACTATTGTGAAGCGCTACAAAGGCCGTATTAAAGGTTGGGATGTAGTGAATGAAGCGATTGAAGATAATGGTGCATATCGTAAGACTAAGTTTTATGAAATTCTAGGTGAAGAATATATTCCATTGGCTTTTCAATATGCACACGAGGCCGATCCGGATGCAGAGCTTTATTATAACGATTATTCAATGGCTCAACCGGGCAGAAGAGCTGCAGTTGTGAAGATAGTGAAAGACTTGAAGAAACGTGGTATCCGTATTGATGCGGTGGGGATGCAAGGACACATCGGCATGGACTATCCGAAAATCAGCGAGTTTGAAGAAAGTATGCTTGCCTTTGCCGGAGCGGGAGTGAAGGTAATGATAACAGAATTGGATCTGACTGTATTGCCATCACCCGACCCCAAGGTTGGTGCGGAAGTCTCGGCATCTTTTGAATATAAAAAAGAGATGAATCCTTATTCGGACGGATTACCGGAAGAAGTATCAAGAGCATGGACAGAGAGAATGAATGACTTCTTCCGTCTGTTCCTGAAACATCAGGATATCATAACAAGAGTTACTGTTTGGGGAGTAGCCGATCAGGATTCGTGGCGTAACGACTGGCCGATGAGAGGACGTACGGATTATCCATTGCTTTTCGACCGCAATCATCAGCCGAAACCGGTAGTTGATTTGATTATAAAAGAGGCTATGCAGAAATGATCATTTGGAGTTCACTTCACCACAGAGGACACGGAGGATACAGAGTTCTTCTCTCTCTTTCCGTAAGTAAAACAGAGCGATAAATATACGATTACGTGAGACTCTGTGTTACTCTATAGTGAATAAAAAGATTAAGCCTCTGTGTCCTCCGTGTCCTCTGTGGTGAAATAGAAATTCCCATTTATAAAATTAATTTAGAACTGTTGCAATAAGAATAAAACCATGAAAACAGAAAAAAGATATTTAGTTCCCGGTGATTATATGGCTGATCCTGCTGTACACGTGTTTGATGGCAAACTTTACATTTATCCCTCGCATGACTGGGAGAGTGGTATTGCCGAAAATGATAATGGAGATCATTTCAATATGAAAGATTACCATGTGTATTCTATGGATGATGTAATGAATGGAGAGATTACTGACCATGGGGTTGTACTTTCTACGGGAGATATTCCTTGGGCAGGCCGTCAGCTTTGGGACTGTGATGTTGCTTTTAAAGACGGCAAATACTATATGTATTTTCCATTGAAAGATCAAAATGACATATTCCGTATCGGAGTAGCTGTGAGCGATAAACCATACGGACCTTTTGTTCCGGAAGCAAACCCGATGAAAGGAAGTTATAGCATTGATCCGGCTGTTTGGAATGATGGAGATGGTAATTATTATATGTATTTTGGCGGACTGTGGGGTGGACAGCTTCAACGTTACCGGAATAATAAAGCATTGGAATCAGCCATTTTACCCGAAGGAATGGAAGAGGCCTTGCCATCCCGTGTCGTTCGTTTGAGTGATGATATGATGGAGTTTGCGGAAGAACCGCGTCCGTTAGTCATTCTGGATGAAAACGGTAAACCTCTGACAGCAGGAGATACAGAACGTCGTTTCTTCGAAGCTTCCTGGGTACATAAGTATAATGGGAAATATTATTTCTCTTACTCTACAGGCGATACCCATCTACTTTGTTACGCGATAGGTGACAACCCATACGGACCATTTACTTATCAGGGAGTTATCCTGACTCCGGTAGTGGGATGGACCACTCATCATGCTATTGTTGAGTTCAAAGGTAAATGGTATCTGTTCCATCACGATTGCGTACCTTCCGAAGGGAAAACCTGGCTTCGCAGCTTAAAAGTCTGTGAACTGCAATACGATGCTGATGGAAAAATCATCACGATTGAAGGATTGGATGAATAGTCGCTAAATGATTATTTTGCGGAGTGCCCTGAAAGGGCTTAATTATATAGCGTAGGGCAACGCCCTAC
>ERZ780190.2972-NODE-2972-length-11813-cov-3.063616_pt1 | contig 11813 bp, 11 predicted proteins | sample MGYA00510980_ERZ780190 | MGnify/ENA primary metagenome ERZ780190 (study PRJEB29588, sample SAMEA1972188) | human gut metagenome | biome: human gut; feature: human-associated habitat; material: faeces | place: Denmark | collected 2008/2010 ... | reverse complement strand
ATCAAAATTCTTAGCCTTACAGAATCGCCCAATAGATAGTATTTTTATCCCTTTTGCATTCATTTCTTTATCCACTAAAAATTCATTTGCCTGCTTTTTCACAAATTCTTCCGGCAAGATGTTTTCAATCAAAATAATCTTTTCCTTGAACATAGGAAAAACCGAAAGAAAATTCTCTGTTACTGCATCAGAAATCGAAGCAATATAATCATAGTTCTTCCACATTGCGGTTTCAGAAGCAATATTCACCTGTATACGAGAATAATCTGTATGAATCCAGGCTATTTTTCTTTTTGCATGTACTTTTCTATCAACAAAATAGTGCGGTGTCAAAAAGCTGATTGCTAAATCATATACTTCATTGGATTGAATTTTTGGCATAAATGGACAAGTATATTTATGACTATATTCTAACGCCACATCACTGTCTGTATATTTATGTATTCGATTATATTTTGCCGCTGCCATTTTCCCCGCAAGTCTTGCCATACTTAATATGAAATGTCCTTCCTTTAAAGTCCGCTTTATCGGTCGCGCTAATACTGTATAAGCGCGAATTTCTGGCAATAAATTAACAGCTGATGGGATTTCTCTCATTAATTCCCCTTCATGCCGTAATAAAAATAAATCTACATCATATTTTTCAAAATCAAATGCATTTAATAACCCGATAAGACTTCTTTCTGCTCCACCTAATTCTAAAGCATGAGACACAATTAGCAATTTCTTTTTCATTTGCGGAACCTCTGAAAGACATCTACACCAAATATTCTGTGTATTGGTCTTGTTATCATGCCACGAATTTTTAAGTGTTTACTCATCCACGTTGCCTCATACCAGTGAATGGAAAATGTATTTTCTGTTTTTTCTAATTTTCCGGTAGCGCTGTTATATGGATTCAAAACATCCATAGGATATATTACCGCTTCACACACATTTTGTTTTCTACCATTCTGTTTTAACCCCAATGCTACCAACGCTTGTGTATTCAATTTCGGACACATTCTTACTCCATTTTTCCCGTCCAGTAATATCTCATATTCTTTCAACATCGCTTGAATCACTTTTCCATGTGCAACAGATCCAAATCCCAATCCCGAAGCTACATATTGCTTATTTTCAAAGCAAAAAAATGCATCATTTCTTAACAATTCTTCCAGCGATCTAATTACTTCTACATCTGTATCAAAATAGATTCCTCCATACTTTTCCACTACCCAAAGTCTGACATAATCGCTTAAATACGCATACTTTTTTTCGGCATAACACATTCGCGTATACCCATTCATATCTATATCAAAATTTTCCTCATTCCATTCAATAACTTCATACTCTGGACAATACTGACGCCAGCTCCTTATGCACTTTAAAGCTAATTTGGATTTCTTCCCTTTTCCAAACCAACAATAATGTATTTTCTTCGGTATCATGTATCCATCCCTTCCTATCACTTATTTTTGCACACATTATTTTTTTTCGAATTACTTTCCAATTTTCTTTTATGAAAATAGTCATATACCACCTTAGGTAAAATGCCTATAATAATTGGTTGTATCGCATATAGATATCCGCTTATCGGCAGTCCAAGTTTTCGCACTGCCATTCCTCGTACATATGCTTCATTTACTCTATATCGAAATTTTCTTCTCTTATATGCTGCTTTATCATCTCGCATAAGATAAAGCTGTTTGGGAATATTTTTGCCTCTATATCCGACCTCGTACATTTTTATCCATAAATGATAGTCTTCTACTCGCAACAAACGCTTTTTCTCTGTATATCCTTTCACCGCATCATATGCTTCTTTTCTCACCATACATGGTGCATGACAAAACGGAGATCCATACAAAAAATCCTCTTTCTTGGGATATTCAGGATGACTTATATTCCCCCATATTCCTGTCTCATCAAAATACCCCATATCTGTGCTTACAATCGAAATTACTTTTTCTTTTTCTAATATTTCATACTCAACCGCAAATCGTTCTGGCAAACAAATATCATCTCCATCCATTCTTGCAATATACTTTCCTGTTGCCATTTTTAAACAACGATTTAAGGTATAGTTAAGTCCTCTATTTTCTTTATTTTTCAGCAATACCATTCTTTCTGGATATTTTTTTATATAGAATTCTGCCACTTCAGACGTTGCATCGGATGATCCATCGTCGCACATAATCAATTCCCATTCACTCATCGTCTGACCTAAAACAGACTCAATCGCTTCTGACAACGTATCTGCACAATTGTATATCCCCATAATTACACTAATTTCTGGATTTTTCATATAAGCCCCCATGTAAAATGCATCTGATAATAAAAGAATCCAATATATCCTAACACAGTAGCACTTTTTATGATTATGGTTGAATTTCTCGTAAAAATATTTTCAATTTCCCAAGGTAGTAAAATGGATGCAGAATACATAGATCCATATGAAATCAATCGTCCTATAAATATTCCAGAAGTTTTCATAGACACCATTGCAATTACACTGGTCAAAATCGAGAAATTTGTCACAATATTAATTACCGGATTGTCTGCTTCTTTGATTTGCTTACGTCCAATAATAGATAAAATCATGGGAATGGAATAGACAAATACCCTGATCGGATTAGTTCCGTTATCTTCCCACTCTTTCCAATCCGCTACCATATTAGAATATTGTGTATTTGATAGTATATTGTTCATTCCATCTGTAAACTGATTTACAAATATTAATATTAAAATACATCCCAAAATGCACAGCACACTCTTTTTATTCCATGCCTTTCCCTGCACAATAAAAATGATCGGGATCATAAGCAATGCTGACGCATGAAATGTCGCTCCTAATAGAATAATTGCTATCAGTGGTATATATTTTCTTTTTAGCAGTAATGGAAATCCTGCCATGATAATGGCAATTGCCAAAAACTGTCGGATACCATTATGACACCAGGACATGTAATCCGTTCCTGCAACAAAAATAAATATACTCATCCAATAGTTTTCACTATATTTTCGATAAATAAATGCCATACATAACATTTGCACAGTAGCTATGAACATGAAAAACAGAATAGGTGAATTTCCAATAAGAGCTTTTATAATCACAATTAAGACCGAAAAACCTTTATCTTTTTTTATTCCCTCGAGATAGAGTGGAAGCTCAGCTATTTTACTAGGTGCTTCTCTAAAGACACTTCGGTAGGCATAGGTATCTCCAAAATTATCGGATCTTAGTGTTGCCGCCAATATATATGGAACCACTAGAAGCACTGCCGGTGCTATCTGCCATCTTTCTTCTATCCTTCCCATAACGATTTCCTGCTTTTTCGGCAGAGATATTGCCAGAACCATTCCTACTGTCAAAAGCCAGATTAATTGAAACCAATAATTCGTTATGGACATCTTTTACATTTCTCCTTTTGTCTTACTAAAATTTTCTCTTTCCTCTTTCATCTTACTCCAGACTTCTCACCGTTCTCTCCACCACAGCTTCCTTCCGAAACTCTCTTTTCATCTTCTCTCTTCCTGCTTTACCCATTTTTTCCCGTTCTTCTCTGCTGCAATGCAGCATCTTTTTCATTGCCTGATACAGCATCTCTTTGTTTTTTACTTCAACCAGCAGACCGCTTTTTCCATTTTCTACGCTTTCCCGGCAGCCCGGGATATTGCTTGTGATAACAGGGCGGCCGGTTGCCGCTGCTTCCAGGAGGACGTTGCTCATGCCTTCATGATAGCTGGGAAGAACGACACAGTCTGCTTCTGCATAAAATGGGCGCGGGTCTGACTGAAAGCCGTAAAAATGGGCGATTCCAAGCTGTTCCAGTTCTTCTACCTGCTTTTTGTAGATATCTTCAAAGAATCCGGCCAGATCAAGGACAAAGTCTTCGTTTTCTTCTTTCAGCCGCCGAACGGCATAAAAGAGTTCTTCTATTCCTTTTTCTTTCATGATTCGTCCGAGATACAGAAAATGGACACGGCTGTGATTCGGGTAAGGTTCCATTTTGTATTTTTCCAGGTTAATTCCCGCACCGGGCAGAACAACCTGACGATCTGCCGATACGATGTTTCGTTCGCCAAATTCGCGGGCGTTTTCTTTATTTTCAAAAAAGACATATTTTACTTTTCGGAAAGCGATTCGATACAGTACCGTAACAAATCCGGCCAGTACTGGTTTTTGGAATGCAGTTCCAAGTCCCTGTACGTTGGCATAATAGGGAATCTTTTTGCAACTGCAGAGCAGACCCATATAGATATTTGGTTTAATGGAATATGTAAGCACAAAGTCCGGGCTGATTTTTTGCAGAAGCCGCTTATAGTCCCGCAACAGCTTTGCCTCGGCAAAAGGATTCACGCCACGTCGGTTCATGGATACGGGAATACACTCGATTCCCATTTTCCGAAAATCTTCTTCATGCCCGACAAATGGCATGGCAAGAATCACTTCATGCTCTTTCTGCAAGGCTTCCACCAATTCTTTGCGAAACTGCCAGAACATATACGAATGATTGGTTACAATTAGAATTCGTTTTTTCATTTTTCTTTCCTGTTTCGGTGTAATATTCCGCATTGTTTCATTACTAATTTCATTATTTTCTTTATAAATTATATCATCTTTCAATCAATATGCAATTACTTTTCTCATTATTTTCCAGCTTCTATGTAAAACGAGGCAGCATGCTTTCCTTCCCAAAAACATCCTGCCCGTTTCTTCCTATCTTTTGCTATCTTTGCTATTTTTTCTATCTTTTGCTGTCTTTTACTACTTTTTCTATCTTTTGCTGTTTTTCTATCTTTCTCTGTCTTTTTCTATCTTTTTTATCTTCTTCTATTTTCCAACCTTCACAACCTCTTTTGCACCCTTCATCTGCTGTTTTTCCAGTCTGCCTTCGTGAATTCCATCCTGCCGCAGTACGGCTCCTGCTGTTCTCCAGAGACATTCCAGATCCATTTTGAGCTGGATATGGTGCACATAATATCCATCCAGTTCAGCTTTTTGCCGGATCGGCAGCTCATCCCGTCCATGGATCTGTGCCCATCCGGTAAGACCCGGACGGACGCTGTTTGCGCCGTACTGCTCACGCTCCACAAGGAGGTCATACTGATTCCAGAGTGCCGGACGCGGGCCAACCAGCGCCATATCGCCCTTCAGGATATTAAAGAGCTGTGGCAGCTCATCGAGGGATGTTTTCCGGAGAAACCGTCCGACTCTTGTGATGAAAAGATCGGGATTATTCAGCATATGGGTCGGCATATCATGTGGGGTATCGATACGCATCGTGCGGAATTTATATATGTAAAAATACGTGCCGTTCTTTCCTGCCCGCTTCTGCCGGAAGAAAATCGGTCCCGGCGAATCGAGATGGATCGCTATGCCAAGCAAAATCAGCAACCACGACAGTGCTGCCGTTCCAACCAGTGCAAGCAGCCGGTCCAGCAGATTTTTCAGATACATTTGATAAATTCCAGATTCCCTCATGTTTTCTTCCCCCTATTCTTTCACCGACTGGTTACTTTTCCGGCCTTCTTTTTCTTTTCCATAGCCGTACTTTCCGTAACCATAACCATATTTTCCGTAGCCATAACCGCCATAGGTGCTGTATCCGTAGCCTGTCGCACCCTCCGGCACGCCGTTCAGTACATAGCCGCAGACCGGAATTTGCGAATCCTCGAAGAATTCCAGTGCCCGCTGTACTTCACGGTCCTTGGTAGTTCCCTGGTGTACGACAAGAACTGCAGAATCTGCGATTCCGCCCAAAAGGGATGCATCCGACAGTACTCCGCACGGCGGCGTATCAATAATCAGAAGATCCGCATCCTCTTTCAATTCTTCGATCAGCGTTTTCATCCGCGCGGAACGCAGCAGGCCGGCCGGATTTTGTGTACTTCCGACACCCGGCAGAATTTTCAGCGACAGATCCCGATAATCGGTAAGTGCCTCATCCAGGCTGATCTGTCCTTTCAGCACTCCTATGATTCCACGTCCCTTCCGCTCGGAAAGTCCGATACACTTCAATACCGACGGATTTCGCAGATCTCCGTCCAGCAGCACTACGCGGTACTTCTTCTTTGCGAATGCTTCTGCGAGATTCACGGCAACGGTTGTCTTTCCCTCTCCCGGCACAGAGCTTGTCACAAGCAAAACAGGACAGTCGGCTTTTCCAAGCCCGTCCTCTGTTCTTGTCCGGATGAGCTGCATTGCTTCTTTGAAGGAATCCGGCACTTTGGGGTTACAGATCGTGATGGTCTGTTCTTTTACGTTGCTTCGTTTCTTGATTTTCGCCTCCGGCAGATTTCCAAGGAACGCTGCGTTCGTCAGCTTTTTCACGTCATCTGCCTGGCGAATTGTTTTTCTTGTTCTCACATAGATGAAGACCAAAAGCAGTGCAACGGCAAGTCCCGCCGCTGCTCCGATCATTCCGGCATGTACCGCATCCTGGCTGTTGATCGGGGATACCGGTACGCCGCTGTCGTCTACCACCGTCAGCGTTGTCGCACCGATTATGTACTCTGCTACCTCCGGATAATTGGTAATGACGGACTGAAGTACGCGATATGCCGTATCCGGTGAAGAATCTTTTACGCGAATTGTGAACAGGTTGGTGTTTTCCATCACGCTCGCCTCAATTTGGGATGTCACTGCTCCCACCTGAAGATCCCGTGCTACAACATCCTTTAATACACCGCTTGTTACGATATAAGGAAAGGTTTTTCCAAGCTGCTGCGCCGTCACATTGTCATAATAGGAATAGCCGACCGCGCGGTTTGATCCGACCACAAATGAGGTGTATGCCTCATACATGGGCTGATACCGCAGCTTTGCCGTCAGAAAGGAGCCGCCTCCCATGAGGATCACAAGAATCAGCACGCCCAAAAAGAATTTTCGGAATGCCTGGAAATATTCTGCCAGAAAGGCGATCAGATCGATTTTCTCCGGTTCCGCCGAATAGGTTTCATACGTTTCTCTGCTCATGCTCTTTGCTCCCTCTTATCGTTCTGCCCTGCTGTAGGTGCCGTATCCATATCCATAACCGTAGCTGTTGCCGATCCGCTCACCGAATCCCGGGTAAACATTTCCAAATACACAGCCGATCACTTTTTCCTCTTTCTGGTTCAATGCATCAATCGCATCGTTGATATCCCTCGTCAGTACGCCGTCCTGCCGCACGGAAAGAACTGCCGCATCGGCATACTCTGCAAGCTCTTCTGCATCCGCCGTCATTCCCATCGGCGGCGTATCCAGAATAATATAATCCATGTTTGTCCGGCACGTATTCAGAATCCGCCGGAAAATTTCACCGCCGACTGCTTCCGACGGTTCCTCCAGCCGTTCCCGGCAGATGCCCATGTAAACATTCGTATCCTTGTATTTTTCAAAAACGCTGGACGCCGACTCCTTTCCGACTGCTACCTGTCCGAAATCTTTTCCGGCCTTTTGCGGAAGTTCAAAAATCTTATACAGCGCCGGCTGACGAAAATCACAGTCCAGCAGAAGGACACGGTTCTGTTCCTCTGAAAGGGCAAGCGCCAGATTGGCGGCAAGCGTCGACTTTCCTTCATTTTCCGCCACACTGGTCACCAGCAGCACTTTTCCGCCTTTTCGGTCCAGACGCCCCCGCACACGCGATGCAATACGCTTTAAGGATTCCACATACAGAAAGCTCCGCGCCGGATTGGTAATCAGCATGGAGCTGTTTTTCTTCTTCTTTTCGTGATACACAACGCCCAGCAGGTCCGCATCGATTTTGCGGGTGAATTCTGCCTCATTTTTGACGGTATCCCGCAGAAAGGAAAAGAGTCCGATGAGTGCCGCCATAGCAAGGGCTGCCGCAAGAAATGCGGTCGCGGCATACTTTTTGGTCGGAATCTGGTTCGATGGCACACCGGAAACCTGCGGCTGCTGCAGTGTCTCCAACACTACATTCGGAATAATATAGTCGGAAATGCTCGTATAATTGTTCAGCACCGACTTTAAGATCCGAAATGCCATTTCCGGCGAATCTGCGGTCACAGACAGCTCCATCAGATTGGATTCCGGCACAATGGAAGCATTCATTTTTGCCGGAAACGAGGACAGGCTGAGCTCCTCCATCACTTTTTTCTTCAAAATCGTATTTTCCAGAATTGCTTCAAATTTCTGTGCCATCTCATATGTGGCCGACAGGCTCGATGCCGCATTGGCATCCACCCCGCGTCCCATAACGGCAAATGTGGTTTTTACCGTATACCGGTCTTTGTGTACGGTCGCCATCACAGTATAGGTTATCATTGCCGCCGAACAGGCAATCAGAAGGATGACCCACCAGTTTTTTGCAATGTCGCACAGGATACTTCGGAGATCCCAGTCTGTTTTGCTGCTCTGCCCGTTTCCTGTTCTGTCGTATTCTCCCATCTGGATCCCCCCTATTCGTTTACACAGACGATCAGGCGGACGGAGCTTGTCTGCCCATCCTCCGCTGTCGCAGTGTATGTCACTTCATAAACACCCGCACTGCCGGTATCGACCGGATTGTCAATGGAAAACTGATTTTCTCCCAGAAGCTCTTCTTCATACGAAGCTGCATGAAGCGCACCGTCTTCTCTCTTTTCATACAGCATCTGATCCACACTCACGCTTTCCAGATATGCCTGCGGATCAAATGGCTGCTGCAGATCCAGATGAATCAGGTAATCGCTCAGGGTAATCTGCGGCCTTCCGTTCTCCTCTGCCGGATCGTAGAGTTCTACTGTCACCGGAAGACTTGTCACATCTCCGGCGCGGTTTGCAACCGAATATGTCACGTGGTACAGTCCCGGTGTACTGCTGATCTCATCCTCGTAAGAAATCCGGATGCGGTCGGTAATCGTTCCGTCCAGGCAGTCCTCCGCGGAAAGTCCCTCTGTCAGATCATCTGCATTCAGGCTGAACCGCAGCGGGCGATCCAGGGAAAAGACCGGTGAGGTGTAATCGTTATACACCAGTTCCCGCTCCGCATGCGTAACGTGGTTATCGGAATCAAAGGCGACGATACTGATTTTCCGCCGCCCTTTTTCCACAAAATTCGAAATATGTTCCACAGCAAGAGAACTCGTCACATCGCCGTCTTTTTTATCGTAAGCAGTTACTCCGGCCAGAAGTTCTGACTCCTCTGCATGGATGCTGGCAGAAATCTCACTGTTGTCCATCGTAATTTCCGGCCCTTTTCCGTCTTTTCCCGTCTGCTGCCGCACCAGACACCCGCCAAAGGCAAGTGTGGAAGCCAGAAACAGAATGAGAACTGCCGCTCTCGTTTTGTGCATATCAAAGATGCTCCTTTCGTTTCTGTAACGCCATTCTTCCTGTTTTTAGAGGAACCAGCGTCTTTTCCGTTTTCGTTCCGGGGACGGTTCATAGAAAATCTGACGGTCCTCCAGGATTCTTCTCGGATTCACTTTCACTAAAAGCTGTGCATACGCTTCTCCATACCGCTCCTCCAGAAACTGCCGGACTGGCCGCATGTCCGTGGTCCGGTAATCGGCTCCGTGGGCATCGCTTGCCACACAGCCCGCAAGGCGGTTTTCCAGTAGAAACCTTGCTGTCCGCTCAGCCTCTTCTCCAAATCTTCCAAACACGCTTCCTTTGTTGATCTGCAAAACCGCGCCCATTTCCCGGAATTCGTATAGAAGCTCCGGTGTATCCTGCACGCAGAAATACCGCTCCGGATGCGCCAGCACCGGGATTTTTCCCATCGCCGGAAATTCCAGCAGCCGCTTTCTGATTCCGTCCGGCGCCATATCAAACGGCACCTCGATCAGATAATAGCGGCTCTCATGGAGCGGTATCAGCTTTCTCTCTCTGATTTTTTTCTCCAGCGGTCCGATGCTCATGATTTCCATGCCGCGCACCAGGCTGATGGGAATGTGTTCTCTGTTGATTTCCCTCTCCAGACGGTAAAATTGCTCTTCTAACTGTTCCGATTCGTAGTTGACGTATCCGTCCTCCACGCCTTCGATTCCCGTCTGGTTTGCATGCGGCGTCACCGCGAGGATACGCACCCCGCTTTGTGCCGCCATTTCTGCCATTTCAAGGGAGGTGGACAAATTCGGGGATCCGTCGTCCACTCCCGGCAGAATATGTACATGAAGGTCCGTCATCCCTGTTTTTCTCCTTCGTACTGGTATTCCGGTACCATTTTCTTTACCAGATAACAGATGTCCGGACATTCGTTTTCCGCTTCCTTCGCGAGTTCCTTTATCTGCTCCCGGAATACCTTCTCGTCAAATGCAATCTGTCTGCCGATAAAAATCCGGCTGTTTTCTGTGGTCTGCATGCCCTCTTCATTCATCAGAAGTTCCTCATACAGCTTTTCGCCTGGTCGCAGGCCAATGTATTTGATCTTGATTTCTTTTTCCGGCTCATATCCGGAAAGGCGGATCATATTTTTGGCCAGGTCTGCGATTCTGACCGGATCTCCCATATTCAGGACAAAGATCTGACCGTTTTTCGCATAGGCGCCTGCCTCAAGTACAAGGCTGACTGCCTCCGGAATCGTCATAAAATATCGAATGATATCCGGATGCGTAACCGTCACCGGACCGCCGTGTTCGATCTGACGGCGGAACAGCGGAATGACACTTCCGTTGCTTCCCAGTACATTTCCAAAGCGCACTGCCGCAAACTCTGTCGTGCTGTGTCTTCCGATCAGCTGAATCACCATCTCACAGAGCCGCTTGCTCGCTCCCATGATGTTGGTCGGGTTGACTGCCTTGTCTGTTGATATCAGGATAAACTTCTTTACCTGATAATGGCTTGCTGTGCGCGCCGTTTTTAAGGTTCCAATAACATTGTTTGACCGCCTCGTTGGGGCTGTCCTCCATCAGCTGCACATGCTTGTGGGCTGCTGCGTGAAAGACGATGTCCGGCCGGTACTTCGAAAAAATTGATTCCAGCCTCCGCTCATCCCGCACAGAACCAATCAGTACTGTCAAATTGAGATCTGGGAACTCCCATTCCAGAGATTTCTGAATCTGGTACGCATTGTTTTCGTAGATGTCAAAAATGATCAGATGCCCGACGTCGTGTCCGGCCAGCTGGCGGCAGATCTCACTTCCGATCGAACCGCCTCCGCCTGTTACCAGGATTGTTTTTCCCTTCACATAGCCCAGGATTGCATCGAGATCCACCCGGATGGGATCTCTTGGCAACAAATCCTCAATTTTTATTTTCTTTCTGATCTTTTTTTCTTCCTTCATAGCTCCCACTCTCATTCTGTTGCGTTTTTCTCCCGTATTCAGTTATCCTGTTCCTGCAGACAATCTTCCAGTAAATACAGCATTTCAAGTGCTGAACGAAAACCTGCTTTCTGTTTTCCGCAGATCAGAAATCCCTGCAGACTACAGTGCTGTCGGAACTGAATCTGAATACTGACCATACGCTCGGTTCCGGCTGGAAGCGTTGTATCCTGATTGTTCTTCATTTCATCTGTAAATTCCCACTCTTCTTTTTCCCCTTCTGAAAGGCTCCGCATACAGCTTCCTGCATCCGGCATGCCGAGCAGGTCATAAATGCGGTTCATCCGAAGCAGCATTTCTCCGTATCCCTCAAACGGAATGTCATAATGAAGCAGCGGCAGCCGGATCACTCCTTTGGAATGGCTTCCCTTCACTTCCTGAAAGCATAAAAATAATGCTGCATCTGCTGTTGTATGTACTTTTTCTCTGATTGTTTCTACTTCTCTGTTCATATTTCTCTCCATATGATATTTATTCTTTTATGGTAATGTTATATGTAATAATTATTTTTGGAATATTATACCAAATCAATCTCGCATCGTCAATCTTCTCTGCCTCCTTTTCTTTCGATTTTC
>ERZ780190.2971-NODE-2971-length-11815-cov-3.502041_pt1 | contig 11815 bp, 10 predicted proteins | sample MGYA00510980_ERZ780190 | MGnify/ENA primary metagenome ERZ780190 (study PRJEB29588, sample SAMEA1972188) | human gut metagenome | biome: human gut; feature: human-associated habitat; material: faeces | place: Denmark | collected 2008/2010 ... | reverse complement strand
AGACTCTTACCGGCTTCCGAATCCTGCACCTGCTTTAGGGCTTTTTCATAAAATGCCGGTACGACTTCTTCTGCCTTGCCCACGAAAAACTCTGCGTTGTCGATACCGTTGCGCTTTGCATTATTGCGGGCATCTTCAATTGCCTGCGGCACAATTTCCACGCCGTATACCTTGCGTGCATTTTTTGCAAGGAATAACGAAATCGTTCCGATACCGCAGTACAAATCCCACACTGTTTCATTTCCGGTCAGTCCCGCATATTCAAGTGCCTTTGCATACAGCTTTTCCGTCTGCATCGGATTTACCTGAAAGAAAGACTGCGGTGAAATCTGATATTTTACATCGCCGATAAAATCTTCAATATACGGCTGTCCCCACAGCACCTCGCTTTTTTTGCCGAGAATCACATTCGTCTTTTCCGTGTTGAAATTCACCATCACCGAAGTCATGCCGTCCATTTCACGCAGCGATTCTGTGAGCTGTTCTGCATTTTTTAAGCAGGAAGCCTTGGCCGCATTGACAATCAGACAGACCATAATCTCTTTAGTATGATAGCCGGTGCGGATTAAAATGTGGCGCACAATCCCGCTGTGGTGTTCCTCATTGTACGGGCGAATCTGATTTTTCTGCATATATGCCTTGACTTTGCGAAGCACTTCGCCGTTTTCCGGCGCACCAATACAGCAGTCTGTCTGCTCCACAATATGATGTGTTCTTCCGGCATAAAATCCGATGACAATATTGCCATCCTTATCTTCCCCGACCGGAAACTGTGCCTTATTACGGTATGCATACGGTGTTTCCATGCCGATTACAGGGTACATTTCAAAGTCCGAAAGTCCGCCGATACGCTCTAAATTGTTCTGTACCATTTTCTGCTTAAAAGCAAGCTGGGCTTCATAACGCATTTCCTGTATCTGACAGCCGCCGCACTGCCTTGCGACCGGACATTTCGGCTCTACACGGTCTTTAGATGGTGTAAGCACTTTCATCAGTCTTGCATAGCCATAATTTTTCTTTAATTTCATAATTTTGGCTTCGATAACATCGCCGACAATGGCATCTTTTACAAAAAATGTAAATCCGTCCGCTTTTCCGATGCCTTCGCCACCCGTTCCGATATCCTCAATGTGCAGTGTCACACAATCGTCTTTTTTAAATTCGCTTTTCACATTTACCTCTACAGTGTCTTTTTGATATTTGCATCCAGCCACCGGTTAAAACCAAGCCATTCGTTGGTGTCTTTGGCTTCCAGTGCCTCTTTAAACGTTTCCATTTTGGCATCCATATTATCTGCCATGGACAGTGCTACCGCTTCCATAATACAAGGTTTTTTCGGAGAACCGTATTCAAGCTCGCCGTGATGGGATAAAATACAGTGTCCGACTTCGGAAGCCAGCACCGGCGGAAAACCTTCAATGCCTGCAATCTTTTGCTGAATCATTTCATAACCCATTACAATATGTCCGAGGAAATTACCCTCGTCCGTATAATCGTTCTTTGGGAACGGTGCGAGTTCCTTTACTTTTCCGGCATCGTGAAGCGCCGCACATGTAATCAGTAAATCGCGGTTTAAAAACGGATAATTTTCCGCAATCTTTACACACAGTCTGGTTACACTTAAACTATGCTCTAATAATCCGCCCAAAAAGCCGTGGTGTACCGTCTTTCCTGCCGCAATGCTCTTAAACTTTGCAATAAAATCGGCATCGTCTGTAAAAAAGCTCTTTAACAGTGCCGAAAGATACTCATTCTTCACACTGCCTATATACTGCATGAGTTCTGTATACATTTCTTCGATATCATACTTAGAACATGGAATATAATCAGACGGAACATATTCTCCTTCGTCTGCCTTGCGGATTCTTTCAATCTTTAACTGTAATGCGCCGTTAAAGCTGATAACCTGTCCCGTTACTGCAACATAATCCATGGCATCAAAGTCACAGATACCGCCGGAAGACGGGTCCCATATTTTGGAATCCATCTGTCCGGTCTTATCCTGAAGCATCACATTTTCATATTCTTTTCCTGACTTTGTGAGTGCTGTTGATTTGGACTTACAAAGGTAAACATCGGAGATTCTGTCTCCGTCCTTAAATTTTTCAATAAAATGCATAATCTGCCCTTTCCTTTTCTCATTTCTCCTGCCGCCAGCCAGATTATATGCTTTATTTCACCGCAATTACGGCGTTAAATGTCATATCCTTATATTCATCCCCGCCAAACCGTTTGGCTGTAATAGAAATCTGCTGACCGCTTTCACACTGATATAGTTTCTCACTAAATGCCTGAATTGTCAAAACCATATTTCCGTCAATCCCTGTAATAATATCCCCCGGCTGGATTCCCGCCGCATATGCCGGAGAGTCCAGTTCAATATCCGTTACGTAAATTCCCACCGGCAGTCCATAGCGCGTTGCCATTGTACCGGTTACATTCTGCCCTTTAATGCCGAAATATACCGGACTGTTCCCGTTGGATAATTCCTGTATCATTGATTTTAAATCCGAAATGCCAAGCACTGAAAATGTCGTCTTTGTATTCTTCATGGAAATGCCGACAACATTTCCCTTCATATTAAAAAGATAACCGTAATCGCCTTCTATGCCCGCAAGTCCCGTGCTGATAATCTCATAGCTGTTATCGACACCGCTTTTTGTTGAAATGCCTGAAACCATGCCGTAATCAATCGTCTTATTCTGTCCGTAAAGCCTGCCTGCCGCAACGACAATATCCCCCTGCTGTATGCTGTAAGAGTTGTCTAACTGCGCTGTTACAATCGAACTTCTTTCTTTGGACGGAATCTGCGATTCCTTGACACTGACAATCGCAATGCCGGTATCCGTATCGCTTCCAACCAGCTCGGCATCGACTTCTGTCGCTTTTGAAACCTTTACGACCAGTGACGACGAATCACGCACAACCGCCGCATTGGTCAAAATAATATATTCTGAATTGACCTGTCCGATTACAAGTCCGACCGTTTCTGTCGCACTCTGTGTTTCCGTCAGGATATTTCCCATATCGGTCTTATAGACGTCAATTAATACCAGTGATTTAATCGCCGCCGTAGCAACATTTTTTAAAGCTGCCGCATCGGTTGTCTGTAACACTGCCTCATAATTGTCATCAGCTGTCGTTTCTTTTGTTTCCGTATTATCCTGTTCTTCACTCGGATATTCATCCTTTTCAATGGTCAGAATTTCTTTGTCCGTATTCCTCTGAACCATTCTTTTTTCCAATGCCGGATATACAAGAAGCATCACACCGCTTGCAATCAGACCAAACAGCACTGCCGCCGCAAAAAACTTTGCCGCGCGGATCAGTCTGCGGTACTTCACGGACGGCTTCGGTACGATTTTTTCCGTATATAAAGCAAAGGAGTCATCTTCCTTGTGTTCTGTGTTTCCCATTTTTTCTGTCACCATAACCTAACTTTTATTGAACTGCAAAATTAATTTTATTATAACGGACAGTTATGAACAATTTATGACCTACTTGTAAATTCTTATATCCATAGTAGAATTTTTGTTTCAAATGCGGTACAATAAAATGGAATCTGTGCCGGAAATGCCACAGATTCCGTGTCTGCAAGACCCTGCATTTCCGGATTGGAGAAATGAATGAATTACAAGTCTTTAACGACTCTTGAATATGATAAAATTATTGACCGCTTAGTATCTTTTGCGGCTTCCGCTAAAGCAAAGGAACGCTTAAAAAAGCTTGTGCCGATGACGGACATCCACGATATTAACGCTGCTCTTTCAGAAACCAGTGATGCCCTTTCCCGTGTCTATGCAAAGGGGGCTGTTTCTTTTAGCGGTGTACATGATGTCGGCGCTTCCGTAAAACGTCTTGAAATCGGCAGCTCCTTAAATACGGTAGAGTTACTGCATATCAGTTCCCTGCTGACCGCGGCTGCAAGGGTAAAAAATTATTACGAAGATACCACCGATTCCTTAACGGGATATTTTCATGCACTTGAACCGCTGACACCGTTAAATACAGAAATTAAGCGCTGTATTCTCTCAGAAGATGAAATCAGCGATGATGCCAGTGCAAATCTGCGCAGTATCCGCCGTCAGAAGGTGCTTGCCGCTGAACGGATTCACACCGAATTAAATAAGATGTTAAATTCATCTTCCGTGCGTAACTGCTTACAGGATTTTGTCATCACCTCACGCTCCGGCAGATACTGTCTTCCGGTCAAAGCCGAATACAAATCGCAGGTACCCGGCATGGTGCATGACCAGTCTGCAACCGGTTCAACTCTTTTTATCGAACCGGCGGCGGTTGTCAAATTAAACAATGATATCCGCGAGCTTGAATTAAAGGAACAGGCTGAAATTGAAGCCATTCTTGCAGAATTAAGCGCAAAGGCATCTGAATTTACCGATGAACTGTTAACGGATTTTCAGGTACTGACTACGCTGGATTTCATTTTTGCAAAGGCACAGATGTCCAAGCAATATAAATGCAGCTGCCCGGTTATGAATACCAACAATTATATCAATATTAAAAAGGGACGTCACCCACTGATTGACCCGCATAAGGTTGTGCCAATCGACATTTATTTAGGAAAGAATTTTAATCTGCTTATTATCACCGGTCCGAATACCGGCGGTAAAACGGTTTCTTTAAAAACCGTGGGACTGCTGACCTTAATGGCGCAGTCCGGTCTGCACATTCCGGCTCTCGACCACTCCGAGCTTGCCGTATTTGACAATGTATTTGCCGATATCGGCGACGAACAGAGCATTGAGCAGAGTTTAAGTACATTTTCTTCCCATATGACAAACACCGTCAGCATTTTAAAGGAAGCCGATGCACACAGCCTGATTTTATTTGATGAAATCGGTGCGGGAACAGACCCGACAGAAGGTGCGGCACTTGCCATTTCCATTTTAAATGATTTGCACAAACGCGGCATTACAACCATGGCGACCACACATTACAGCGAGATTAAGGTGTATGCACTCACCACGGACGGCGTGGAAAATGCCTGCTGTGAATTTGACGTGGAATCCCTGCGTCCAACCTACCGCTTATTAATCGGTATTCCGGGAAAAAGTAACGCTTTTGCGATTTCCAAAAAGCTCGGTCTGCCCGATTATATTATTAAAGATGCTTCTGCCCGCATGGATGCCGATGACGTACAGTTTGAAGACCTGCTCTCCGATTTGGAGCATAGCCGCATTACGATTGAAAAAGAACGTGCCGAAATCAATGCCTATAAGCAGGAAATCCAGCAGTTAAAGGACGAATTAAAGACAAAATCCGACCGGTTAGATGAACGCCGCGACAAAATTTTGCGCAAAGCCAACGAAGAAGCGGCGGCGATTTTAAAAGATGCCAAAGAATATGCCGACCAGACGATTAAGACGATGAACAAGCACGGCATGACCGTAAAAGAACTGGAAAAACAGCGCAGTGCCATCCGTGACAAGATGAATAAACGTCAGGAAAAACTTTCCGTCCAGGCAGCAAAGCCGAAAGCACATAAGGCACACGACATTTCCGAATTTAAAGTCGGCACACATGTGCGCGTTCTAAGCATGAACTTAATCGGCACCGTGACCGCACCGCCAAGTCCGAAGGGCGAAATCACCGTACAGATGGGCAGTTTAAGCACCAAGACAAAAATCAATAACTTAGAGATTCTTGTCGGCTACAAAGACCCGGAAGAAGCTAAAAAAGCACCGAAGGGGGCTGGCGGCTCCGGCAAAATCAAGATGTCCAAGGCGGCTTCGATTTCCCATGAAATCAATCTTTTGGGACTGACCGTTGACGAAGCGGTTGCCAAACTGGACAAATATTTAGACGATGCGTACATTTCAAGAATTCCGCAGGTACGCATTGTACACGGAAAAGGCACCGGTGCGCTGCGAAACGGCGTTACCGCCTACCTGCGCGGTGTTCCTTATATCAAGTCGTTCCGTCTCGGCGAAATCGGCGAGGGCGACACCGGTGTAACCATTGTAGATTTTAAATAAAAGGGGGATTTTTACATGGCGACAAAACAAAAAATACTGATTGTTGACGATGACGAAAATATTGCAGAACTCATTTCTCTTTATCTGACAAAAGAATGTTTTGAAACAAAGATTGTTTATGACGGCGAAAGTGCCCTGCTCCAGCTTGACACTTTCCGCCCGAACCTCATTTTACTGGACTTAATGCTTCCGGGTATTGACGGCTATCAAGTCTGCCGTGAAATCCGCAAGTCCAACAATGTACCGATTATCATGCTATCCGCCAAGGGCGAAACCTTTGATAAGGTACTCGGACTGGAACTGGGGGCTGATGATTATATTATCAAGCCGTTTGAAACAAAGGAGCTGGTTGCCCGCGTCAAGGCAGTTTTACGCCGCTACCAGATGCCGGCGGAATCCGCGCCGGTCGGTGCAACTGTGCAGTGCGTGGAATACCCGGATCTGATTATCAATCTCAGCAATTATTCCGTGCAATACTGCGGAAAGACGGTGGAAATGCCGCCGAAGGAACTGGAACTGCTCTACTTTCTGGCTTCTTCGCCGAATCAGGTCTTTACAAGGGAACAGCTTTTAGACCACATCTGGGGTTATGAATATATCGGAGATACCCGGACGGTCGATGTCCATATCAAGCGAATCCGTGAAAAAATCAAAGACCACGCAAACTGGTCGATTGAAACGGTATGGGGCATCGGTTACAAGTTCGTAACACGCCGGTAATCCACAAAGATGAAATAAAACCGTCATAACACCGGAAAGGATTGTTTTCAATTATGAAATTTAATCTTTTAACCAAATACCTTTTTGTCTATGCGGCAGTTGCCCTGCTCGGCTTTTTAGGCGTGACTTTTATCAGCTACCGCATCGACTATGCAAAGGTTTACAACTACTATACAGATGCCCTGTACAAGCAGGCACTGTCGATTTCAAGTGAATACGCCGATGACTATTTCAGTGAGGAACACCTGCGTATCGTTGAAACCGAATTAAGAACCGTTGCCCTGCTCAACGATACACGCATTATGTTTATCGACACCGCAGGCAATATCATTCTGGATACAGCTTATGCACAGGAGCATAACACAAAAGATATTTTATACACCATTGATGGCTTTGATTATACCAGTCTGGGGACAAAACACACGCAGACCGGCGATTTTTACGGTATGCTTGACTGTACCTGTTTAAGTGTCTTCGCACCGATAACCAGCTCCTTTACGATGAAAGGCTATGTGGTTGTGCATTTAGATGAAAATGTGATTACCGATAATGTATACACAACCTTTAATACCAACTACATCACACTGGTTATGGTAATGCTTTTAAGCCTCAGCTTTATCGCACTGTACTTTGTCCAGATTCACAAACCACTCAACGGCATTATCAAAGCGACAAAGGAATACGGAAAAGGAAATCTCGCCTATAAAATTGATGTCAAAAATGATATTGATGAAATCGGACGGCTGTCCGCTTCCTTAAATTATATGGCATCAAAGCTGGACGAATCCGACCAGTTCCAGCAGAAGTTCCTATCCAACATTTCCCACGATTTCCGCTCACCGCTGACATCGATTAAGGGATATCTAGAAGCCATTGCAGACGGTACGATTCCGCCGGAAATGACAAAAAAATATATTGATATTGTACTGTTTGAAACGAACCGGCTGACGAAGCTGACAAGCAACATTTTAACGCTGAATGAATTAGACCCGAAAACCGTGCGGCTTGAATTGTCCGTATTTGATGTCAATTCGATTATCAAGCACACGATTGAAACCTTTGAGGGAACGTGTAAAAAGAAGCGGATTCAGTTCCAGCTGACCTTTTCCGCGGAAACCTGTTCCGTCAAAGCCGATAAAAGCAAAATCGGACAGGTTATTTACAACCTTGTCGACAACGCAATTAAATTCAGCCACGAAAATTCCGTGATTTACATTTCCGTGCGGGAAAAAGGTGAGAAAGCCTATATTTCCGTCAAGGACAACGGCTCCGGTATTTCAAAGGAAAGTCTTGATAAAATCTGGGACCGCTTTTATAAATCCGATGCATCCCGCGGCCGCGACAAAAAAGGCTCCGGCCTTGGCCTTTCTATCACTAAGGAAATTTTACAGGCACACAATGAAACGATTGATGTCGTCAGCACCGTCGGCGTCGGCACAGAGTTTATTTTTACACTGGCTTTAAGTAAATAAAAAATCATCCGCTTTCCTCAACGTTATCACTTGACTTCGGAAAGCGGATGATTTTTTTACCGGAAGTGTGGCTGGCGGGATGGGGTTGGCTTTAGAAAATATTACACTGTAAAAAGCCGACGTATCAAGTTTTGCTTTTCTGCTTACTTTATACGCCGGCTTTTATTTTCAGTCTTTTACAACTTTATATTTACTTTTGCTTCTAATTCTATTTTGTAAATAAATCTTTACGTTTTCTGATGACCAGAACGCCTGCACCGATAAACATGACTGCCATCAGCATTACATATAATCCTGCATTGGCGGTATCGCCTGTTTTTACAGTTTCATTCTTTGTATTTTCTGCTTTTGCAGCTTCGGTCTGTGCGGTTGAAACATTTTCATTCACAACCTTCGGTGCTTCCTCTGCCGTCTTTGCCTGTTCTGCAATAACATAGGTACTGAAATGGTTGGTTACAAAGACTGCTTTGCCGTCCTTGCAGACTGCCTGCATATCTGTTGCCGTTCCGTCTGCTTCCATACGGAATACCTTTGTATTGGCTTCCTCATAGCCTGCCGGAATGTCTAATGTTACTTCAACGCCGCCAGGGAACTGATGAACAAATTCCGTACCTCTTAAAATAGAGATGTCTACGACTACCATTTTTTCATGCTATTCTTATATTCATTCACTTTTCCAGTGCAATCTGTGCAGATGTCCTTCCAGATTCATTGTTTCAAAATTGTGCTGGCGCAAAGCCTCATACAGTACAATTGCAACGGAATTGGACAGATTCAGGGAACGGATATCACCAATCATCGGGATACGGATACATGTTTCCTCATTATCGACCAGAATTTCTTCCGGAATTCCGGCACTTTCCTTGCCAAACATAATATAACAGTCATCCTCATAAGACACATCACAGTAAGTCTTTTGTGCCTTAGTCGTTGCCATATATATCTTTGCACCCGGATTTTTTTTCTGAAAATCCGCATAGTCATCGTACACGGTTACGTCCAGCTTGTCCCAGTAATCCAGTCCTGCACGCTTTAACATCTTTTCATTTAACTTAAAGCCGAGCGGTTCAATCAAATGCAGTCTTGCGCCCGCCGCCACACACGTTCTTCCGATATTTCCGGTATTCGCCGGCATCTCCGGTTCATGTAATACAATATTTAACATCTTTTCCCCTTTCTGATCCTGCAATCAACCAGTTACACAACTGCACCGTCCTATCCGTCAATGCCTCCGCCGTGTATTATAATTAATTCACATTAATTGCAATATCCAGTTCCATATGAATCTCATCACTTGTCAGCGGAACACAGATATTCTGACTGTAAGACTGCTTTAAATAAACATTTCCGCGGCATAAAGTCGGCGGTGTGATATCCATGGCAATGCCTTTTGTCGAAAGAATCGTTGCCGCATTTCCCATCATCATATTGCCCAGCTCATTAATCGCACTGGCAGACATATCGTCAAGTGCCGTAACCGGCATCCCCATCATCATCTTGGAGACTACATGGAGCGCATGTGCTTCCGGAAATGACATTAAAACCTGTCCGCGCACTTCTCCTGTCACACCAATCATAATAATCACGGAATCACTTGCAAACTCCGTTGTCTTTACATACGGTCTGCCAATTTTCATATCAACCTGGCAAATATCTTTAATCACGCTGGTTGCCGCCATTAAAAAAGGATTGATATATTCTACGCTAAATTCTGCCATCATTTCCTCCCAAGGACTCTATAAACTTCTGTATTCTTTCTAATCCCACCTTTAAATTTTCGATGGAGTACGCATAAGAAATGCGCACAAAGCCTTCACCTGATGCTCCGAAAGCTGTTCCCGGTACTACTGCCAGCTTCTGTTCACTCAGTAACCTTGTTGCAAATTCCTCTGATGTCATTCCAAATTTCTTAATTGACGGGAATACATAAAATGCGCCATACGGCTCAAAACATTCCAGTCCCATCTCTTTAAAGGCATTGAGCAGAAAACGTCTTCTCTGATCATATGCCTCTACCATCATTTCAACCTCCATGTCACAATTTTTCAACGCTTCCACTGCCGCAAACTGGCTGTTCGTCGGTGCACACATAATCGCAAACTGGTGGAGTTTTACCATCTGTTCAATAACCGGTGCCGGTCCGCAGGCATAGCCTAAGCGCCATCCGGTCATTGCAAATGCTTTTGAAAAGCCGTTAATCACAATGGTCCGTTCCTTCATGCCAGGCAGTGAACCAATCGAACAGTGGCGCTTCCCTCCATATGTCAGTTCCGCATAAATTTCATCGGAAATCACATATAAATCCTTTTCAATAATCACCGGAACAAGTTCTTCCAGTTCTTCCTTCGTCATAATTGCACCGGTCGGATTGTTCGGATATGGCAGTACCAGTATCTTGGTCTTATCCGTAATGCTGTTTAAAAGCTGTTCTTTTGTCAGCTTAAAATCATTTTCCGCCTTTAATTCAATCGGCACCGGCACGGCATCCGCCATGACTGCACACGGCAGATACGACACATAACTCGGCTGCGGAATCAGCACCTCATCGCCGGGGTCTGTCATACAGCGCAGTGCCACATCAATCGCTTCACTACCGCCGACCGTGACAAAAATTTCATGCACCGGGTCATAGTGCAGATCATATTTGCGGTTTACATACCGGCTGATTTCTTCACGCAGTTCTTTTAAACCTGCATTGGATGTATAAAATGTTCTTCCCTTTTCCAGCGTATAAATGCCTTCTTCGCGGACATTCCACGGTGTATCAAAATCCGGTTCTCCGACACCTAAAGAAATCGCATCCGGCATTTCACTGACAATATCAAAAAATTTACGGATTCCTGACGGTTCAATACCGATTATTTTCTTTGACAATGGATTTCTCATGGTGTCACCAGCATCCTTTCATCTTTTTCTTCTGCATCCAATACCCTGCCGTAATCCTTATATTTTTTCAGTACAAAATGTGTGGATGTGCTGAGTACCGAATCCAGCGGTGAAAGCTTATTGGCTACAAACTGTGCCACTGATTTCATCGTCTTGCCTTCAATAATGACCGTAAAGTCAAATCCACCGGACATTAAATAAACCGATGTAATCTCATCGTATTTATAAATGCGCTCTGCAATGCTGTCAAATCCCAATCCGCGCTGCGGTGTGACTTTCACTTCAATCAGGGCTGTTACTTTTTCTTCACTTGTCTTGTCCCAGTTAATCAGGGTATTATAACCGCAGATGACATGCTCTTTTTCCATATCCGCGATTTCATTGGCGACTTCCACCTCTGTCATGCCAAGCATAACCGCCATGTCTTTTAAATCGATTCTGCTGTTTTTTTCCAGCATATTTAATATCTTTTCTCTCATACATTCATCCGCCTTTCGCTGTAATCCAAGACTTATATAAAACGATATACCTCGTCCCGGTTCGGTGTGTCCAAATACCGTACCTCATCGTCATTGCGCAAAATTTTATTGTGATCTGCCGTTGTCCTTCCAATGACAGATGCCTTAATTCCTGCATCAGACAATATTTTTATTATATCATGTCCGTTATCCGCTGTCATTAACAAAGCACCACAAGATTCCAATTCATATGGATTTACGTCAAAAATTTCACAAATCTCAA
>ERZ780190.2969-NODE-2969-length-11821-cov-23.538926_pt1 | contig 11821 bp, 8 predicted proteins | sample MGYA00510980_ERZ780190 | MGnify/ENA primary metagenome ERZ780190 (study PRJEB29588, sample SAMEA1972188) | human gut metagenome | biome: human gut; feature: human-associated habitat; material: faeces | place: Denmark | collected 2008/2010 ... | reverse complement strand
GAAAAGGCAGAACCGTCTGCACTGGATACGCGTGAAAAAGCTACAGATTATACGGATTGTAATGAGTATCTGGGATATATTGGTAATGTTTTCTGTGAGCTTAGATTTGGAATTGCTGAGGATGGCTCTCTTGAATATATTTCAGCACAGCCTCTTAAGGCAGGAAGTGAGGGGACATTATACGATGATAGTGAGTATGGCTATTACGGACCACCATCCTTTGCAGAGGAGAAAGGTGTAGAGGGATTTAACGGAGGCTCTACAGGTGGAGATACTACATCTTCATATGATAATGAGTGTGCATTATCAAAAGACGAAGCTATAAAAAAGGCAGAAGAATTTCAAAATAAATTAGGCAGGGCTTCACAGGTATATATAGGAACATCAGACTACGAGTGGAGCGCAGGAGTGATAGAGGATGGTGATGATACTGTAAAAACTGATGATAAAGAGAGCGTCATAAAGGATACAGCCTGGGGATATATCATAGATTATGGCGAGGGTGTGGATGGCATAGCGTTTTGCAAGTCACTCGATTTCACCCGGAATATGGATATATGGGAGACACTCGATAACTATGATGATTTTATGCCATATGGCAGCAGTTCCTTTTTTGTGACGGATCAGGGAGGGACGGAATTTACTGTTTCTTACCCGGTTGATATTGTAAATGAGTCAAAAAACGTAGAACTCTTGTCAATGGACACTATTAAAGAGATCATCAAGGATGACATGACAAAAAACTCAGATCAGTATGATTTTACACAAAATCACACTTACAACAATCTAAAGCTCGGATATATCCGTTTGAAGGATGCATCTGACAAGGATAAATGTACTTATGTTCCGGCATGGTGTCTGTCAAAACAGGACAAGGGCTACGACAGATATCCGGTGTATGTGAATGCGATAGACGGCACGATCATAAGGAGTGATGATCTAATATAAGATACTGTTATTGGCTGCAATAAAGTTTATACATGGAGTTACATTTTTAGATAATAGATCAGGTTCATATTTATTTGGAAAAGATGTGGAAAATATATGATTAATAAAAAGAAAAAATATATAGGGCGTTTGACACTTGCCACTGCAATTACCTCTATTTTATTTTCAGGATGTGGGGCGGCACAAAAGGAGCTTGCACAGACGCACAGAGCTTCCTACGAGAAAATATCATACCAGACAGTTACGGTACAGAGCGGTTCACTCACACCGCAGACTACCATCAGTCTGAGCGCGCAGGGCTATACCAGGTTTTCCTATGGTGCGACAAACACGGAGCTTACGCTTGAAAAGGTAAATGTGGCAGTGGGTGATCATGTGAAAAAGGGCGATATACTGGTGGCTTTTAAATCCGGGGAGATACAGAAAAAGATTGAGGACTACAGCGGGCAGATCAGTCAGAATAAGCTTCTGGCAGAGCACTACAGGGCTATTATGAAAATCGATGATACTCAGGATTATTCAAGCGATATAGCCCAGCTTGATAAGGATACAGAGGTTGCGCAGCTTTATCTTGATGAGGCTAAGGAAAAACTGTCGAGATATCAGATCACGGCATCAGAGGATGGTACGATCACAGCAATGGACAATTCACTTTTGGCGGGAGTTTTTGAACCGGGCAGCAATCTTATAACAGAAATCAGCGGAAACGGCAATTACGAGGCTGACAGACCGGAAGGCTATGACTTTAATGTGGGTGATGTATACACGGCAACTGCATCTGATATAGAGTTTGAACTTAAGGTAAAAGAGGTGGACGATCAAAAGCTTGTTTTTGAACCGGTATCGGACATGTCGGCAGTATCGGATGCACAGATATTTTCCATGGAAGTGACGCGCCCTGCTATAGAAAATGCTGTGTATGTGCAAAAGGACGCAGTACATGAGAAGGATGGCAGGTATTTTGTATACACACTGGATGAGAATGGATACAGACAGGCGGTATGGATAAGTGTCGGAGATCAGGTAGGAGACTACCGGATCATCACAGAAGGACTTAAAAGCGGGGATGAGGTGGTTTTGCAGTGAAGATCAGAAACCTTTTATCAATAAAAAAACTGGCAGTACTGGGAATATGTGTATCGTTTGTGGCAGGCGGCTGTGGAAAAATGACAGAAAGCAGTATACCAGAGCTTGAAGAACCTGTAGCGTTAAATGAAGCCTACAGACCTGTGGAATACGGTACGATTGGCTCCATACAGGTGCTGATGGCTACCGCAGTTCCTAGGGATTACTGCAATTACTACAGTGCCAACGTAAACATTTCACAGATATATGTGGAGCCGGGAGATACAGTAAATGTAGGGGATGTGCTTGCTGTCTGTGATGTGGATGAGGCAAAAAAACAGTTGCAGGAATGTAAGGATGCGCTGGTGCATGAGAATGAGACATATGAGATATCCGCTCAGATCTCGGATACGCAGATCAAATTATGGGAGAGTCAGGCTGCGGATACGGACGAATTTTCAACAGAACAGATTGAGAAAAAAGAGAGCACAGAAGATGATTACAATACGCAGATTGCCACAGAACAGGAAAATGAACGGTACGATAAGCAGCTTCACGAATACCGCGTGCAAAAGATCAATGAGCAGATGGCTTTATATCAGCAGATCGTTGATGATGGAACGCTTAAGGCAGTCCACAGCGGTCTTGTCACTTACACTAAGAAGCTGACAGATGGAAGGTCTGCTGCGGCATACGAGAATATAGTCATTGTCTCAGATACGGATGACCTTGTGCTGGATATAAAAGATACAGCCATAAATGAGTACAAATACAGCGATTATGACAAGAAATATGTGATAGTCGATGGCGAAAAATATGATGTCACCGAGTCTCAATATACATCAGAGGTTTTGGTACTTTCGAAGATAAACAACCGCTATCCGGATGTGTGCGTGGAAAGCAGGGAAAAGCCGTTTCTTACGGCAGGACAGATGTATCCGGTATATTTTGAAAAGACAAAAGCGGACCAGGCACTTGTCGTGGGAAAAGATTCCATCTATAAGGAAGGCGATACCAGATATGTCTATGTGAAAAATGATGAGGGCGGCCGCGAGAAACGCATCATAACAACAGGTGAGTCTGATGAAAACTATACACAGGTCACAGAGGGCTTAAAAGAGGGGGAGCTGGTCTACTATAATTCTACAGATCAGGTTCCGACAAAGTATAGCAAATATACGGTAACAAGGTCTGACTTTGATATAGCAAACTACGGTGTGCGCTACAGCAGATCTGACGCAGGGACGATAACCGAAACCTGTGATTATGAAGGGCAGATCGTATCGGTCAATGTGAAGCAGGACGATACGGTAGAAAATGGGATGCTGCTTTACGTTGTGGATACCGGAGAGGGCAAAGCTGCCATAACAGAGGCGAAAAATGCGATCGACTCGGAGAATGAATCCTATGCGCAGAAGATTGCTGATTACGATAAACAGATAAAAGATTTATCTGAAGGTGGTAGTAGCGCAGAAGAAAATAACCGGCAGGATGAAAAGCCGGATACAGCATATGATGAGCAGCAGTTGAAATTGAACTTACAGCTGCTTGATCTGCAGAAAAAACTTGCCTGTGCAGACCACACCTATCAGCTTTCCAGGCTACAGTCAGCATATGACAGCATAAGCGCAGGAAATGACGGCAAAGGAAATATTTCAGTATATGCCAAAAATGACGGAAAAGTTTCAAAGGTGAGTGTCAAGGCAGGAGATAATGTGGAGGAAGGCTCAGATATCCTGCAGATAACCGGAAATTCCACGGACGTACTGCTGGTTCAGGTAAAGGATAGCAATAGCTATAAAGTATATAAGGACAATATAGCAGATGTGGGAGAGCGCGTATCACTTGAGCTGGACGGTACAACGATCTACGGAAGCTGTATCGGTTTTGCCGGTTACGGTAGTGTTGCTCAAAAGGGATATATAAATCAGGATGATAAAGGTGTGCATATTACCGGAAACACAGATTCGGGATATGGAAATGCAGCATTTTATATAAAACTTGACAATGGAATACCGGATGATCTGACCAGGGCATCTGCTGTAAAGTTTTCTTATGTTTCTTTTAAAAAGGTGGTAGTGGTGCCGACTTCGATCATACACAAGCAGGTCAATCCTATGGACAAAGATGATATATCATACTATGTGTGGAAAATTGATGGGGACAGCGTGGTAAAGCAGCCGGTAATATTGAGCGATTATACATCAGGCAGCAATACACTTGTGCTTTACGGTATTGATGAGGGCGATGAAATATGTTTGGCTTCGTAATTAATAAATTAAAAAACAGAAAATGGTTAAATCTGTGTCTGCTTATGGGAGTGGCTTTGTTTATAGCACTTTTTGTGTGCCACCCTATGTTTGAAAAGGGTGCGGGCAATCAGATACTCGACAGACTTTTTACGGATCATGCCACACAGCAGAATGAGTTTCCTGCACAGATGAGCCGCGAGGGAACATATGTGGTGGCAGATTATCCTGATTCGCAGTCAGTGCTTGATAAGCTGTCAGGATACGAAAAGAAGTGGACTGAATATGTGGATATAAACAAGGTTTCCTCACAGCAGCTTATCACACTCTCAGGAGGACGCGCAGATACAGAGTTTGGAGGACTTAACCATTATTTTACAATAGGATATCTGCCGGGACTTTCGGAGTACGCGGATGTTGTAAAATCTCAGACTGACACAGCCACATTCGAATGCAGTATAAGCGAAAAGACAATGGATCACTACGGACTTGTAGCAGGTGAAAAAATCTATTTACATGTACCTGATGGCAGTGGGAAAAAGGAAATTTCTTTCGTCATATCACAGATCTGCCATGAAAAAGATATAAACGATCCATATTGGGCCAAGACGCTTTCGGATATGGGCGATGTGATATTTGTTTCGCAGGATGTTTTTGACGAAATGATGCAGTATTACAGCGAGGACAATATCAGCTACAGTGATTTCCTCATGCTGGATTACAGGCAGATCAACACGGAAAATGCCTCACTTTATGACGGTTATATGGAGCAGTTTAAGGATGCTGACAAGCTCTACAATGACAACATCCGTGATACGCTGGAGCGCTTTTTTACACAGCAGAAGACGATAAAGCTGATGCTTTGGGCGTTGGAGCTGCCGTGTCTTGTGCTTTTGATTTTATTTATAAGAATGATATCTGCACAGATACTTTCGCTCGAGGAAAATGACATACTTGTTTTAAGAAGCCGCGGTGCGACAAAATTACAGGTATTTATTTTGTACCTACAGCAGTCGGGAATAATAGCGTTTGCGGGCTGTGTACTTGGAATAGTACTCGGATATATAATGTGCCGGGCTGCCGCATCTACAGACGGATTTTTAAGATTTACGGCAAAGGATATAGGCACTTACAAATTTGTATGGCAGATGCTTGTCTATGCGGTGGCAGCGGCAGTTATCATGGTGCTGTTTATCACAGTTCCGGTGTGGAAAAAATCAAAGGATGCCATATCAGAGCGCAGCAGGGAACGAATATCAAAGAAAAAGCCACTTTGGGAGAAATGCTTTATAGACGTTATACTTTTGGCTCTGTCAGCATATCTGCTTTACAATTACAACAAGCAGAAGAGTACGCTTGCGATATCTGTTCTTGAGAACAGGAGCATAGATCCTGTCATGATACTGGACAATTCGCTTTTTATATTTGCAGCGGCACTTTTGTGCGTAAGACTTACCGGACTTATTATTCTGCTTGTGGACAGGCTCTTTAAAAAGCATTTTTCTCCGGCAATGTATGCATCATTTTTACAGCTGAAACGAACCAGATACAATCAGGGATTTCTGGCAGTATTTCTTATCATGACAGTGGCTGGCGGTATTTTTGACGCGAATATGGCGCGCACCATGAACAGCAATATGGAAAAACGGATCGTCTACAATGTGGGCTGTGATGCGATATACAACGAAGATTTCAGACTCAGGATACAGAAGAATAAAGATGGCTCTGTAAACTGGATGTATGACGAGCCTGATTTCGGTAAATACGAGTCGCTCAAAAATGAGGGCATCTGTGACGGTGTCACGCGTGTGCTTGAGGACGAGAGGGTAGACATTTCCGCAGGCAGTGGTTCGATTTCGGATGCATATCTTATGGCGATAAACACAAAAGAATTCGGTGAGACTGCGAAATTGCAGAGTGACCAAAATGATGATATTAATGACGCGCACTGGTTCAATTACCTGAATGAGCTGGCAAAAGAGCCGGACGGAGTCATCATTTCCTCAAATCTGGCAAAAGCTCTGGGACTTAAAGTTGGTGACAGCTTAAATTACTCAAGGTATGTACCGGAGGCTGTCGATGATGATCAGATCTACGCATCCGAGAATGCAAAGGTATGTGCCATAGTAAAAGGTTTTCCGGGCTACGAGCGTTACACCTATGAGACAGATGCAGACAAAAATGTGACCGAGCAGGAGAAATACCTGATCGTTGCAAATTATGCTACGGTTGTGGAAAAGTTCGGCATGACACCGTACAGTGTGTGGATGAACCTGTCAAAAGGAAAAACGGTGGATGATATATACAAAAATTTAACATCCGCGCAGCAGCTTATAGACGAGAATAAAAACTCAGCCACAGTGCAGATCACAAACGGTATGTTTACATTAAGTTTTATACTTTCACTGATAGTGTGCTCAGTAGGATTTTTGCTGTATTGGGTTATGACACTAAAACAGAGGGAGCTGCAGTTTGGTATATACCGCGCAATGGGAATGAGAATGAGAGAGGTAAAAGCAATGCTTTTAAACGAGCAGATATTTTTATCATTTCTGCCGCTTCTTGCGGGAGCAGGCATAGGTATAACTGCAACAGCGATGTTTGTAAGGCTCATATCGATCATATATCTGCCGCAGAAACACAATATCGGAGTAAATGTATATATTTATCCATCTGATATGCTGGAGCTTACAGGAGTACTTTTCGTGGCTGTAGCCGTATGCTATGTGGTTATCAGCAGACTGCTTAAGAGTATGAAGATAGCACAGGCACTAAGGCTTGGAGAAGATAGTTAGCAGATAAAAATGATTTTGTGGTAGTCGGTAGAAGGTTTTTATAGCATGGTAAATGAGGTCGTGACATATGGAAAATGCGATAATTGCTCAAAATATAAAAAGATATTTCAAGGCGGGAGATGGTACAACAGTCCACGCACTTGACGGAGTATCCATGGAGATAAAAAAAGGAACACTTGCCATCTTAAAAGGGCGTTCCGGCTCCGGAAAGACCACACTTCTTAATATCCTTAGTGCGCTTGATATGCCGACAGAGGGAAGTGTGCAGTTTCTGGATAAAAATCTCGAGCAGATGACCGAGAAAGACCGGGAAATGCTAAGGCGGTATGAGATGGGATTTGTATTCCAGTCTATAGCACTAATTCCCACGATGACGGCATATGAGAATGTGTAATTTGCCCTTAGACTTGCGAAAAATAAACGTCAGATACGGAAGAATTTGACTGATATGGATAATGACATTGGAGATGCAAAAAACGATGTGATAAATGAGAATACGCATGACAGAGTATCAGAGCTGCTGGAGCGTGTCGGACTGTCAAAGCGCATGGATCATATGCCGGATCAGTTATCGGGAGGTGAGCAGCAGAGAGTTGCGATAGCGCGCGCTGTGGTTCATCGCCCGAAGGTGGTCTTTGCGGATGAGCCGACAGGAGCACTTGATACCGCTGCTGGATTTGAAGTCATGCGATTGTTCCGTGAGTTGATAGACGATGAGGGCATCACAATAGTTATGACCACGCATGATCAAAACCTCATGGAGCTGGGAGATGAAGTGTTTGAGCTTAGTGACGGCATAGTAATTTAAATTAAAAGGGGGAAAAGTAGATGATAAATTGCGATGGACTGGTAAAAATATATGAGACAGACGATAAAAAGGTGATGGCACTGGAGGGGCTTGACCTGACGGTGGAAACAGGGGAGATGCTTGCGGTAATAGGAAAATCCGGCAGTGGAAAATCCACGCTCCTAAATATGATAGGAGGACTGGAAACACCCACAGCGGGAGTACTCACTATTGACGGAAAAGACATTTCCACATATTCAGAAGCTGAAATGGTGAGATACCGCAGGGACAAGGTGGGCTTTGTGTGGCAGAAAAGTGCCAAAAATCTGTTCCCATACCTGACTGTGCTGCAGAATGTCGAGGCAGTGATGATGTTTGAAAATGCAGGTAATACCGATAATTTAAAACACGGAGAAATTATAAAAAAACGCAAGGATAATAATAAAAGCTATGCCCTTAAACTGTTAAATGCAGTGGGATTACAGGAGCATAAGGATAAGCTTCCGGCTCAGCTATCGGGAGGAGAGCAGCAGCGCGCAGCGATAGCGGTGGCACTGGCAAATAAGCCGGACATACTGCTTGCGGATGAGCCGACCGGAGCCGTGGATACAAGGACTGCTGATACAATCTATGAGCTGTTTCATAAGCTGAACAAAGAGCTTGGTATAACCATCATCATAGTCACACACGATATGGCACTTGCAGGCCGTGTAGACCGCACAGTGCTTATATCTGACGGAAAGGTAAGTACGGAGAAATTGAAGAAACACCCTGCAATGGAATATACGGTTTTGGACAAGGCGCACAGGATAAAACTCACTGATGAGATGCTTGAGGCAGCGGGGATAGAGTCTAATAAGGTCAGGGTTGATGTGCAGGATGGAAGGCTTGTGATATCGCGGATTTAAAGATATATTAATCAGCAACCATAGTCTTGAGATCCTTCTTAAAGTCTGTAATTCTATACTTTATAAAATTGAGTATGCCATCCTGATTAAGCTTATCCATAAATGCGTGGAATATCATTTATGTTCGAATTTATGTCATTTATGCAGATTTGATTGCAAATGAATTATAGATTGTATATTATTTATTATAGAGTAAGTTTAGAAAAGGAATACAGGATGATGTACAGAATTGGAATATGTGATGATGAAGAAGCATGTAGAATAGAAATATCGGAAAGTATAAGAAATATAGCTTTAAAAAATGATATAGAAGTTAAAATTATCCAGTATGAGTCAGGAATTCAGGTTATGGATTGTGAGAAACCTGACATATTGATATTAGACATAGAGATGGAACACATAGATGGTCTGGAAGTCCGTGATTTGTTGGAACAGACGGACAATGAGGTACTGATTATTTTCTGTACTAGCCATGATGAAATAATGAGTAAAGCATATGGGCAAAATGTTACAGATTTTATTAAGAAGCCTGTGAAGGATGAGGAAATGGAAAAGAAATTGCTTCATGCGATAAATATCATTAATAGAAGAGTAAAATGGATTTTTCTAAATACTATAAGTGGAATGACAAAGTTTAAAATTTCAGATATAGTGTATGGTATTGCACAGGGAAGGTACTTAAAGATATACATGTTAGATGGGAGCGAATATTTTATTACAGATAAAGGTGTATCACAGCTTTATGAAATGTTGAAGGATATGAATTTTGCCAGAATAAGCAGGAGTGTTATAATTAATTTTGAAAATGTTAATACAATTGGAGATGAGATAATTATGACAGATGGGGTGAAGCTAAAGAGTAGTAGAAGAATGAAAAAACAAATACAAGAAGATTTTTTTAATTATATGTGTAAAGTGGCAAGGGTTGAAAGAGCAGATAGATGATTTTAGAATTAATATTATTTGAATGGCTGATATGTAAGCTGGAGATTGGTGATATCAAGTTAAAAAAATATTTTGCGTTTATGCTCATAATGTTAATGCAGTTAGGCGAAATTATCGTTATCTTTATTCGACCGACACAAAGCATATGGTATACCATATTAGCGCTTCCGAGTGCTTTAATTGCTACAGGGATACTATTCAAAGAAACGATGTGGCGTAAATTAGCAGTGTTTTTGTTTGCATATGGATATATCGATGTAATAGAATATCCGATTAAAATTATAGTTGGCAGCAATAATGATTTAATGGTATACATAATTACTATTATTATAATTTGTCTTATTGGCAAAATAATAAATCAATTCAAAAAAGTATCGTCCATGATAGCGCGTATTGATCCTATATATTTTATGGCTTCGTCCATGATAGAAATAATCAATATGGGAATAATTGTAATGACCGATGATATAATTTTACCTGGTCAGGATAGACTTAAAATTGTAATAAATGTATTAACAATGATTTCATTTGTTATGTTAGGAATATTTGGAATTGTTTTTATGTTTTTGGGTGCATATAAGAAGCAGCTTGAGATAGATAATAAGATAAAACAAAACTATCTGATTATTCAAAAAGAACACTATAGTCAATTGTATTCTCATATGCGAGAAATACGGAAAATAAAACATGATATGAATGCTCATATAAATATATTGTATAATCTGTTAGATTCAGAACAATACGATGAAGCTGTTAAGTATATATATGACATCAAAATGCATTATGATATAGGTAAAAAATTGGAATCATATTATGATAACGGAATAATTGATGCAATTATCTATTACTTTAATCAAAAAAATCCATTAATTAAGTTTATTTGTATGGGAAATTTTAGTGGCAGGAATGAAATTTCTGATTTAACAATTTGTACAATACTTTCAAATTGTATTTCAAATGCAGTTGAAGCATGTAATAGATTACAGAAAAAAAAGAAAGAAATTATGATTAATATATCAAATGTGAAAAATTATATGGTCATTATGATAGAGAACCCTATTGAATGGGAAGTTGATATATCTAAGTTGGGGAGATATACATCAAAGGATGATAGATTATCACATGGATATGGGGTAAGTAATATAATAGATGAAGTCAGGCTGTGTGAAGGAAATTATAACTTTTGCGCAGATGATGGAAAGTTTAGTGTAAGTATTGCAATAAAAAAATAAATACCATTCGTTACAAAAAAAGTACCGCTCATTCTTAAGGTGTTGAAAACAATTTAGAATAAGTGGTACTGTTTCTATATAAACAAAAAATATTGATTGAATGTCAAACATGCACGAATTTGTGTCATTCATGTATTTATGGTTGAAGATATATGGATTATAGGATATAAAGAAGTTAACAACAGTTGTAGTCAGGACAGATTGCAAGCAGAGAGGTAGGTACACATGTATGAATATGAGTAAGGAAGAAAAAATAGTTATTGCGTCGGCTTTAATATGTCAAGTTTTAGTTATCTTTGCAATAATAATTTTGGGGAATATGTATTTTCCTATACCGGATTGGATTATGAAGATTTATGCAGGCGGAATGATTACTGTATTCATAGTAATTATTCGTCATCATTCAATGAAAAAATAGAGATTATTTTCTAATTGAAAATTACCGGACAAAACAAGGGGAATATGGAGATAATTATGAGAAAGTACATTATACATTTTACTATTTGGTTAATAGGATTATTTTGTTATGGAATATTATACAATTTTGAGCATCAAAGGGAGATACGCAGTATGAGTATTCTATAGCATAGAATTCATTGCATATGTTTTTGAACTTGTATTAGGGATATATGGTGTTTATATGGCAAAAAAGGCTATGTGCAATTGGATGTGTATTTTGATATTTATAGTGGTGTTGTTTATTTTTTTAATAGGCAGTTTTAATTGTGAGAAAAAATATTGATTGAATGTCAAACATGCACGAATTCGTGTCATTCATGTATTTATGGTTGAAGATATATGGATTATAGGATATAAAGAAATTAACAACAGTTGAAGAGTCAGGAACGGTTGCAAACAGGAGTGACAAAATAAGGGGGAATATGAAGAAGAA
>ERZ780190.2957-NODE-2957-length-11870-cov-11.889970_pt1 | contig 11870 bp, 4 predicted proteins | sample MGYA00510980_ERZ780190 | MGnify/ENA primary metagenome ERZ780190 (study PRJEB29588, sample SAMEA1972188) | human gut metagenome | biome: human gut; feature: human-associated habitat; material: faeces | place: Denmark | collected 2008/2010 ... | reverse complement strand
ACTGTAATTTTGCACTTAGCAGATTTTTTACTGCCGTCTTTTGCAGTTGCGTAAATAAAACAAGTACCTTTTTTCTTTGCAGTTACTTTACCTTTGCTATTAACTGTAGCAATCTTAGATTTTGATGTTGTCCATTTTACTGACTTAACATTAGCATTCTTTGGATAAGCAGTAGCTTTTAGTGTAACTGTTTTCTGTTTAGCTTTGCCCTTTACTTTTAGGATAGCTGAATTTCTGTTTAATTTAACAGATGTTACAGGTTGCTTTACTGTTACCTTAACAGTAGCGTATTTATTGCTACCATCAAGTGCCATTACTTTAATTGTAGCATTACCTCTACCCTTTGCAGTAATTTTACCACTTTGGTTTACTGTTGCTATCTTTGAGTTAGAAGTTGTCCACTTTAGCTTTTTGTTAGTTGCATTAGTTGGACTAACCTTAACTTTAACAGTTGCACTTCTGCCATTTAATAATGTAACAGATTTCTTACTTAATGAAACTTTAGTAACTTTCTTTACTGTTGGTTTTGTTGGATTAGTAGGTTCGGCTTTAGGATTCACCTTTACTTTAAATGTATCTATATAGTCATAATGCTGTACAGTTACAGTTCTCTCACCTACTCTAGTAAGGTCATAATCTAATGTATAGTTTTCTACTACTTTGGAAGTACCATCCTTGTAATAAACAGTAACTTCAAGACCTGAAATATCTAAACCTTCACCTTCAGTATATTCTGTTTTATTAGGTAGCTTTGTTACTGCAATTCTATCAATATTATTGACCTTTATTTTACAAGTTGTTACAACAGGTTCTTTATCATCAGGATTTTGTACTGAAATTGAAATTGTTGCATCACCAACACTTTTAGCAGTTACTTTACCGTCATTATCCACAGTTGCAACTTCCGGATTACTTGAAGTCCACTTAATCTCTGCTTCTGTTCTAACATTTTCAAATGTAGGAACTAAGTAAACAAAATTGTCAACTGTAAGGTTAGCACTTCTTGTGTTAAGTTTTACATTAGTATTGTGAATTTCGTATGTAGAACCTTTTGATGTATCCCACTTACCGTCAGAATGTAGATAGTACCAATTACCTTTGTATAAATAACCCGATGGGTCAACTGAAATTCTACTATTACTGTTAACAACATAAATCATATTGTCAAAGTTATCAACACCATCCGGATAAAGGTCACACTCTCCTGCTTTGTATCTATCCAGATTAATACTAAAAGTTTGTAAGTTCTTGTTATAATTAGGGTCATAATCGTTACCTAGTGGTCTTTTTTCAGAACCCTCAATACCGTTGGTAAATATAATATTATGTACATTCTCTGCAACATCAATGTAATAAACAACAGAATCATCATCTGTTTTAATAGAAGTAGGTCTCATTATGTAAGAATGTTGCTGGTCGTAACAAGCATCTTCACCACTCCACCAAAAAGCACAAGCAGTTGCATTGCTAAAATTAAACCACTTTTCTGGCATCGCAAAGAAATATCTCTTTGACTTATTGTTTATAGGACCTGTATAAGTACCACCTAAACTTGTAACAAATTTAGATTTTCTCATTTCAGGTGTTACTTTTTTATCATTTACATAAACTCTAACCTTTAGCTTTGCAGTTAAAACAATTTTTACTGTTGAATTAGGTTCTGTGATTGTTAGTAAAGCATTTTCAGAACCGGGATCTTTCTCACCATAATAAACATAGCCAGGTTCCCATTGACCATTAGTAGTTACATAAAATTCATATGGTGTACCGTCTGTCTTAGGGTTTACGCCTTTTAATGTAATCTCATAAGAACCATCTTGGTTCTTTGTCATCTTATTTATTTCATTATCTTTTTCCCAATCAATACCGTTACAAAGACCGGCTTCACCTGCAACATAATGGGTAGTTTCTGTTGGTACAACTTTACCCGGTGCATCTACACCATCAACAAGCACTTTTACAAAGCCATCTGTAATTACTTTACCGTCTTTGTTTCTGGTACCCTTCAAAGTTAAAATAATATCAACTGTTGAATTATCCATTGGTACGGAAAATTCAATATCTTGTGGGTTATTCTCACCAAGATTTGAACCGAAATTAACACTCCAATCATGATCTTCTGTAACCTTGATTGAGTAACAATCTGACTTAGAAACATTTGTATATGTTTTCTTGTAAGTACCGTCCGACTGAATCACCATATCATCAGCTACAGTTGTTGGATCCCATTTTGCACCTAAAAACGGTGCATCACCTACAACTGTATAAGTATGAGTCTTATCAATTGTAGTAGCTGATACTGATAGCCCACTAAAAATTGAACATACCATTAATAATGATAAAAACACACTAAAGAATTTATTTATTCTCATATGTAGCCCTCCTACATTAATATAGTTATATTTTACCATAATATAAAAACTTGTTCTACAATAATAATACACCAACATTCTTATAATGATTTATGCAATATGCTTAAACTTTTTGAACTATTTTTTAATAGTAAAAGAAAATCAGATGGCAATATAATCACCATCTGATTTCTTAATTGTATATATTCTGTTTTATATGAGGAATGTAAAAAAGTATTAGTCTGCAATCTTAGTCATATTACCATTTGAGAAAGTATATGTACCTTTTTCAAAATGATAGTTCTGACCGTTTCTGCTATCCCAACTACCGTTACCGTTGTTAAAGCAAACATTTGCATAAGTTGAAGTACCTAGGTCAATTGTATACTTATGAGTATAACCTGTCTTTTCGTTAGTTGAAGTCATTTTGTTACCAGGAGCATCAGTCCAAGAGCCATTACCTACCTGATAATGAATATATGGAGTTGAGTAACCCTTGTAGTAGATTGTTACTACATTTTCTGAAGCTTTGTCTACTGTAACTTCAATTGATCTGCCGGCAATATACTTACCATTGTGCTTAATTTGTAATAGCATTGTATATTTTCCTGCTTCCTTAGGTGTCCAGTTAGCAGTTCTGTCGCTATTTGTTGTAAGTGTTTCTGTCTTGTTATCTTTAGTTACCGTATAAGTATAATCGTGATATGTAACAAGTGATGATAGATTCTTAATATCAGCACTAAATTTAACTATATCATTTACTTTTACTGTACTACTGCTAATATTTAAATTATCAATACAAGCTTGAGCAACATAAATACTTTTTGTAACGGTTACTGTTGCACCGGTAGCGTCCTTAACTGTTACTTCATAGTTATAGTTACCAATATATTCAGGAATAACTGTAAAAGTATTCTTAGTTGAAAATGGCTGTAAAACAGTTCTTGTATTGTACTGGTTCATTGCAAATTCATACTGATATGGTGCTTTACCACCTGATACATTAACTGACATATTAACATTATCACAGAAAGGAACTGAACCTGTGTTTGAATTAATGTTAAATTGGTTTATCTTTAGAGGTTGTTTCTCTGCAACTGTAACAGTTTTTTCAGCCATTACATAATTAGTTGAGCCATAGCTTTCTTTTGAATAAACTCTAACCCTATAAGTACCGGATTTGTTAAACTGCCATAAACAACTACTGGCACCTGCATAGTCATAAATTGTAACTTCGTGATTGTTTGAATCTAAATATGTGAATTTACTTACAGCATTGGAAGTAGCATTTTTTAATTTAACTTTCATATCTATAAAATCACCAACAGTGATTTTTCCATCAGCCGGAGTAATATCAAATGATTCAATACCGAATTTATCATCTTCTACCGGAGTAATTACACCATTCTTAAACGTGTATGTACCCTTGTTGAAACGATAGTTTCTACCATTGTTGCTGTCCCAATTACCGTTGCCGTCATTGAAACATACATTTGCGTAATTCTTATCGCCAAGGTTAATTACGTACTTATGTGAATAACCGTCTTTTTCGTTAGTTGCAATCATTTTGTAACCCGGTGCGTTAGTCCAAGAACCATTTTCTACCTGATAGTGAATGTATGGAGAATAATAACCAACATAGTAAATTACAACTAGATTATCAGTTGTGTCTTTCTTATTAACAACATAGTTCACTGTCTTTGTTGCAGACTGACCGGACATATCACCCATATTACAAGTGATTGTATAATTACCGGCTTCAGTTGGTGTCCAATCTACTGAAGCATTGTATGGATCTTCCAGAGTTTCTACAACATTTCCATCTTTCTTAATCTCATATTTCAGATAATTATATCTGCCATACTTTGATTGAGAATATTCAATATCTGCCTTAATATTAATCTTTGTACCAACATACTGTGGAGAAGTTGGTGAAGTAACAATATTTTTGATTGTTAATGTATTTACCTTAATTGGCTTAAATGTTTTTGTTAGAGTCTTACCATCAGCATCTGTTACCTTAGCAAATACTGTGATATCACCACCCTTTTTTGCATAGAAGTAATAAGAAGAGTTAGTAGTTTTTTCTGTCTTTGTATTACCGTCTTGAGTGTAACCAAACTCATATGTATATGGAGTTTTACCACCAGATGCTGTAATATAGCAACTAACATAACCGTTTACACATGTTGAATCACTAGGTGACACTTCTGCATTATCGATTTTAAATTCTTTCTTTGGTGAAACTATAACAGTCTTTTCAGCCATTACATAATCTTTTGCATTATAACTTTCTTTTGAATAAACTCTAACTTTATAAGCACCGGCTTCACTAGTCTGCCATGAACAACCACTGACACTCGCATAGTCATAAATTGTATATTCTTTATTGTTTGAATCTAAATATGTGAATTTACTTACAGCACCGGAAGTAGCATTCTTAAGTGTTACTTTCATTGAAACATAATCACCTGCTTCAATTTTACCATCTGCCGGAGTAATATCGAATGACTTAATGCCAAAATTATTATCAACTTCAATTGGTGTAATTACACCATTTTTAAATGTATATGTGCCCTTTTTAAACTTATAGTTTTGACCGTTTTTACTATCCCAATTATTATTACCATCATTGAAACAAACATTAGCATAGTCTGATGTACCTAGGTCAATTGTATATGTATGTGTGTAACCATCAACTGTTGTATCAGGTGTCATTGCTTTACCCGGTACTGTAGTCCAGTTACCATCACCTACCTGATAATGGATATATGGTGATGAGTAACCTTTGTAGTAAATTGTTACTGCATTCTTATCAGGAGTAGTACCGCCACCATTTACAGTAATATCTTTTGAATTACCATTTAATTTTACTGTACCGTTTAAATCTGACTTATATGTTTTATTATTGTTATTATCTACAATCTTAACATCTGATACAGATAGTGTACTGTCATTATTATCTGTGTCCTGAAAACTAAATGTCCAAGTATAATCCTCTACATTATTAGAATTCAAGTTTTCAACTATACTGTTTAAATCGTATGTAAATGTACCCTTAGCTTCTGTTTTTGTACCATCAAAGGAGTAATCATTATTTACATAATAATTACTATATGTTTCAAATGGTTCAGCATAAGATGAATAAGTAACACCAGAGTTTTTGTTTTTAGCAGTAATTTTAATTTCTATATCATTACGGCTCTTTGAACTTAGTGTATATTCTAAATTAATATTTGAACAATCAGATACCGGCTTTACAGATATTCTTGCTATATCATTAATACAATTAGCTCTTACTCTATTTGATAAAACTGTACTATTATTTACTGATGAAGTTCTATTGATTGAATCATAAGAAATCCAAATATATCCGTTATTCATCCAATCATCACCCCAAGAGTTTGCTACCTTGAAAGCACCCTTTTCGCCTTCTTGTACCTTACCATCTTCATTAATATCATACCAAATGTCATCATCATAACCAACAATAGTCATACGATGACCACCTCTTGTTGACACAAGATAAGGTACTATATACTGTCCGGCATACTTTGTATTTTCCGGTACTTGACTATTCTTTTGAATTATTCCATAAGTAAATCCGTATGATGCATGTGTTGAAAAAGTAAGTACTTCCCCATTAATAAGTGCAGTCTTAACTGTGTCTAGATTGCTACTTTTAGAATTTGTAATAGGTGTTTCACCATCACCTGTTGAAATATAACTATAACTACTTAACTTATATTTCTGTGCTTCGTCAAAAGCCTCTTTTGTAACTGTCCATTTTGCAGGATCTGTAATATTGGGTGAATTTTTAATTGTAGGTGCACCAATATTTCTTAAAACACTATATGTAGCACTATCATATGAACCAATATCATCACTAAAGTTAGTGAAATTATATGTCCATAAAGGTGAAAAGCTATTTTCATAAGTAGCAGTTCTGTTAAGTTTTTTATTTTGAGTATAACTAAACTGATAGTATGTTTCTGCCCATGCAACACAAGAACCTACACTGCCTTGGCTCTTAATTGGTGGGAAATACTTACTTTGGCTATTATCCACCTTTGAAGGTAAATCACTGTCACCATCAAGTGCCTGAGCCTTAGCTTTAGCCTTTGTTGTACCTTCTTCCTTAGCAACAATTGAATAATACTGATTTTCGCTACTAATTGTAGGAGCATTATCATCATCACTTTTACCTAGGTCACCTGTACCGAACTTTTGACCATCAACATCAACTACTGTTGAATTTTTGTTGACATCTGTAGCTTGTGTATTATTTGTTTTATTTTCAGTTGCAAATGCAGTTAGAACTGAAAAACTTGACACTGTCATCAATACACATAACAATACAGATAACGCTTTCATTGTTTGTTTTCTCAATTTTCTTCCTCCCATTTGTAGCTTTTGCTACATTTTAGAATTTGTTTTTATACAAATTTCACAATCAATTATAGTACGTTTTCGAACTTTTTACAACTAAAATTGAGCAAAAATAAACTTTTCTATAATAAACACTATATTTATTTCAATTCACTTATAGATTTATGTACATTTTTATTTTGCAATCTTTTATTTATCAAAAAGTTGTACAAAACATTTCCATATTGTTTGTTTTAAATATCAATATATCATAATTAAAATATAGATATGTCGAATAGTATATATGTCCAACTAATTTATTTAGTAATAAATTTGCTAAAAATATACAATCACTATAAATACCGTACAGAAAAAAACATAAATATAAACTTTATTTAATGTAAAAGTACTTTAATTATACAAGGTACAATGATATAATTAATTTAAAGATTTATCTTTGAAAGGTGGTGCTATTATGGCAGAAACATATGAACAAAAGATTGAAAGAAAATTGAAAGTTAAGCAACAAGTTATTGCAGTTGCATCCGGCAGAGAAAAAGCTGACCTTGTACTGAAAAATGCAACATATCTAAATGTATTTTCTAATGAATTTTTAGTAGGTGACATTGCAGTTTCTAACGGTCTAATTGCCGGTATTGGAAAATATAACGGTAAAGTTGAAGTTGATGTTAGGGGCAAAATTGTATTACCCGGATTTATTGATGCACATATTCACCTAGAAAGCTCAATGGTATCTCCTACCGAATTTGCAAAGGCTGTTATCTCTCACGGTACAACTACTGTTATTACTGACCCACATGAAATTGCAAATGTTATGGGAACTGATGGCATTGAATATATGATTGAGGCTACAAGTAATTTGCCTTTAGATTTTCACTTTATGTTGCCGTCTTGTGTACCGGCTACTGAAATTGATGAAAGTGGTGCAGTTCTTGAATACAATGACATTGATAAATATTTTGAACACAAAAAAGTTCTTGGTCTTGCTGAAATGATGAACTATGTTGGTGTTATAAATGGTGACAGTAAAGTAGTTTCAAAGATTATTACATCTCAAGCACACCACAAAAAAATTGATGGTCATGCACCTGAGCTTTCCGGTAATGACCTTAATGCATATATTTCAGCAGGTGTATATTCTGACCATGAATGTTCAACCTTTGAAAATGCTCTTGAGAAATTACAAAAAGGTCAATTCATTATGATTAGAGAAGGTACTGCTGCTCACAACCTAAAAGCACTAATGCCTTTACTTAATAACAAATACTATGCAAGGTGTATGTTTGCTACTGATGACAAGCACCCAAATGATTTATTATATGGTGGCCACATTGACTACATAGTTAAAGAGGCAATCAGAAATGGTGCTAATCCTATTATTGCACTAAAGGTTGCAACCCATCATGCAGCAAGATACTTTTTACTTAACAATAAAGGTGCTATTGCCTCAGGTTACTTAGCTGATATAGTAGTGGTAAACAACATTAGGGACTTTGACATTCAGCAAGTTTATAAAAGAGGTAAACTAGTATTTGACGGTAAAAAGGTTATTGACTTCCCTACTCCTACTATTGAAAGTAGATTAGTAGAGAAATGCCACAAAACTTTCCACCTTGACAAAGTTACACCTGAAAGTTTTGATATTAAAGGTGATTTAGGATTGATAGGTTTAATCAGTGGTGAACTGCTAACAAAAAATCTCGGTACTGCTAACCATATTGATGTTGAAAATGATATACTAAAAATTGCTTGTGTTGAACGACACAAAAACACAAACCACATTGGCGTAGGATATGTTAAGGGTTATTCCTTAAAGTCAGGTGCAGTTGCTACTTCTATTGCTCACGACTCACACAACATTATTACAGTAGGTTGTAGTGACTCTGATATTGCAATTGCAGTTAACGCAATTAAGGATAATAACGGTGGTATTGTTGTGGTTGAAAATGGTGAAATCAAAGCATTACTGGAATTACCTATTGCCGGTTTAATGTCGGAAGAACCATTAAAAGTAGTTAATGATAAACTTGAAAAAGCAAAAGCCTCTGCTTATAGCTTAGGTGTTAGCAAAAATATTGACCCGTTTATGACACTTTCATTTATCAGCTTACCTGTTATCCCATCACTTAGAATCACTACTAAAGGTGTTTTTGATGTTGATAAATGGAAAATTGTTGAATAAAAAAATTAATATAATATACAAAATAGTCACTACAAATTGTAGTGGCTATTTTTTAGTATTAACTAGGAATAATGATTATTACTTTAAAAGCTGACACTACACAATGTAATGTCAGCTTTTGTATATGGTAAATTAATCATCATACAATATTTATAAACTTATAATATGCATATTAGGTAATATATTTTATGCAAGAATTGCGTAAAAATATCAAAAGTAATATGCAACTTTTGCGTATATTATTTTAAAACTTTACGCAATAATTGCATAAAACAGTTGCATATCAATAAAATACGATATTCCGGGAATTTTAGAAATTCTACATAATAATATAAAAAGTTAATTTTACATAAGCAAAAGCTGGCACTATAAAAAGTGTCAGCTTTTGTTTTAGGGGTTATTACATTGTGGAAAATAATATATAAAACAAATTTATAAAACAAGTCTTAATATAACTTAATCAACTTCATTGGAATACACCTTTTCTTAAATGAAATTCAAAATGTAAAACTAATCTAATATGACTAATTTACTTTCATCAATCATTTTAGCAATCAGTAATTAAATCACTGAGTCTGTGAAAATTTACAAATGCCTTATTTTTATTACATATATGATTATCTATATCCTTTTTCTTTCATATAATTAACGATAGTATCTACATTATGTCTTTCGTAATCGTTAAATTGTGAGTCATCAAAATGACCGGGATTTATTGAAGGTACATACCAATCCTTAGAATTAAAATACTGCTGAATACTTGTGGTATTAAACATTAAACCATATCTTGCATAAATCTCATTTAATGCAAGAGTTAATTCTTCCTTACTCATATTTTCAATTTCACTTTCTGAAATATATTCAGTATCTGAGTCAGGAAGTATATAATCACCATTATAATAAGTATCTTCATCCGAACCTAATGAAACATACAGTGTAACCATTTCACCATCTCTAACTGTTTCACCACTAGGAATACTTTGGCTAGATACAACACCTTCAGAATATATGTTATTATTTTCCTCCTCATATCTAATAGAAATATTTTGTTGTCTTAAAATTCTACTAGCCTCTTCTTTCCTCAATCCAACAACATTTGGCATTATCTTTGATACTGTTGCCTCTGTTGTAGGTTCTGTTGTTTGAGTTGTAGTAGTTATAGCAGTTGTTTCGGTAACAGTTGATGTTACTGTTTCCGATGCAGAGGTATCGGAATTACTGTCTTTGTCATTAAAGAAAATTAGAAATACGCAAACACATATTGCTATAACAGCTATAGCACTAACCACAATAACTGTGATTAACAAGTTTTTATTGTTTTTAGGTGGTTTAGGATAATTATTCTGTGGATTTTCATATGATACATTTTTATTAAAATCATCATAATAATCGAAGCTTGAATTATCCTCTAAATTTGACTTGTTAATAGTTCCGTAATTCATATCACTATCAAAGCCCAAATCCTTATCCAGCTCAAATTTTGCATTATCAGCTTGATTATTCTCTACACCGGTATTATCCTTTAGCTTGTTTCCACAACCTTCACAAAAATATGCATTATCATCATTTTCAAAACCGCATTTTGGACACTTCATAACAATTTACCTCCCATTCGTATAATAAAATTATACATAATTCTAACATTTTATTCAAGTATATACATAATAATTATCTCAAATTACAATATTAGTAAAGTTTTTAAAATTATTATAGAAAAATTTATCTGGAATAAAATTCTTCCATAGTTTCAAGGCAAATACCGGCTAATTTGCCTTTAGGAGAAAAAGCACCACAATCAAGTGCAATATGATTATTGCCGATAAAAATATAACCGGGCAAGGTATTTTCTTTTATACGCTGAGTAGGTGTATGACCGGTTACTAAAATCTTGTTACTGAAATATTTTTTGCTATAGTCAGGTCTATCCCAAACTAATTCTTCTAATGAATAATCGGCAATAGATTTTTCAACTGAAAAATTTCCTAGTCCTCCATGTACCAACAAATAATCAACACTGTTAATATTCAGTTCAACATAAGGCTTAAACTTTTCTACATAATCCAAAATCTTATTTCTTTCATCTAAAGACAATTCAGAAAGTTCACATAATGTAGACTCGGCACCATTATTAAGCCAATCTAAAATATCAAAACAATTGTTTTCTATAAATTCCGTAGAAAGATTATCTAGATTATATATCATATCTCTATTATTCAGCATCATTAACTCATGATTTCCCATAAGACAAGTACAATTAGGCAAACCCATAAGCAACTGCAATGATTTGATAGGATGTTCACCTTTATCCACAACATCACCCATTACATATAGCCAATCCTTAGAAGAAAAATCCATTGAATTTAATAATTCTAAAAGCTGATTAAATTCTCCGTGAATATCTCCGATAACATATGTACTCATTTAATCCCACCTTTTTAAATTAATTTTAGAGAGTATTGAATCCCTTGCAAAACAAGGGATTCAACACAATTTCAGATATTATTTTTATAGATTTATTTTACTACAATTTTACACTTTGCTGACTTTTTACTACCATCTTTTGCAGTAGCTGTAATATAGCAAGTGCCTTTTTTCTTTGCAATTACTTTACCTTTTCTATTAACTGTTGCAATTTTTGTATTTGAGGATTTCCAAGAAACTGCCTTATTATTTGCATTTTTTGGATAAACAGTAGCTTTTAGTGTAACTGTTTTCTGTTTAGCCTTGCCCTTTACTTTTAGGTTAGCTGACTTTCTGTTTAATTTAACAGATGTTACAGGTTGCTTTACTGTTACCTTTACAGTAGCGTATTTATTGCTACCATCAAGTGCCATTACTTTAATTGTTGCTTTACCTCTGCCCTTTGCAGTGATTTTACCACTTTGGTTTACTGTTGCTACTTTAGCATTAGAAGTTGTCCACTTTAATTTTTTATTTGTTGCATTAGT
>ERZ780190.2954-NODE-2954-length-11878-cov-3.307705_pt1 | contig 11878 bp, 8 predicted proteins | sample MGYA00510980_ERZ780190 | MGnify/ENA primary metagenome ERZ780190 (study PRJEB29588, sample SAMEA1972188) | human gut metagenome | biome: human gut; feature: human-associated habitat; material: faeces | place: Denmark | collected 2008/2010 ... | reverse complement strand
CTCAGCTGGGAGAGCATCTGCCTTACAAGCAGAGGGTCATAGGTTCGAGCCCTATTGGTCCCACTTATTTGCCGGCGTGGCGGAATTGGCAGACGCACAGGACTTAAAATCCTGCGGGACTTATACTCCCGTACCGGTTCGACCCCGGTCGCCGGCATATAAATTTTGGAAAAAGACTGTCGTTTATACGGCAGTCTTTTTTGTTTTAATAAAACGAAAAGGAACGAATCATTTTATGAAAAAAGAACAAGTATGGGAATTTGTGAAAAAATGGTATAAAGATGCGGCTGCACTCGTATTTATTACGTTGGCAGTTACTGTTTTGGTAGTGCATTTTCTGGGACTTCGAGGACAGGATTTAACATATCCGCTTGAATACAAGGGTGGTGATGAAATGTCAGCGCTTGTATCGGTAAGGCTGGTGCAGGAATCCGGATGGAATATCGGAACGGACAAACTGACAGCATTGGATGGGTATTATTATAATACCTCGGATGTCATTGCAGGTCTGCATAATGCAGATGTATTTTTTGAGAAATTATTTTTATGGATTACGGGCGGACAGGTTGCCAAAACGGTCAATCTTGTCTATTTATCCGCATTTTATATGATTGCCTATGTGGCATATTTTGTTCTCAGACAGCTCCGCATTAAAGAGTGGCTGTCAACAGGCGGGGCGCTCGTATATGCTTTCCTGCCGTTTATCTTTATCCGCGGCATCGGGCACATTGTATTGTCCTGCTACTATTTTGTTCCGCTTGCGGTATTAATGTGTATCTGGCTGTATGAAGATGAACGCTTTATGCTGCCGGGCAAGGGCTTTTTTAAGTATAAACGCAACTATGCGGGCTTTATCATGGCATTTTTAATTGCCAGCGAAGGCATTGGTTACTGGCAGATATTTGCATGCTTCTTTCTGATGGTGGCAATGCTTACGGCACTGCTCCGCACGAAAGACTGGAATTATTTGAAGCGCGGCTGTATCAGTATCCTCAGTGTGATTGTATGCGTTGTGATTTCCATTATCCCGGAAATTTTTTACAGGATTGTACATGGTGGAACAGGACTGGAAGGCAGAATCCGCAGTATTGCCGATTCTGAAACGTACTGTTTAAAGATTATCCAGCTGCTGCTTCCGGTAAACGGACACGGTATCAGACCGCTTGAAAAGCTGATTTATGCGTATAATGAATATGTACCGTGTGTCAATGAAAACTGGACGGCATACATCGGCATTGTCGGTGCGGTCGGATTTTTATTCCTGCTGGTATGGCTTTTTACAAGAAGAAAGAACGAAAGCACGCTTACAAAGCGCCTGACAGTACTTGCAGACCTCAATATCTGCGGGATTCTGCTGGCAACAATGGGTGGTTTCGGTTCTATCATATTTATGACGGGCATTGAAATTATCAGAGGATATAACAGAATCTCCGTATTTATCGGATTTTTTGCCATAACCGCGGTTTGCCTGCTTTTAAATGAGTGGGAAGGAAAGATTGCGAAAACCGTATGGAAATGTGTATACATGGGCGGAGTTGCCCTTGTGATGCTGTTTGCCATCTGGGAGCAGAATCCGTCCGTATCTTTTAATTTTGAAAGTAATAAAGAAGAATGGATAAGTGATGCGGATTTCTTTGCACGGGTGGATGCAGTCATGGATGAAGATGACAGTATATTCCAGCTTCCGTATGCAGAGTATCCGGAAGGGGATATTCAGAATGATATGGGACATTTATCACATTATATCGGATATCTTCATTCTGATAAGTTAAAATGGAGTTTTGGTACAACAGACGGAAGTGACACGGATATCTGGTATGAACAAACGGCTTCCCTGCCGGTTGATAAGATGATTCAGGAAATTTTATCAAAGGGTTTTGACGGTCTGTATATTAACCGCGATGCCTATGAAGAACCGGAGTGGACGGCGCTGGAAAAGAGTGTGCAGGAATATACCGGTGTGACACCGGTTGTAAGTAATGATGAAAGACTGGTTTTCTATAAATTAAGATAAATTTAAGAGAATATTGGAGGGTTTGACGTGAATAGTACAGCAGTGGTACTGATGATAATAACAGTGCTTACGTATGGAATTGTATGTATCGGAAAAAGGATGGAGCTGATGGATGCAGTCACCGTTTCTTTTGCAGTGCTGCTTGCAGGCTTTGGCATGTCAGGAGGAATTCTTGCCCTTTTCGGCGGATTTTCGCTCAATAAGACACTGGCGGTTTTATGGCTATTGCCTGTTGTGGCGGCGGTAATCTGCCGGATTGCGGGAGGAAAACCAAATGTCTGTTTAAAGCAAACGGAAAGTATCGTCAGACCCTTTTTGCGTACACTCATTTTATTATGTCTGGCAGGTCTGGTGTATGTGGTTACAATGCATTTCCAACCGGAAGATGACGTCATGATTAATGCAGGCAAAGGGTTTACACAGTATCTGTGGCTGGTATCCGGCATTGTGCTTGTGCTTGTGTGTGTGGCGGATATCCTGATACACTGCATGGGGTATATAAAAGCAGAAAAAACGGCACAGAAGATTTTGCCGGAACTTTTCGTGGCAGGAATGGTTATAACGGCAGCAGGCATCGTTATTGAGGCAGGCGTGCACAGCGGAATAGCAGGCATTTTGACGGCGGTGTTGCTGCTTGTGGCAGCCGGGGCAGCAGGCGTGGGACTTTCGATGCTTTATCAGCAGAGAGATTTTGCAGAACTTGTCCTGCTTGGTGTATCGGAAACAGTGCTTGCATATCTGCTTTCAGCGGGCATTTTAATCGGATTGAATATTTTTTCACTGGAAAGAGCGGCAGCGTTGACACTGGGATTTACAGTGGCAGCGGCGGGAGCGGCTTATGCATATAAAAAGACAAAGCCGTCCTGCACATTCCAGTGGAAGAAAAATCTTATAGGGATTGGCTTTTTGCTGGCGGTGATACCGCTTGTGGGGACGACATTCGGAATGTTTGGCATGGGACAGGACGAAGGCGTTTATCAGGCAAAGGCAATCGGATATGTCTATGGTTATAATAATAATTTCATGACATTTGACGAGTACGGGGATTGTGTATCAGCATCGGATAAAAGTGATTACATGGCGGCAATCGGAAATCATCTGGAGGGATATAATTTTACGCTGGATGAAGAACAGGTGCAGGGCGTGGCACAAAATGATACAACCGGCAGTCTGCATGGGGTACATACATTCAGTGCGCTGCTTGCCGTATATGCAAGAGTTTGCGGCGTGGAGCATATGATGCAGCTGGGAACATGGATTCTGGCATTATCTGTATTTCTTTTATGGCTTGTGCTTGAAAATCTGGAAATAAAGACACTGTATCAAGCGATTGCACTCTTTTTATATGTATTGTCACCACAGGTTTTGTGGCAGGCAAAAACCTCTCTTGTGGAAACAACGCTGGCATTTGTCATTTTAGCAATGCTTTATCTTTTAACAGACAAAAAGCATGAAGAATGCCGCTGGCTCTTTTGCATACCGGTCGTTGTATTTGCATTTTTACATATTACAATTTATGTATTTATGCCGTTATTTGTGCTGATGGCATACGGATTATATTTTAAAACAGGCAGGAAAAGCTATATTGCCGGGGCAGTTGTCATGCTTGCCGGATATCTTGCAGGTTTTTTCATGATGTGTGCAAGTTCGCTTACGTATGTGTATGGCAACTATGACCGTTTATATATCGGACCGGTAGGCCCGTCAAACCTCAAAGCCTTTGTAATGGCGGTGTCCGTGGCAGGAATCGTGTTTTCGCTGGTGCTTGGACTTCTTCCGGTAAAGAAAAACACAAAAGCGGTATCCGTAAATGCACAATCTATGCGGAAAGAGCAGAATCGGTTCAAGAATACCTGCTGGCGGATTTTTGTATGGGTATTTGCAGCGGCAGGACTCGCAGCATGCCTGCTGGTAATGAAAAAAAGTGCGTATCCGTCAGCCTATATGACAAGCTATGCGTATCTGTTAAGCAGTGGTATAATACTCATGCCGGTGATTTTTATCGCGGCTTTTTTACGTCCGTCATGGTTTAAAAAGAAGGATTCTATTGTACTTTTGACGGCAATGTTTTATTATTGTGTTATCATTTATTCAGCCGTATTTAAGAAAGAAATACTACATTATTATTACTATGGAAGATATATTGTGCCATATATAGCAGTAATCGTTGTACTGGGGGCGTATATATTGTCACGGACGGCGGAAAGTATGGCTCATATCCGGATTTTAAGGGACGGATACGGTATGCTCTGTGCAGCGGCGGCGCTTGCGGTGGCAACAGTTCTGATTCCGTATGCGGGGATTGTAGTGAACGGTCAGGATCAGACCCAGCTGCAGTGGAAAATTCTTACAGAGCTTGCAGAAACCGTAGATGAAAAAGACAGTGTGGTGGTACTTGGGGAAGAAGTCGTTCCACAGCTGATGGTTTCGTTAAAATATATGACAGACTGTCCGGTATATCCGTTAAAGGAAGATAAAGAAGCGGCAGCAGTGCAGTGTGCAAGGTTAAAAGACCGTTACAGCCATGTCTATGTAATCAGCGGAGAACCTGAATCCGGAGCGGTAGCGGATAGCGGGGTGGACACCGTTTATCATAAAGATAATAAAATACAGATGGATGTAAAGATGCCGGAAGAACTGGACGGTATTGCAGCGTGGATTCCGTATGCACAGGAATTTGTAAGCAGCATACAGCCGGTGGCGGTATATGAATATATATCTGAATAACAGGGTATTGGAGAAGTATGTATCAGTTAAGGGGAAAATTATCAATTGTCATGCCGGCCTATAATGAGGAGGCACTGATTTATAACAGTATTATGCAGACACTATCCATCGTGGAGCAGTTTGCACCGGATATGGAGATTATTGCCGTCAATGACGGCAGTAAGGATAAGACAAAGCAGGAAATTGAGCGTGCCATACGCGATGATGCGAAACAGCCGCACCCGGTTGTGCCGGGCATGCGGGTGTCCGGCACACGCATAAAGCTGGTGACATCCAATAAAAACCGTGGCAAGGGCAATGCCATTATTTCAGGAATCAGTCAGGCAGAGGGCGATTATATTGCGTTTGTGGATGCGGATTTAGAGTTAAATCCCGCACAGCTTGAGGGCTATTTAAAGAAAATGCAGGAAAGCGGAAGCGATGTTGTGATTGGATGTAAGTTCCACAAGGATTCTGAACTTCACTATCCGTTTGTACGCAAGGTGATAAGCCTTGGCTACTATATGATGCTTCTTGTGCTGTTTCATCTGAATGTGCGTGATACACAGACCGGATTAAAGGTTTTTAAGGCAGAGGCTGTAAAGCCGGTGGCACATCTGGTGCGGACGTCCGGTTTTGCATACGATATTGAACTTTTAGTAGCGGTTCACCGCAGAGGGTTTAAAATCGAGCAGATGCCGGTGAAGGTTGTCTATGTGCGGGATAAGAATACCCGAAGAATCGGGATGTCCGATATTGTAAAGGCATTCCGGGATACGTGGGCGATTTTCTACAGGGTATATTTTAAACATTATTACGATGAGCCGTCCGAATAAACGGCATTAAAAATATGAATGTGGTGAGAATGATGAAAGAGGATGAACAGAAAAAAATACTGCTTAATTATATATATTTGAGCCGTCAGCATGCCGGGGGAAAAGACCAGGTTGCGATAAATCTGCTGGAAGGCATTTGTAAAAATAAAGACATGGGTGCGTGCGTTGTGCTGTGCTATGACTATGCAAAGGCTTATCTGGAGCAGATTGCACCCGGAGTGACGGTGATCACGGTAAAACCGCCGAAAAAAGAGTCGGAGCTTGTACGTCTGCTGGATATTGAGCGGGTAAATACATGGATTGTGCCGAAGGTCATCCGTAAATACAATATCGGTGTTGTTTTTCATGCCAGCTGTACCAACGGACTGAGGAAACTGAAGGTACCGACCGTCATGATTCCACACGATATTAAAGCGGTATCGCACCGGGTGATGGGCAGTGTGAAGGTGGCATGGTATAAATATCTGTTATATAAGATTATGTATGCAGTGGATTTTAAGCACGCAGATAAAATTATTGCTATCAGTAAAGCAGACCGTTCGGAAATCCAGAATTATTATGCGCGGTATAAAGATAAGATTGTGCAGATTTATAATCCGATTAAGGTACATGTCAATGACGTGATTCCGCCGACACCAAAAAAAGGTGATATTGTTGCAATTAATCTGCAGTTTCACCATAAAAATATTATTACACTGATTAAAGCATTTGAAATGATTGCAGACTGCATTGACAGGAATCTGGTGCTGGTGGGCAATGTGCCAAAGCGCGTAGCGTATTTAAAGGAGTATGTAGAGCAGCATAACCTGTCCGGGCGTGTCATTTTTACGGGCTTTGTGGACGGAAAGAAAAAAAGAGAGCTTCTGGTAAACAGCTGCCTGTATATTAATCCATCCCTGTTTGAGGGCTTTGGCATGACGGCGGTGGAAGCGATGATTTTAAAGGTGCCGACATTGCTGTCCAGAGTATCCGCAAATTATGAGGTGACAAAGGGACTGTGCCATTATTATGAACCGGCGGATGATGTGGAAGCACTTGCCGCAGCGATTCTGGCTTTTTTTAAAGAACCGGAGAACGGTGAGGCGCTTGAAGATAAAAGCAAGGAAATGCTGAAAATGTATGATTATCAGAAAATCGCGGCGCAGTATATGGAATTATTCAGGGAGTGTCTGTAAATATGAATGAAATCAAAGTAAGCATTATTACTCCATTATATAAAGGAACAGACTATGTTCCGGGGCTGATGGCGATGATACGAAAAAATGCAGAGCTGCTTCCGGCTGCGCAAAAAGGTAAGGATGTGCCGCAGACAAAACTGGAATTTATTCTGGTCAATGACAGTCCGGCAGACGGCTCTTTAGAGGAAGATGAGCTGATACGCAATTATGTACCTGACCAGGCTTTTGAACTGACTGCCGTTAACCACACGGAAAATCAAGGGATTCATGCGGCAAGACTGACAGGGCTTTCAAAAGCACAGGGAGAGTACATCTTATTTTTAGACCAGGACGATGCCATTTCAGACAGTGCGGTACGGACATTACTTACAGCGGCAGAGCAGACCCACGCAGATGTTGTGGCGGGCAATGGCTGCCGCTTATTTTTTACGCCGGAGCATATTTTAGAAAAACAGATTCCGATTTATGCCAAAAAGGCGGTACTAAAAGAAGTGGGGCATGAAAAAATGTATCTGTATGGCACAGATATGATATTTTCACCGGGACAGTGCCTGATCCGTAAAGCTGTGATACCCAGGGACTGGTGCAAACGCCGTCTTACCGTAAACGGCTGTGACGATTTTCTGCTGTGGCTGCTGATGTTTCACGAAAAAAGAAGCTTCTGTGCCATAGAGGATAAAATCTATATCCACAATGATACCGTAAACAGTTATTCATCATCGTATGAGGCAATGGAGCGTTCTTTTTATGCCGTCTGCGAATTTCTGGAACAGACAGACGGATATGATAAAAAGAAAATACAGATTCTGCGTCGCCGCTATGCGTTAAAATCAAAGCTAAAACAAAATGGAAGTAAACGGCAAAAAATAAATGTAGTACTGATGAATCTGGACATTCTTTATTATACTTTAAAATACAAAATAAAGGGATACTATTAAAAATAAAGAGATATCCTATAAAAATGCAAAGGGTTATCAAAGATTTGTATTGTGTAGATATTACAAATGTGTTACGATTAGGAATGGTTTATTACAAAGAATTAAAATTCTTGCAATATGAAAGGATAGAATCTTCATGAAAGAACGAATCAAAGACATTATTTCCTACAGCGATATGATAGGAAGTCTTGTGAAAAAGGACTTAAGAGGGAAATATAAGGGTTCCGTATTAGGATTTTTATGGACGTTTATCAATCCGCTTTGTCAGATTATAGTATATACAATTGTGTTTTCAGTGATTGTCCGAAGCAACCTGGACAAGTTTTATGTTTACATGATTGTGGGCATGATTCCGTGGCTGTTTTTTGATATGTCACTCCGGCAGGGGTCCGGCTGTGTACGGTATCAGGGGGATATGATTAAAAAAATCTATTTTCCGAGGGAAGTCCTTCCGGTTTCCTGTGTGACCTCTAATTTTATCAATATGCTGTTTTGTTTTGTCATTGTATTTGCCGTATTATTTATTTCAGGAATCGGTGTGCGCATAGAGGCACTGCTTTACCTGCCGCTTATTATGGCAATCGAATATCTGCTGTCACTGGGCTTTGCCCTGATTGTATCGGCAGGAACCGTATTTTTTAAGGATTTGGAACACATTACAACCGTTGTTTTAATGGCATGGATTTACGGAACACCGATTATGTATTCCCTGGAGATGATTCCGGCGAATATCAAGTGGCTGTTTAAGGTGAATCCGATGACTGCGGTTATTGAGTCTTATCACAGAATTTTATACTGGAAAGAGCTTCCATTAGGAAAAGATGTATTATATTCAGCCGTATTTGCGATTGTCATGGTGATTATCGGAGAACTCGTATTTGCCAAGCTGGATGATAATTTTGCGGAGGAATTATAATGAGTGAAATACAGTATTCCGTAGAAGTAAAAGATGTTGAAAAGCATTTTAAGGTTTATATGGACAAGGGAAGCACGCTCAAGGAACGTGCAATATTCCACAACAGAAACCGCCACGAAAACAGACAGATTCTAGACGGCATTTCCTTTGAGATTCCAAAGGGACAGGCAGTGGGACTGATTGGGCGTAACGGCTGCGGCAAAAGTACAACATTAAAGCTGCTCACAAAGATTTTAAAGCCGAATTCCGGCACGGTAAAGGTCGAAGGCAGGGTATCGAGCCTGATTGAACTGGGTGCGGGATTTCACCCGGATATGTCCGGCAGGGAAAACATTTATATCAACGCGACTATTTTCGGTCTGAAAAAAGAAGAAATTGACGAGCGGCTTGAAGAAATTATCCGCTTTTCGGAGCTTGAAGAATATATTGACAATCCGGTGCGTACCTATTCGTCCGGTATGTATATGCGTCTTGCATTCGCTGTTGCGATTAACGTCAATGCCGATGTACTGCTGATTGATGAAATCCTTGCCGTTGGTGACGTCAGCTTCCAGAAGAAGTGTTTTGAACGCTTAAAAGAGATTAAAGAGCAGGGAACAACCATTGTTATTGTATCACATTCCATGGAGCAGTTATACAGCATCTGTGACCGTTTAATCTGGCTGGAGGAAGGCAAAATCAAAGAGGACGGCAGTCCGAAGCTGATTGGCATGCATTATCTGGATTCGATGGAAGATGAGCGTATTGCAAGGCTGGCAGAGGAGAGCAAAGAAAAGCTTTCCGATGAAAGAGGACGCTCGATTCTTGAACTGACACAGAATGTCCACCCGGAAGCGCGCCGGGACGGAAGCCATGAGGTGCGGTTTACTAAAGTGGATTTATACGACAAAGACGGAAATCCATGCCAGACCTTTAGTACAGGCGATAAGGTTGTTTTAAAGTTTTCATATGCGACAGCCTTAAAAGGCATTGCCGTCAATTTCAATATGGATTTTGTCCGCGATAACTGGCAGTACTGCTACGGCAGCTGCTTTGCAAAGCCGGGAGATAATCTTCCGGTATTGGAGAAAGAGGGAACCGTTACATTTACGATTGAAAAGCTGATGCTGCTTCCGGGCAAGTATTATCTGGATATCGGTATCAACGGCGAACACGGAGAACTCTACGACAATGTCCGCAACATTATGCAGATTACGGTACGCGATTATGTCCACAATGAATTTGGACCGTGTACATTTGAACATGATTGGAAAATAGTATAAAAAACAAGCTGCTATGATGGCAGATGGGAAATAGGAGGTAAAATCCTCTGCTCCTGCTTGGGGCAGAATGTGAGTAAACTCACATGGCATTTTGCTTCGCAAAACAAGGAGGTAAAATCCTCTGCTCCTGCTTGGGGGCAGTCGCATTTTGCTTCGCAAAACAAGGAGGATTAAAAAATGAAGTATGATTATTTAGTAGTAGGTGCAGGTCTTTACGGTGCAGTTTTTGCATATGAAGCCAAAAAGAAGGGAAAGACCTGTCTAGTGATTGATAAGAGAGACCATATTGCAGGTAACATTTACTGTGAAAATGTATCCGGCATTAATGTGCATAAATACGGTGCGCATATTTTCCATACATCTGATAAGAAAATCTGGGAATATGTTAATCAGTTTGCGGAATTTAACAACTATATCAACTCACCGGTAGCAAGATATAAGAATGAACTCTACAATCTGCCGTTTAACATGAATACTTTCAGCAAAATGTGGAATATTGCAACACCACAGGAAGCAAAGGACATTATTGCATCACAGATTGCAGACTTAAATATTACAGAGCCAAAGAACCTTGAAGAACAGGCACTTTCCTTAGTCGGAAAAGACGTTTACGAAAAGCTGATTAAGGGTTACACCGAAAAGCAGTGGGGACGTGACTGCAAAGATTTACCGTCCTTTATCATCAAGCGTCTTCCGCTTCGTTTTATCTATGATAACAACTACTTCAACGATAGATATCAGGGTATCCCGATTGGCGGTTACACAAAGATTGTAGAAAAGATGTTAGACGGCATTGAAGTCCGTTTAAATACCAATTACCTTGACAACAGAGAAGAATTTGATGCAATGGCAGATAAGATTGTATACACCGGTATGATTGACCAGTTCTATGATTATAAGCTGGGGGTACTTGAATACCGTTCCGTACGTTTTGAAACAGAAGAGCTGCCGATGGAAAACTATCAGGGAAATGCCGTTGTCAACTACACAGAAAGAGAAGTGCCGTATACAAGAATCATCGAACACAAGCACTTTGAATTCGGCAAGCAGCCGAAAACCGTCATCTCCAGAGAATATTCTTCCGAATGGAAGAAGGGCGATGAACCGTATTATCCGGTCAACAACGAACGGAATAACCAGATGTATCAGGAATATCAGAAGCTGGCAGAAACCGTTCCGAATGTCATCTTTGGCGGCCGTCTGGGTCAGTATAAGTATTATGACATGGATAAGGTCATTGCTGCTGCACTGGAAACCGTTCAGAATGAATTTGGTGCATAAGAGAGGGGCTTAAACGATGTGGGTTCGTACACAAAATGAAGATGCCCTCTATCATGTCGCTGCGGTACGGGCAGTGAAAATGATTTCAGAACGCACGTATTCCGTCATTGGCATTCTGCTGGGTGCTAGCACATCGGATTCTGTTGTTCTGGGCGAATACAAAGATTATGCGACTGCAAAGGCAGAGGTCGATCACATGGATGCACTTCTGATGGAAGGCACTTCCTCTGTTTACCATATGACAAAAGAAAACTAAACGATACAACGCCGTCTTTTCCTGTGAATTGCATGGGAAAAGACGGTATTGTTCCATATTGGAATCAGATTGTCACAATTCCCCTATGAAATCGCCATGATTTTCTGATTTCCATTCCAATTGCAAACAATCTTCCTGACAAAAAAGGAGTTTATTTATGATAAAGACACTGAAACAACATCAGTTTTTGTTTCGGGAACTGGTCAAGCGAGATTTCCGGCAAAAATACAAAAAGACAACTCTAGGGTTTATCTGGAGCATTCTCAATCCACTGGCAGAATTTCTGGTGTTGATGCTGATTTTTAAGAACTTGTTCAGCAGAAATACTCCCCATTATACCATTTATATGCTGGTGGGTATTCTAACTTACAGCTATTACAGCAACGCCTCTCAAACCGGTATGCAATCTTTTTTAGGCAATGCTGGCATCATTCAAAAAATCAAAGTTCCGACTTGGATTTTTCCGCTCTCTAAAAATGTATCTGCTCTGT
>ERZ780190.2946-NODE-2946-length-11899-cov-5.390831_pt1 | contig 11899 bp, 8 predicted proteins | sample MGYA00510980_ERZ780190 | MGnify/ENA primary metagenome ERZ780190 (study PRJEB29588, sample SAMEA1972188) | human gut metagenome | biome: human gut; feature: human-associated habitat; material: faeces | place: Denmark | collected 2008/2010 ... | reverse complement strand
TCATGCGCAGGGTGGTGGACTTGCCGCAGCCAGAGGGGCCGACGAAGATGATGAACTCCTTATCCTGGATCTCCAGGTTGAAGTCGGTAACAGAAGGAGCAGTAGCGCCCGGATAGATCTTGTAGATGTGCTGGCAGCTAATCGAAGCCATAGGTCATTGCCTCCATTAAAATTTTTCTATGTTACGGCACCTTGACGGTGCACGCTCTCGTTGGTATTATAATAACAGATAACTTTGTGATATAAAATAGCATTTTATTGATTTGAGGTGTCAGATATTGCTTTATGATTGGACAAGCACCGCAGCCCTTGGCGTGGTGCGGGATATCCAGCCCAAAGAACCCCTGACCCTGACCGGCGAGGGGCTGTGGGTCTGCCTGATCTCCAGCGGCAGATGCACTGCCAGCTTGACCGATGCCTCGCCCTCCCCGGCGGGCAGCGCACTGATCCTGCCGCCCCAGAGCGCGGCGGCGGGCCATCTGGTGCTGAGCCGTGCCCCGTTGACCCTGACCCCGGAAGGGGAGAGCCACCTGCTCTGCATCCAGCTGACCGGGCAGGCGGCGGTGCAGTTCCTTGCCGGGCTGACGGAGCTGCCGTTCCTGGCCCGGGGCGAGACCTGCCCCGCCGCCGCAGAGCTGCTGGGCCGCCTTGCCGCCGAGGCCGATACACCCCGCAGCCGGGCTGCCAGCCAGCTGGCCTTTGCCCTGTTGTGTGAGCTGGCCGATGCCGACAGCGCCGCCCCCGCCCTGCCGCCGCTGGTGCAGGCCGCCATTGAGGACATCCGCGCAAACTACGCGGGCCTTTACGGCGTGGAGGAGCTGAGCGAGCGGCTGGGCGTGTCCAAGAGCCATCTGGTGCGCACCTTTACCGCAGCCATTGGCGTGCCGCCGGGCAAATACCTCACCACTGTGCGCGTTGAAGCAGCCCAGCGGCTGCTGCTCCACCGGGAGTACACACTGGACGTGGTAGCCAGCCTGTGCGGCTTTTCCGGGGCCAACTACCTGTGCCGGGTGTTCAAAAAAGAAACCGGCCAATCCCCCGCACAGGGGCGGGCCTTGGCCGGTCAGACAGCACGGCCCCTCAGCCCGGCGGAAAGCCAGCGGGAGCAGGCACTGTATATTTAAAATGTTCAGGAGCCGGGGCAGCACCCGGCTCTTTTCCGTGGAGGCGTTCAGCCGCACACAGACTGCGGGCGCTTGAGCAGGAACACCGTCAGGGCCAGCGTGATGGCCTCGGCGGCGGGGAAGGCCGACCACACGCCGTTCATGCCGAACAAGGCGCTCAGGATCAGTGAGCAGGTGACGATGGCGGCTACGCCCCGGCTGACCGAGGTGATGGTGGCTTCGGTGGGGCGGTTGACCGCACCCAGATAGCCCGCCGCAACAATATTGCAGCCTGCAAAGAAGTAGCCCAGGAAGTAGATGCGCATACCGCTGTGGGCATATTCGGCCATCAAAGCAGAGCTCTCGCTGTTGAAGAGGGCAACAAAGGTATCGGTAAAGCCAAACACGGCACCGTACAACACCGCCGCCAGTGCCAGCGCGGTGCCGCAGCCCAGCAGAAGCAGCTTTTTTGCCCCGGCCATCTCATTTTTGCCGTAGCACTGGCTGACCAGCGGCTGGGCACCCTGGGCCACGCCGTTGAAGATGGCTGTTGCCACCAGCGCAAAGTTTGCCACCACGCCGTAAGCGGCTACGCCCACATTGCCCGCCAGCCGGAGCAGCAGGAAGTTGAACACGGTGGTGGTCACGGCAGAGGAGAGCTCCCCGACAAAACCGGAGATGCCCAGCTGGCAGCTCTGCACCAGCAGCCGGGCCGAGGGAGCCTGCCGGACAAAGGTGAGCGTGTTGCTCTTTTGAAAGAAGTGGCGGCTGCAGATGGCGATGCTGAGCACCGGCGAGATGGCCGTTGCCAGCGCCGCGCCGGGCAGGCCCAGCCCCATGGGGAAGATGAAAATGTAATCGAACACCACATTGAACAGGCTGCCGCTCAGGGTGGCCACCATGGCAAGGGACGGGTCACCGTCGTTGCGGACGAAGGCCGAGAAGATGTAGTTGCACATGAAGAAGGGTGTGAACAGCAGGAAGATGCGGGTGTAGTTCAGGCCCAGGGCCACGATGTCCCCATCGCCGCCCATGAGCTGCAGGAGCGTGCCCGGGCAGAACGCGCCCGCCAGCATGAACGGGATGGCGATCAGGCAGGCGCAGAGGATGGCGTTGGAAAAATACCGCTGCGCCCGCGCCTCGCCCTGCGCCTGCAGAATGGCGTACCGGGTGGCCGCACCCAGGCCGATCATCGAGCCGAAGGCAAAGATCAGGTTGTACATGGGCAGGCAGAGGTTCAGCAGGGTCACGCCGTCGGTGCCCGCCGCCTGGGCGATGAAATAGGTGTCGGCCAGAATATAGCACGATGTGCCGATCAGACCGAAAATATTCTGCGACACATACTTGAAGAACTGCTTTGTCAGGTTCATGGGAGCTTCCTTTCCGCAGGGAGAATAGGGGAGTGAAACGTAAAAACGACTACTACTATATCATAAAACTTGGCATATTTCAACGAAAAAGCGAGGAAACAAGCCGCCGTTCCCCAAGCGGAACGTTTTCCCCGGGGAGATGCCGCTATCCGAAAATGCCATACAGATACTTCCTCTTTTGTGCAACTCGCCAAAGATGGTTTTGGGTTATTGAAAAAAAAAAAAAAAAAAAAAAAAGTTTTATGATTTTTATGTAAGATGCCACATAAAACAGAAGAATCGGCAAACCAGCCGGAAGGCTGCGGCGCAAAGCTACAGGGCCTGTAATATGGCAGCCAGCTGCACTTCCCAGAAGCTTTCTCAGAGCGTCACACCAGCCTTTCAGCCGGTGAGGCGCTTTTCTGTTTGCGGTGGGTGCAGAGAAGAGTAATTGGGGACAATACGCAAAGGAGGATTTTTATGAAAAAACGATTGCTCAGCATGATACTGGCCCTCAGTATGATGCTGACCATTCTGCCGGTAAATGCCATAACGGCGTTGGCGGCGGATGAAGATGTTGTCGCAAGCGGAAATTGCGGCATAGAAGGTAAAGATGATAATAGTGTTACTTGGAAACTGACAAAAAATGATGACGGTATAGAAAACAATACTTATACGCTGACAATTAGTGGCAGTGGGAATATGGAGAACTTTTACGACACATACGGCTCGAGAAGGGCTCCATGGCGCACTTCGTCTAATGGTTATGGAGCCAATATTACGCAGATTTCTTTTGCGGACGGAATAACTTCAGTTGGAGCGAAAGCATTTTTCGGTTGTAGCAATTTGGAGAATATATTCATACCGGATAGCGTAACCAGAATTGCTTCATCTGCATTTGAAGAATGTTCAAAATTGAAAAGTGTAACAGGCTTCAAATATGTGACGTCGATCGGCTCGAGTGCTTTTTCTGGCTGTGCTAGTTTGGAAAGTATACCGTTCCCTGTTAGCCGAGTTTCAATTGGAGACTATGCATTTGAAAGGTGTTCGAGTTTGAAAAATGTAAAAATTCCTGATAATGTGACCTCAATTGGAACGACAATTTTTAATAGGTGTGGGAATATTGAAACGGTAACTCTACCATGTGTATTACCTCGAATGCCTTATAATGCATTAGCCGGTGCGAAACATACGTATTATCCAGGGACAAAGCAGCAATTGGATGCACAGAGAGGACAGATAACGGAATCTCCGGACATGTTTATAAGTTCGGTTCAATACTATTGCGATGTGACCTTCGATGCTAATGGGGGTGGATTTAATGATACTGATTCGGACAAAAAAATAATCTTAAAAACTTGGAGTGGCATAAATCTGACGAAGGAACAGGTTGAGAGCATTGGTGAACCGAAAAAAGCTGGTAAAAAATTTATTGGTTGGAGTACTGTTTCGACTCCTTCGAGTGTCGCCACACCACTCAGGCTGACAACTGATATTGAAGCAAAAATATATGATTATAGAAAGACTTTTTATGCGATGTACAGAGATGTCGTTCCTGCCACTATTGCCATTAACGATTCCAACAAAACCTTTAAGGCAGGTACGGAAAGTAATACCTTTACCATTACCGCAACCAAAGGCGACACAGAAGCAGCCAAGGTGAAGTTTAAGTTCACAAATGGTACAGTACAGTACAAAAATAACAGCACCGATTGGACTGATCTGACTGGCAATGAGATAAGCATTGACGAGCTGAACAGTGTGCTGTTCCGGATTGCAACCAATAAGAATGCCACTGTTGGTACCTCTACCCTGACCGTGGAGCTTGTAACGGATCAGGGCACTGAGATTGGCGTACAAAATACGGCAGACTTTACTGTGACGGCCCGTACCCCTGCAGCTGTTACCATTACCGGCCCCACCAACAATGCTGTGAAGGCCGGTGAACCCAGCCAGACCTTTACAATGAGCATTACCAACCACGATGATGCAGTTGGCAAGGTGACATTTGACTTTGACGGCGAAGTGCAGTATGCGGATAATACATACAGCCCCAACTGGACAACGGTTGATAAGGACAATGGTGTGACCCGTGCAATTGCAACCGGTAAATATTTCCGTGTTGTACCCAAGGCAGATGCTGCTACTGGTGATATGACCCTGACTGCAAAGCTGGTTGATACCGATGGCAACGAAATTACTGGTGCAACCGCAAGCACGACCTTTGCTGTAACGGCCCGGAAGCCTGCCGAGGTTACTATTACCGGCCTTGACAATACCACGGTGAAAGCCGGTGAAGCAAAAGAATTTACCGTAAGTGTTACCCCCAATGACGATTCAAACACTGGTGCAAAAGCAACGATTACAGTAAGCGGTGCAAATGCAAATGCTGTTGAGAAGATTCAGTACAAGGACGGCGAGACTTGGAAGGATGTGCCGGACGAAGGTCTGAGCATTGATGAAATCAACAACACTGAGTTCAAGCTCATTACCAAGGCTGACGCAAATAACGGTGATGTAACGATTACCGTTACTGCAAAGAAGGCTGATGGTCCTGAGATTGACAAGAAGGCCGCAGCTGTTACCGTAAAGAAGCATGAAAATGCTGCCGTTACCATTGACGGCCTTGATGGTACTACTGTGAAAGCCGGTGAAGCAAAAGAATTTACCGTAAATGTTACCCCCAATGACGATACCATTGACAAGGTGACCTTTGGCACGACCAGCGGCGAGGTGCAGTGGAGCAATGATGGCGGCAAAACTTGGACAACTGTGTCTGGTGATGTGGATTACAGCGACCTGACCGGAAAGCAGTTCCGTGTTGTGCCTGCCGCCGATGCAGCAAATGGCACTGTAACTGTGACCGTTATTGCAAAGGCAGATGGCACGGAAGCCGCCAAGAAAGATGCAAGCTTTACTGTGACCAAGAAGGAAGAGCCTGTTACTCCCGGCGGCGGCAGCACTGGCGGCAGTGAGAATCCGGGCGAGAATCCCGGCAGCGGCAGCACTGGCGGCGGCGAGAACCCGGGCGAGAATCCCGGTGGAAACCCCGGTAGCGGCAGCACGACACCGAAGCGTAAGCTGGAGATTGCCGATGGTACCCTGACCAGTGTGATGGTGAAGGATGAGAACGGCAATCTGAAGGATATTACCGATACCATTACCAAGGATCTGGATGGAAAGTATGAGATCCCTGTAGGTGCCAAGGTGACCATTACCGCAAAGGATGCCCCCGAGGGCATGAAGTTTGGTGAATGGAGCATCAGTGATAAGACACTTCTGAGCGACCCCGATGTTCCTTACACAGAAAAAGACCTGATCTTTACCATGCCGGACAATCCGGATGGAGTGAAGCTCAGCGTGGTCTATCTGGAAGAAAGCATCGGCGAGGAGCCGAATCTGGTGGAAAAGGGCGCTCTTGCCGGCACGGTAGTTGTTGGCAGTGCAGCGCTGTTGTACCAGGGCCACATGCTGGGTACTGAGTTGTACCTGCGGTATCTGCTGCCCCACGGGGCCATTATCCCGCAGAACCGTGCGGAACTGGCAGTGCTGCTGTGGCAGGATGCCGAAAATCCGGAACCTGTCAGCACCACTCTCTACAGCGATATAAGCGATGAGGACAGCGCGATTCAACAGGCTGCCCGCTGGGCTGTGGAGAATGACCTGATGGAGCAGCTGGATGCGGAGGAACATCCCGACCACTTTGATCCATTTGTACCTGTGACTTTCTCTGATTCTATCCGTGCATGGAAAAAAGCGCAGGAACTGAAAAAAAGCGTTCACTGATTTTTCCATGGCACTGCAAAGCTTTCCGCCATGCCAAGGGCCCCCCTATTAGCGGGGGCTGTCACGCAAAGCGTGACTGAGGGGTTTAGTCTCCAAAAAGTTCCTCGTATTCCCCGCACGTTCCGTGACCATACTTCCGGTATCAACGTAACCGGAGGTTCGGGGGATGTACAACAAAGTGGAATTATGCGGGGTGGACACGGCCCAACTGCCGGTGCTTTCCGAAGCGGAAAAGCGGCAGCTGCTCACCCGGGCGCGGGCAGGCGATGCCGCCGCCCGGCAGGCCATGATCGAGGGCAACCTGCGGCTTGTCCTGAGCGTGGTGCAGCGGTTCGCGCAGCGGGGGGAGAATCTGGACGACCTGTTTCAGGTGGGGTGCATCGGGCTCATCAAGGCCATCGACAACTTTGACCCAGCCCAGCCGGTGCGTTTTTCCACATACGGCGTGCCCATGATCATCGGGGAGATCCGGCGCTTCCTGCGGGACAACAACGCCCTGCGGGTCAGCCGCAGCCTGCGCGATGCCGCCTACAAGGCCATGCAGGCCCGGGAGGCGCTGGAAAAGCAGCTGGGCCGGGAGCCCACCGTGGACGAGGTAGCCCGGCAGGCAGGACTTTCCCGCCGGGAGGTGAACGCGGCGCTGGAGTCGGTGGTGGAGCCCATCAGCCTGGAAGAGCCCCTTTACACCGATGGCGGCGATGCCATGTATGTCATCGATCAGGTGCGCGACCCGGACAGCGAGGACAGCTGGATCAGCGGGTTGGAGTTCCGGCAGACCGTGGCCGGGCTGACCCCGCGCGAAAAGCGGATCATGGAGCTGCGCTACCTCAAGGGCGAGACCCAGATGGAGGTGGCGCGGGAGATCGGCATCAGCCAGGCGCAGGTCTCCCGGCTGGAAAAGGCCGCGCTGGAGCAGTTCCGGCACAAATAAACAGGAGAGCGGCACAGGCCTCCCTGCACCGCTCTCCTACTTTTTGTATTTGCGTCTGGTCGCCGCCCCGCCCCGCAGATGGCGCTCGGCCTTGTTGCGGGCCAGCACGGCCTGCACCCGGGCAAACAGGGCCGCATCCACGGCCCGCAGGCGGGTGGATACATCCTTGTGCACCGTCGATTTGCTGCACCCGAACGCCCGGGCGGCTGCCCGCACCGTGGCACTGTGCTCTGCAATGTACTCTCCCAGCAGCGCCGCCCGCTGCTCCGGCTCCACGTTCATCCGGTCACGCCTCCCCTGTTTGCGGTCTCCCTAAAAAATATGAGCCAGCGGCCGCCAATATGCCCGCCGGGGCTTGACATTTGGGCGCTGGCCGCTATACTGGGAGCTGGACATAAAAACAGGGGCGCTGAAAAGCTGAGATCCGCACCTGAGCGGAGTACCCTCGAACCTGATCCGGGTAATGCCGGCGTAGGTAGTTTGCGGAAAGGTCCACCCTCTTCACAAACGAAGCCCATGCGCCTGCCTTTTTGTGCAGGTGCATTTGTTTTTGTGTACTATTATCTGAGAAGAGGAATCTCCCATGTCAAAAACCTATTCCAAGACCCGCATTCTTGTGGAGTGCGCCCTGATGATCGCCATTGGCACCGTGCTGAGCAACATCAAGTTCTTCACCCTGCCCAACGGCGGCAGCGTTACCCTGCTGAGCATGCTGCCCTTTGTGCTGGTCTCCTTCCGCCACGGCGTGAAGTGGGGCCTGTTCACCGGCTTTGTCAACGGCTGCCTGCAGATGCTGCTGGGCTTCTGGGCACCCCCGACCCCGACCTTCCTGTATTTCCTGGGTGAAGTCCTGCTGGACTACCTGGTGGCCTTTATGGCGCTGGGCACTGCCGAGTTCTTTGCCCGTCCCTTCAAGAACCGGATGGTCGGCGTGGCCGTGGGCACCTTTATGGCAGGCTTCCTGCGCTTTATGTGCAGCTTCCTGTCCGGTGTGCTGGTCTGGGGCAACCTGAATGAAGGCCTGTCCGCCTGGACTTACAGCCTGGTGTACAACGGCAGCTACATGCTGCCCGAGACCCTGCTGACCATGGTGGCCGCCGTTCTGCTCTGCCGTGTGGCTCCGCAGATCTTTGACCGCCAGCACGCAAAGGCCTAACCCATCCTCACTTTGTTCCGCGCCCTGCCCGGCTCTGTGCCCGGCAGGGCTTTTTTGTTTTTGCAAACTTTTTCAAATTGGGTGTTGACAACCGTCCGCCCGGCTGGTATAATAACTCACGTCGCAAGACACCAACCGAATATGTGGGGGATTAGCTCAGCTGGGAGAGCGCTTGCATGGCATGCAAGAGGTCAGCGGTTCGATCCCGCTATTCTCCACCAAAAAAGCACTGTACTTCGTAGGGAGTATGGTGCTTTTCTTTTTCTCAGCCGCAAAAAATGGGGGCTGCACTGCCTTGCCTGCATCGTTTTCAGATGTTTTGCAGGCGGTTCAGTGCAGCCCCCGGGTCATTGGTGCTTCGGCAGGTCAGAGGATGTCGGTTCAGCTGACGATCTCCAGCATCTGCCCGAACACCTCTTCCATCTGCCGCACCAGCGTGAACTGGGTGCGGGCGCGGTCAAGGTTGTGGCCGGGGCGGGCGGTGTGGAAATAGTGATCGCCCTCCAGATAGTCGGTCAGAAAGCGGATGCCGCACTCCAGCGTCATCAGCTTGGCACCCCAGGCAAGGCTCTTTTTCTCCGCAGGGCTCATGGAGGCCCCGGCGGTGGAGAGATACCCCTTGGCGAACACCTCGTACAGGTGCAGGTCAAAGTGGACCTTGCTCTGGTCGGACTCGTCCTCGGCGCAGTCGTTGGCACCGGTGCGGATGGAGTCGCCGAAATCGTAGGCCGACAGACCCGGCATCACGGTGTCAAGGTCAATGACACAGATGCCTTTTCCGGTGGCGGCATCGATCAGGACGTTGTTGATCTTGGTGTCGTTGTGGGTAACACGCAGCGGGATCTCACCAGCCGCCAGCAGATCCAGCAGGGTGTGGCAGTCCTTTTCCCGCGCATGGATGAAGGCGACCTCCGGTGCAATGTCCTTGGCACGGCCCAGCGCATCGGCGGCAAGGGCTTTTTCAAAGTTTGCATAGCGGTTGGGCGTGTCGTGGAAGCGTGCAATGGTTTCGTGGAGGGTGGAGGCCGGATAATCTGCCAGCTGGTTCTGGAATTTGCCCAGGGTCTCGGCAACGGTGCGGAAGTCGGCCTCGCTGCCCACCTGCTGCAGGCAGATGGTGTCCTCTACAAAGTCGTAGGCACGCCACGCGCCGCCCTCGGCATCCAGATGGCAGGTCGCACCGGACAGGGTGGGGATCACGTTCAGGGTCTCCCGTGCCGGGTCGCCGCCTGCGGCAAGGATCTTCTCCCGCAGATGCCGGGTCACGCCGCAGATATTCTCCATCAGGCCAACCGGGTCGGTAAAGGTGTCGGTGTTGATGCGCTGCAGGATAAAGCGCTTGGAGTGATCCGCCCGCCAGACCACGAAGGTATCGTTGATGTGGCCTTCGCCGTAGTGACGGGCATCGTAGACCACCGGCCCGCCAAAATCAAAGGCATTTGCGGCGGCGCGGAGAATGGATTCGGTAACAGGTTTCATTTTGGGTTCCTCATTTCTTATCCTTCATGCCGTTTGGCAGGTGCAGGGCGTTGTCCCTGCCGCACCTGACGGCGGTATTCATTGGGGGTCAAGCCTTCCGCCTTGCGGAAGCATTGGGAAAAATAGCTGGGAGAGGAAAAACCCATCAACTCGCTGATCTGCGCCAGACTGTAACCGGTGTTGCCCAGCATATATTTGCTTTCCTCAATGCGGCGGCGGTTCAGATAGGTGATCGGAGAGATGCCATACTCTTTTTGGAAGGTATGGGCCAGATAGTATTTGTTGATGTGGGCGATTTCGGCAAGGGCATCCAGCGAGATATCTTCGCGGTAGTTGCTGTCCAGATACCGCTTGATCTCCACACACTCCCGGCTGTCGGAGCGGGGCGTTTCCTCTACCTGCAAAGAAAGCGTGGTACACCGCACCAGCCAGATGAGCAGCACTTCCAGCAGATCCTGACAGACCGTTTCGCAGCCGTCCAGACTGCGGTCTGCTTCGGCCAGCAGCATGTGCAGCAGCGTTACCATCCGCTCCCGATTTTCCCGGCAGTTGAATATGGCGTAGGAAGAATCTGATTTTCCAAATAAGATCTCGATGCCAGCAACGCCCAATACAATGTATTCCAGCGGTGAAGCATTCAGGCTCAACTCGGTATGCTCTACCTGCGGATTGACGATAATCATATCATCCGGTTTGACTGGATAAAGCTGACCGCTTAAATAAAACTGACCTTCTCCGCTCAGACAGTAGAACAGCTCTGTGCAGGAATGGGTGTGGGCAGTGCTGTTCCAATCGCCGCCAAATTTGCTTTTGCTGATGTACAGCAGCCGGAAGGATTCCCGTGGAGCGGGAGCATGGCGGATATCAAATCGCTCGGTACTCATAAATGGCTCCTTTTGAGGCAAAACGCAAAAACTATAAAAATAAAAGCAAGATACTAAAAATGCAAGCCTAAAAACGATGCGTTTTTTCGTGCGTTTTTTCTCATTATAGAGGCAATGAAGAAAAAATGCAAGCCCTGATTTTTGGACGGGTTCAATACTTTTGCCTTCGATAAAGTGCAAAAAATATGTCAAACTGGTTACAAGCTGGGAGAATGTACCAAAACTACAGTACAAATTTTATTGCTTTTGCTGAAAGAATTTCCCGAAAAGCAATATTTCTAAAAAATGAAGCAATAATAGGATTCTTTGGATTTGGTTCCATATTATCAGGTGTAATAATTCCATCTCCTGATGACCGATTCGCATTTTCTGTATACATCCTATCTTTTTCTATTACAAATTTAGCTGTATATGAACTCGTAAATTCTCTATGAATCAATGTATTTGCAATCATTTCCCTGGTTATAATATTCCTCAGATTTTTTCGTTCCACCCCTTCTATAAAAAATTTATCAGACAAATGTTTTCTTCCAAATTCCATTAATTGATCGTAACTTTCTATTAAGTTTGTTCTTATGATTTCCCGGTCATCATAGCGATCCACATTAACTCTTCTTACCAACGCATCCGTTTCATAAGCTGGACAAATATCCATGATCAGATCATCTTTTCCCAGCAACATAACTGCTGCCAGATTATATCCACTTTCTCCTGTTGCTCTATCCTTTCCATATAATCCCGCACTTCTCAATAATTCCTCATCACTCATACTTTCCCAACTATGCACACCTTCTATATTATTTGTTGCCATTTTCCTAATTCGTGGCAATAAATCTAATCTAAAATCTTCCAGTGAAATATAAGGATAAATCTGTTTCTCTGTAAACCTATTCTGTTTTCTAATATACATCATTGCAAGTTGAGCTGTTGCAGTAACTTTTACATCTGCATCATCTACTCTGTCATAAACTTCTTTTTTGAAACTGTGTACTTCTGCGCTGACTGGTATATGAATATGAATGATCGTTTTTCCTTCATACTTTATAATTTCTGGTGATAGATATATGGTTGGAGTAAACATATTGGGATTACTGATAATCTTTATAAAATTCTTTACTATATCTCCTGCTGCATTTTCAGGAACTCCACAAACAGTCCCATCGTCTTCTACTCCAAGGTAAATATCTCCACCAAAACGATTCAGAAAGGAG
>ERZ780190.2937-NODE-2937-length-11924-cov-4.887859_pt1 | contig 11924 bp, 8 predicted proteins | sample MGYA00510980_ERZ780190 | MGnify/ENA primary metagenome ERZ780190 (study PRJEB29588, sample SAMEA1972188) | human gut metagenome | biome: human gut; feature: human-associated habitat; material: faeces | place: Denmark | collected 2008/2010 ... | reverse complement strand
CAATTATGAGCGAAGAACAAATCACTCCCAATAACGGGTCTTATTCTGCGGATAGCATCCAGGTATTGGAAGGTCTTGAAGCAGTAAGAAAACGCCCTGCGATGTACATTGGTGACATCAGCGTCAAGGGACTTCACCACTTGGTATACGAAATCGTTGACAACTCTATCGACGAAGCATTGGCCGGCTATTGCGACCATATCGAAGTAACAATCAACGAAGACAATTCAATCACAGTACAGGACAACGGACGCGGTATTCCGGTTGACTATCACGAGAAAGAAAAGAAGTCGGCACTGGAAGTAGCCATGACCGTATTGCACGCCGGAGGTAAATTCGACAAGGGTTCTTACAAAGTATCCGGAGGTTTGCACGGTGTAGGTATGTCCTGCGTAAACGCGCTGTCTACCCACATGACTACACAAGTATTCCGTAATGGCAAAATCTATCAGCAGGAATACGAGATCGGTAAACCGCTTTATTCTGTAAAGGAAGTCGGTACAGCCGACATTACGGGAACCCGCCAACAATTCTGGCCGGATGGTACCATCTTTACTGAAACGGTATACGACTACAAGATTCTGGCTTCACGTCTGCGCGAATTGGCTTATCTGAACGCCGGTCTTCGCATCTCTCTGACTGACCGTCGGGTGGTGAACGAAGATGGAAGTTTCAAGAGCGAACAGTTCTATTCAGAAGAAGGTTTGAGAGAGTTCGTACGTTTTATCGAGTCATCACGCGAGCACTTGATTAACGATGTGATCTATCTGAACTCCGAAAAGCAGGGAATTCCTATTGAAGTGGCTATCATGTACAATACCGGATTCTCCGAAAACGTTCACTCATACGTCAACAATATCAACACCATTGAAGGTGGTACGCACTTGGCAGGTTTCCGCCGTGCGTTGACTCGTACGTTGAAAAAATACGCCGAAGACAGCAAGATGCTGGAAAAGGTGAAAGTTGAAATTTCGGGAGATGACTTCCGTGAAGGTTTGACTGCCGTTATTTCTGTAAAAGTAGCTGAACCACAGTTTGAAGGACAGACTAAAACGAAGTTGGGTAACAACGAAGTGATGGGTGCTGTTGACCAGGCAGTGGGCGAAGTATTAGCATATTATCTGGAAGAACATCCGAAGGAAGCCAAAACAATTGTCGACAAAGTGATTCTTGCCGCTACTGCACGTCACGCTGCAAGAAAGGCCCGTGAAATGGTACAACGCAAGTCGCCGATGTCGGGTGGTGGTCTGCCGGGCAAATTGGCCGACTGTTCGGATAAGGATCCTTCAAAATGTGAATTGTTCCTCGTCGAGGGAGACTCGGCAGGTGGTACTGCCAAACAGGGACGTAACCGTATGTTCCAGGCGATCCTCCCATTACGCGGTAAGATTCTGAACGTAGAAAAAGCCATGTATCACAAGGCTTTGGAAAGTGATGAAATCCGCAATATCTACACAGCTCTCGGTGTGACTATCGGAACTGATGAAGACAGCAAGGAAGCAAACATACAGAAGCTGCGCTATCACAAGATTATCATCATGACCGATGCCGACGTCGATGGTTCTCACATCGACACACTGATCATGACGTTCTTCTTCCGTTATATGCCGCAGGTTATCCAGAACGGTTATCTGTACATCGCTACTCCCCCGCTCTACCTCTGCAAAAAGGGTAAAGTAGAAGAGTATTGCTGGACAGATGCACAACGCCAAAAGTTTATTGACACTTACGGCGGTGGTTCAGAAAATGCGATTCATACACAACGCTACAAAGGTTTGGGTGAGATGAACGCCCAGCAGTTGTGGGAAACAACTATGGACCCTGAAAACCGTATGCTGAAACAAGTAAATATTGACAACGCCGCAGAAGCTGATTATATCTTCTCTATGTTGATGGGTGAAGATGTAGGGCCACGCCGCGAGTTTATTGAAGAGAATGCAACGTATGCAAATATCGATGCATAATTTAAATAATACGTTTTTATAAACCAACCTCACATCTTACAACGAGGAAACGCCGATGGCGAAGGAACATCCTTCGATCGGCGTTTTTCTTTTGTCTGAAGGGGCTTTCATGTTCGAATCGTTCAACCGCCCATCTCTTAATAAAACCTAACAGCAGAAACGTTTTCCATACAAAATCACTATCTTGCATAAAAAGCAAAGAAAACATAACTATGAAAATGAAAACTACTGCGCCCAATCCGTTATTTGCAAAGATCAGGTTGTTTCTTATTGTACTGACTTCCTGCGTGATCGCGACTTGTATCTTCTTGATTATTATCCATCCGGAAGCATGGGTTATGCCGGCATGCGGAATCATAATCGCATTGTGCATTTTGCTCTATCAGCTATATTGCATACGCAAGAACCGGAAGAGAATTTAAATATATTGTTGCCTTTTCAGCTCTTCAGCAACAGTGACCAGCTCTTTGTACCATTCTTCACCGAACTTACGGATTAAAGGCTCTTTCAAAAACTGATATACGGGAAGATTCTCTTTTTTCCCCAGCAAAACTGCTGCTTTACATACGTCCCAACGATTATAATTCACCGCTTTATAGGGCCCGTAATCACCGATCCGGATAGGATAAAGATGACAGGACACCGGTTTATAGAAGTCTGTTTTCCTCTCCCGATAAGCCTTCTCAATAGCACAGTAGCAACAGCCTTTCTCATCGTAGCAGGTAAACACACAGTCCTTATTATTAACAATAGAAGTCACCAGATCACCTTCCTCATCCGTATATACTACTCCTTGCTTTTCAATCACCGCACGTGCTTCCGGAGCCAGTTCATCCCAAATAATTGGCAAAACTTCTTCCAACTCCATCACCTCGTCCAGCTCTACCGGAGCACCGGCATCACCTTCAATGCAACAGGCCCCCTTACAAGCGCCCAAATCGCAAAGGAACTTCTCCTGAAATACATCAAGAGACACTACTACATCACCTATTTGTATCATTTTAAACCTTATGTGAGACAAAAAGGGCGGAGTAGAACTCCGCCCTCCCAATTATAGAAATCTAAATTACTTAATCAAAACGTTTCCGTCCATTTCTGCCGGAACTTCCAGTCCCATAATCTTTAAAATAGTCGGAGCAACATCTGCCAAACGACCATCTTCTACTTTCGCAGCCTTATTCTCTGTCACGTAAACACAAGGAACAGGGTTCAAAGAGTGAGCAGTATTCGGAGTACCGTCTTCGTTCAAAGCATGGTCAGCATTACCATGATCGGCAATGATAATCGCTTCGTAATCTTGTGCTTTAGCGGCTTCGATTACATCTTTCACACAAGCATCTACAGCAACAACCGCTTTCTCGATTGCTTCGTAAATACCGGTATGGCCAACCATGTCACCGTTAGCAAAATTCACTACAATGAAATCATATTTGTTCTCGTTGATGGCAGCTACCAGTTTCTCTTTTACTTCAAAAGCGCTCATTTCCGGCTTCAAGTCATAAGTAGCAACTTTTGGAGAAGGAACAAGGATACGTTCTTCTTTATCGAACGGAGTTTCACGTCCACCGTTAAAGAAGAATGTTACGTGAGCATACTTTTCTGTTTCAGCGATATGAAGTTGGCTCAAGCCTTTGGAAGCAAGATATTCGCCCAATGTGTTGGACACGTTTTCTTTGTCGAACAAGATATGAACGCCCTTGAAAGATGCATCATACGGAGTCATACAGTAATATTGCAGCCCCGGGATAGTATGCATGCCAGCTTCCGGCATATCTTGTTGAGTCAGTACGACAGTCAACTCTTTGGCACGGTCATTACGGTAGTTGAAGAAGATCACTACATCACCCTCTTTGATTGTTCCGTCACAGTTAGCGTTTACAATCGGTTTGATGAATTCATCTGTCACGCCTTCGTCGTAAGATTCCTGCATTGCCTGAACCATATCGGTAGCTTTCTTGCCTACACCGTTTACGAGCAGGTCGTATGCTTCTTTTACACGTTCCCAACGTTTATCACGGTCCATTGCATAATAACGGCCGATGATAGAAGCAACCTTTCCTGCTGATTTCTCGCAGTGTGCAGAAAGTTCTTCGATAAACCCCTTGCCGCTCTTCGGGTCAGTGTCACGACCGTCCATGAAGCAGTGGATGAATGTATTGTCGATGCCGTATTCTTTGGAGATGTCGCAAAGTTTGAAAAGATGAACCATTGAGCTGTGTACGCCACCGTTGGAAGTCAGTCCCATGAAATGAACGCTCTTTCCGTTTTCTTTCGCGTAAGAGAAAGCAGAAACGATTTCGGGGTTCTGCAGGATGCTGTTGTCAGCACATGCGCGGTTGATTTTCACCAAATCCTGATAAACCACACGTCCGGCACCAATGTTGAGGTGACCTACTTCCGAGTTACCCATCTGTCCGTCGGGCAAACCTACGTTCTCACCACTTGCCTGAAGTTGGGAATGAGGATAATTGTTCATCAGATAATCCCAGTAAGGAGTGGGAGTGTTGAAGATTACGTCGTCTTTCTTTTGGTCACCTAATCCCCAACCATCGAGGATCATTAAAAGGGCTTTCTTACTCATAATATTTTAATATTTAAATTATCACACTGATTTTCGGGCGCAAAGGTACAAAAAAGATGGTTACGTAAACGTTTAATCTATGTTAAGTTACAGGGCAGAAGTGTATCAGTTCATGGATATTTTTCTTACTTTGTAAAATTACTTTCAACATGTTTATCGAAAAACTATTATTATGAAAACAACTTTATTTTGCATCTTCCTTTTGTTATCGGGTATAATATCCGCACAAACAATCGACAATCCTCCTTTCAAAGCCCGATCAGGAAGTATTTCCAACATCACCCGTATAGAACGTACTCCCGAAAACACAAGAGTATATATTCATGCCATCTTCCGCCCTCACTGGTGGATCATGGAAGATGGGGATACCTATCTGGAAGATGCTGCCACCGGAAAGAAATATATGTTTAAAAGTGCCGAAGGCATCGAGCTCAAAAAAGAAGTCTATATGCCGGCTTCAGGCACGATGGATTATGTTCTTGTTTTCGAACCGTTACCGTCAGAAACGCAAACGATTCATTTTCTCAATCCGACTGACCCCGAAGGCAATATTTACGATATATCGCTGGTACCGCAAAAGAAGAAAAAGTCTTCCCCTTTAGCCATCATCAAAGGCAATTGGTTCAAGACGGACGGTTCCGGTTCATGGGAATATGGAGTTTACGACTCCATCAGCATTCTGAATAACCGGATATACACCAATGAAAATATCCGAAAAAAGGGAAAGCGGATTGAAATGGCTTTAAAAGACAAACAGAGTCATGAAGAAATTGCTTTATCATTTACTCCACAAAAAGACGGAACGTGTAAGATTCAACAGAAAGGAACAGAAGAAATAGTATACAGCAAGGAAAGAACTCCGGTGACACTTGTTAATGCGGAAGATGACTTTCAGCAGTTCTTCCGTCAGGATGCAGCTTACCTGCAAGGGTATATAGACGGATACGATCCCCGTTTAGGGTTCGACACCGGTCTTATTTACCTGTCAAACGAACTCACTCGCGAAGATTATCCGACCGTTATCCAAATAGCTCCGAACGGCAGTTTTAGCTGTCGATTTATTATTAATCATCCGGTAGAATCATCGGTAGTACTGGGAAACAACTGGATTCCATTCTATATCGAACCCGGACAAACTCTCACCATGTATATCGACTGGGAAGCAGTAATGGCACGCAGCCGTGCACGCGACCATTACTTCCCTATCAGGAACACAGCATATATGGGACCATCTGCACCTCTCTCCTACTTACTGAAAGACCTTGACAAACTGATTACTTATCGCTACGAAGACTTGTCGAAATCGCAAAAGACATTACCCCCCGACCAGTATCAGGAGCACATGAAGCCTATCATTGCACAATGGAAACATATTGCAGATTCCGTAAGGCAAATCTATCAGCCTTCTCTCAAGGCAGTTCATCTGATAAAGAACAAGGTCGATTTACAGGTTGGAAGCACGTTTCTTGGTTTCCTGATGGGTAGAGATTACTATGCAAAACAGGATAGTACCAATCAGGCACTAAAAGTGAAAGAAAACGATTCATATTACAGCTTCTTGAAAGATATGCCGCTCAATGATGCAGTCGTACTTGCGAGTAAAAACGCAAGCATATTCATCAACCGTTTCGAATATATGGATATATTCCGAAAAGCATATCCCTATCAAACCTTTTCTACATCTGACAGCATCGATTATACTTATCCGAAGAAATCCCTGTTGACTTTCCTTAAAGAAAAAGGAGTGAAACTGAATAAGGAGCAGGAAGCGATAAGACTTAAACAGGAGAAGTTGGCCGGAACTACTGTCAAAATCATCATCAAGCAGTTAATTGATGAAAAAGGGAAGACTGCATCGCTCTATGAAAAGGAACAGAAACTCGTACAAGAATATGCAACATTATGTTTGAAGGAATCGGGGAAAAAAGGAGAATCCCAACAGGATAAAGATAGGCTACGGATAAATATAGATCGGAAATATGATTTAAAGAAAGATTCCATCATTGCTCAATTATATCATATTCCCAATCCATTGCTTTGGCAAATAGCCAAAGTGCGGAGCTTTGACTATGATTTAGGAAATATCAAAGACAGCCAAATAGCACATGAATATGTGGATAGCATCAAACAAACATTCAGCGAACCATTTCTCGTAACAGAAGCCGAACGGATACTAGAAAAGAAACACCCGAAAGACATGACGAAATCTTATCAGCTGCCTGAAGGAAAAGCAACAGAAATATTTCGTAATATCATCAAAAATCATTCCGGTAAGGTGTTGTTTGTTGATTTCTGGGCAACTACTTGCGCACCTTGTCGCGGAGAAATAGAAGCAACTGCCGACCTACGCAAAAAATACAAAGATCATCCGGAATTTCAGTTCATTTATATCACCAGCCAGAAAGATTCGCCCGAGAAAGCCTACAAAAAATATGTAGAGAAGAATCTAAAAGGAGAAGCCTGTTACTATGTATCGGAAACAGAGTTTAACTACCTTCGCCAACTATTTCAATTTAATGCTATACCGCACTACGAACTTGTTGAAAAAGATGGCAGTATATCAAAAGAAGGTTTAAGCAGCCACAGTATCAGGAAATATCTGGGTAATCATTTTGAATGATGAGTTTTAATCCAGCAATAGGAGTTTTGATTTGATGGACCCATTTTGTATAATAATCTATCGTGTTATTGTATTTTTGTTGATTTTCTTGTTTAAGTTGAAATATCTTTTTTTGTAACATTTGAAGCATTTCTTGATATGTTTTTTCTTCAAGATAGCTTTCTTGAGGTAAATTATCAAACAATTCAGGATTGTCTTTTAAATAAATCAAATATTGATGATGTTGTTTGTATTTTTTATAATCAAGTAAAAAATAAAGAAGGATGATAAAAAAATAGAGACTTAACATATAAATAATTAAATCTAAAATCATTTGACATATCATTAAAACAACAAAAGTACATAAGACAAACAACAAATAAAGAAAATAGACGGGATATGTTTTCTTTAAATAGTCTTTAAACATAATAAATAACCTAAGCCTTTCTTAGTATGAATAAAATCATGTAAACCAATATCTTCTAATTTCTTTCTTAAACGATTCATATTAACACTTAAAGTATTATCATCAATAAATTGGTGATCATCCCATAAATGATTCATTAAATCAATACGAGAAACAATCACTTCCGCATGTTCAAATAAATATTCTAAGATTTTTAATTCATTTTTAGTTAGAATAAGTTCCTTTTGTTGATAAGTGATTTTTCCAGCTAAGATATCTAAATGAACATCTTGATAAGTTAACAAATGAAAATCTTTAGAAAAACTATAAGTTCTTCTAAGAATCGCTTGTAATTTAGCTTGTACAACCTGTAAATCAAAAGGTTTATTAATAAAATCATCACCACCCATATTCATTGCTAAAACAATATTCATATTTTCATTAGCGGAAGAAATAAAAACAATAGGGACTTGTGAAATTTTTCGAATTTCTTGACACCAATAATAACCATCAAAAAAAGGAAGATGGATATCTAATAAAACAAGATCAGGTTGAAACTCTAAAAAATCATCTAAAACATGTTCAAAATCTTCTATATATTGAACATCATAATGATATTTTTCAAAATGTTTTTGTAAGCCTTTTGCGATAATAAAATCATCTTCAACAATTAATAATTTATACATAAAATCACCTTCTTTTAATATTATATAGAAAATCATGCAGTTCGTCATCTTAAAATTGTGTAAGATATGTTATAATGAAAAGCGATTGGGGGATATAAATATGATTTTTGAATATGATGAAAATAATTTAGAAAAATTTGAAAACTTTAAAGGTGGCGAAAAATACATTGGAGCAAAGATGTATTTTGATGGTTTAAATCGTTTTATGATTGGACATATTCCATATGGCGGAAGTGTTGGAGAACATGTTCATGAAACAAACAGTGAAGTGATTTATGTTATTTCTGGTAATGGTTATGTTATTTATGATGGACAAAGAGAAGAACTTCATAAAGGAAGTGTTCATTATTGTCCTAAAGGTCATAAACATACAATGGTCAATGATCATGAAGAAGACCTTGTTTATTTCGCAGTTGTACCTGAACAATAATTCTTGATTATTATCAAGAATTTTAATTTCTGGATGAAAAAATGTATAATAAAAAAGAGGTGAGGACGATGGATTCTTTTTTAAAAGAGATTGATACAGAACTTTTAAAGAGATGGCTGTTGAATCAAAATGAAGATGATTGGGATGTCAAAGAAGTAAATGAAAATATTGTGATTGAAACAAAATATGGTTTAGGATTTATTAATTTTTATCCTGATTGTATTATTGAACTCGATGTTGAAAATAAGATGACTAAAGAAAAAATCTTCTTTATTCATTTTCAAATGAATAATTTTCATCACGCTTTAGGTTTACTTTATGACATGCGTCTTTGTTTACAAAGGTTGACAACTTCTAAAAAAACAAAAGTACTTCTTTCGTGTACAAGTGGACTTACTACAGGTTTCTTTGCGGAAAAATTAAATGAGGGTGTACAGCTTCTAAATAAAGATTTTGAATTTAATGCTGTTTCTTATGGTAATCTTTATGACATGGCGAAAGATTATGATGTTATTCTACTAGCACCACAGGTATCATTTCGTTTATCTGAAGTAGAAGGAGTCTTAAAAAATAAGCGTGTTTATGCTATATCACCTGCATTATTTGGAAAATATGATGTGGGAAATACGATTACTTTTTTAGAAGATGAACTTTATAAAGAAAAAGAAGTTCAAAGTCAACAAGAAAATCCTTTACCTATTAAACAAATGTTGAAAGCTCATCAACAAGTTTTAGCACTTGCTTTTATTCAATTAGATCAAAAAGTAAGACTTGTAAGTCGTCTTTATGATGAAAATAATATGATTTTAGAAGATTTTGAAGTCTATAAAAACACTATTTCAGTCGATGATATTGTTGATTTAATTAATACGGTTTTATATGGATATCCTGATATAGAACTCATTAGTCTATCACTACCTGGGGTTGTTTATAATGGAGTAGTAACTTTAAAAAAATATGGCTTGAATGAATGTCGTTTACAAGCTTTTCTTGAAGAAAAATATAGTCAAAAGATTGTCATTAATAATGATGTTAATACAATTGTGATGGGATATTTTGCTTCACAAGATGACTATGAATCGATTTCTTTCCTTTACCAAGCACGAATTGGTGGTACTGGTGGGGTAGGACATATTCATCGAGGACATTTAATTAAAGGAAGGCATAATATTGCGGGTGAAATTCAGTATTTACCGATTTCTTTTAGTGAGAATTATCAAGAAATTAAGAAAACTCCAGAAGGAGCTCTTGAATGGACAATGAAGTATTGTTTAGGGATTACTTCGATGTTGGCACCGGATGCAATCATTATTTATAATCGGTTGATTTCTAAAAGTGATGATGTAAAAAAAGAAATGGAAAAATATATGCCAAAGAGTTATATACCTGATTTGATTAAGATTGAAAGCTTAAAGGAATATATGTTGATTGGATGTATTTTATTGGGGTTAAAAGAAATGTAAGAGGTATCTTTGAGAAAAGATACCTTTTTTACATTTATTTTTGACAACTGTCTTGTCAGGTGTAAACAAAAGGAGTATACTCTCCTCGAGAAAAGGGAGAAGTTATATGGATAATATAGAAAAAATTAAAAAGTTAAAAGAAGAAAAAAATGCGATTATTTTAGCACATTATTATGTAGATGAAGAAGTGCAAAAGATTGCTGATTATATCGGAGATTCGTTTTATCTTGCTAAAGTTGCAAGTCAAACAGAAGCTGATCGTATTGTTTTTGCGGGTGTTGAATTTATGGGGGAAAGTGCCAAAATCTTAAATCCAAATAAAAAGGTTTTAATGCCTGATGCCTTTGCGGATTGTCCAATGGCACATATGATTACAATTAAAGAAATTAAAGAAATGAGAGAAAAATATGATGATTTAGCTGTTGTTTGTTATATTAATTCGACAGCTGAAATCAAACAATATGCGGATGTCTGTGTGACATCGTCAAATGCTGTAAAAATCGTTAAAGCATTACCACAAAAAAATATTTTCTTTATACCAGATCAAAACTTAGGAGATTTTGTAAGAAGACAAGTCCCTGAAAAAAATGTGATGACAAATTATGGACATTGTCCTCGTCATACCAATATTACTTTGGATAAATTAAATGAAGTGAAACAAAAATATCCAGAGGCTAAAATTGCAGTGCATCCAGAATGTAAAAGAGAAATCGTTGAAGCTGCTGATTTTGTAGGAAGCACTTCTGCCATTATTGATTATGTTGTTCAAACAGATGTGAAAGATTTTATTATTGGGACAGTAGATGGTGTTTTTGCGAAAATCAAAGAATTAGCACCAAATAAAAATTTACACACTATTATGGATGTACAAGTTTGTCCAAATATGAAAAAAGTGACATTAGAAAAAATCGTTGATGTTTTAGAAAATGATACAAATGAAGTGATTTTAAATGATGACTTTATGCAAAAAGCATTAAGTCCACTTAAACAAATGTTAGAACTTGCAAAATAGGAGTAGAATATGAAAACAGATGTATTAATAGTAGGAAGTGGATGTTCAGCCCTTTATATGGCTTTACATTTACCAGAAGATTTAAATATTTTAATGGTTACTAAAAAAGAAGCGGAATTAAGTGATTCATTTTTAGCACAAGGTGGAATCTGTATGCTTAGAAATGAAGATGACTATGATAGTTATTTTGAAGATACGATGAAAGCAGGTCATTATGAAAATGATGCTTATTCAGTTGAATTAATGATTAAATCATCACCAGATGTTATTCAAGATTTAATTAGTTATGGGGTTGATTTTGAAAGAAATGAAGACGGAAGCCTTGCTTTTACAAGAGAAGGGGCTCATAGCCAAAAACGTATTCTTTATCATGAAGATATTACAGGTAAAGAGATAACAAGCCATCTGTTAGAGAAGGTGAGAACTCTTCCAAATGTGACAATTATGGAATACACAAGACTGCTTGATATAATAAGCAGAGATAACAGATGCCTTGGTGCGGTTATAAGGACAGAAAATGGAGAGCTTATTAAGGTAGAAGCTTCAGATGTTGTACTTGCTACAGGTGGAATTGGTGGTTTATACAGACATTCAACGAATTTCAGACATCTTACAGGAGATGCAATTGCAATTGCTATAAAGCATGGAGTAGAATTAAAGGATATTAATTATGTCCAGATTCATCCGACAACATTTTATTCTGACAAAGAGGAAGACAGGAGCTTTCTTATATCTGAATCAGTAAGAGGCGAAGGCGCAAAGCTTTATGATAAGAATGGAAAA
>ERZ780190.2934-NODE-2934-length-11929-cov-2.903234_pt1 | contig 11929 bp, 7 predicted proteins | sample MGYA00510980_ERZ780190 | MGnify/ENA primary metagenome ERZ780190 (study PRJEB29588, sample SAMEA1972188) | human gut metagenome | biome: human gut; feature: human-associated habitat; material: faeces | place: Denmark | collected 2008/2010 ... | reverse complement strand
CCACGCTCCGGGCGTAGGCCTCCCCCATCTGGTAGGCGGCCATGGGCTTGGAAAGCAGAAAGGATGCCGCCAGCGCAGGCAGCACCACCAGTGCCGCAGCCTGCACATTGGCCCATGTCACGCCGGAAAAGCTGCCCTTTGGAAAAGGGTACTCTATTGTCGAGGTACAGGCTCCCTACGGCTATGTCCTCGACGAAACACCCGTGTACTTCGATGTCACGGAGGATAATTCCACAGAAGAAAGCGGGGTTACGGTAGTAAAAGTGGATAAGCCCAATATGGCACAGAAAGGCACCATCACCGTGGAAAAAAGCGGCGAGGTGTTCTTCGGCGTTTCCGTCATCGGCGGCGTTGATGAAAGCGGAAACGAACTGCCCACCATCTATCAGCCGCAGTATGAAAAGCGTGGACTTCCTGGTGCGGTCTATGAGATCATCGCCGCAGAGGATATTATCACGCAGGACGGCACTGTCCGAAATCAGAAGGGCGAGGTCGTAGACACCGTAGCGCATGCCTACGACAACGACGCGGTGCTGGTGACCGACGTGGGCCAGCAGCAGATGAACGCCGCGCGCTATTTCGGATTCCGCCGCACGCGCAGCGTGGTCACCTCGGGCGGTCTCGGCACGATGGGATTCGGACTTCCGGCGGCCATCGGGGCCAAGCTGGGCGCCCCCGACCGCGAAGTCGTCCTTTTCGCCGGCGACGGCGGCCTGCAAATGACCATTCAGGAGCTGGGCACGATCTTCCAGTCGAAGATCCCCGTGAAAATCGTCCTGCTGAACAACTCGTTCCTCGGCATGGTGCGCCAATGGCAGGAACTTTTCTACGACCGCCGCTATTCGTTCACCGAGCTGGCAAACCCCGATTTCGGGCTGATCGCCCGCGGCAACGGCCTTTCGTACCGCTGCGTCGAACGGCGCGAGGAACTCGACGAGGCCATCGCCGCCATGAAAGCCTCCGAAGGCGCCTTCCTGCTGGAGGTGCGCGTCGAGGGCGAAGAGAACATTTTCCCGATGGTCCCGGCGGGCGCCCCGGTATCGGAAATCCGGTTCGAATAAAACGAAACAGCGTATGGAACAGGAATACATCATCACCGTGTTTTCGGAGAACAAGGTGGGCCTGCTGAGCCAGATCACCACCGTCTTCACCTGCCGCGACGTGAACATCGAGAGCCTCACGACCTCGGAATCGGCGTTGCAGGGCATCCACAAATTCACCATCGCGGTCCGCACCACACCCGATCAGGTCGACAAACTCGTGCGGCAGGTCGAGAAGAAGATCGACGTGCTGAAGACCTTCGTCTACACCCCCGACGAGGTCGTGCAGCAGGAGATCGCCCTCTACAAGGTGACCCGCAGCCGGGGCGTCGAACAACTCGTCAGGGAACACAACGTCCGCATTCTGGAGATCGACGAGGACTACATCGTCGTCGAGAAGACCGGCCACAAAGCCGACACGCAGGCGTTGTTCCGCCTGCTGCAACCCTACGGCGTACAGCAGTTCGTGCGCAGCGGCACGGTGGCCATCATCAAGTCGCGGCGCGAGCTGCTGAACGAGTACCTTGAAGAAATCGACCGTTTAAGGGCCGAATCCGATGAAGAAGGGAGCAAAAGCGAAAAATAACTTTCAGAACATATAACAAACTCAAAATCACGAAAATCATGGCAAAGATCAATTTCGGCGGCGTCGAAGAGAACGTCGTAACCCGCGAGGAATTTCCTCTGGAAAAAGCGCTCGAAACACTCAAGGACGAGACCATCGCCGTCATCGGCTACGGCGTGCAAGGCCCCGGACAGTCGCTCAACCTGCGCGACAACGGATTCAGGGTCATCGTGGGCCAGCGCGAAGGCTCCGCGAGCTGGGACAAGGCCGTAGCCGACGGCTGGGTGCCGGGCCAGACGCTTTTCGGCATCGAGGAGGCCGCCGAGCGCGCCACGATCATCCAGTACCTGCTCTCCGACGCCGGGCAGATCGCCGTATGGCCTTCAATCAAAAAGCACCTCACGCCGGGCAAGGCCCTCTATTTCTCCCACGGCTTCGGCATCACCTACAAGGAGCGCACGGGCATCGTGCCCCCGGCCGACGTGGACGTGATCCTGATCGCCCCGAAAGGCTCGGGAACCTCGCTGCGGCGCATGTTCCTCCAGGGCCGCGGACTCAATTCGAGCTATGCGGTGTTCCAGGACGCCACGGGCCGCGCCTTCGAACGCGTCGTGGCGCTGGGCATCGGCGTGGGTTCGGGCTACCTGTTCGAAACCGACTTCAAGCGCGAGGTCTACTCCGACCTCACGGGCGAGCGCGGCACGCTGATGGGCGCCATCCAGGGCATCTTCGCCGCCCAGTACGACACGCTGCGCGCCAACGGCCACACCCCCTCGGAGGCCTTCAACGAAACGGTCGAGGAGCTGACCCAGTCGCTCATGCCGCTGGTCTCGGAGAACGGCATGGACTGGATGTACGCCAACTGTTCGACCACGGCCCAGCGCGGCGCGCTGGACTGGTGGAAGAAGTTCCGCGACGCCACGAAACCCGTCTTCGAAGAGCTGTACAGGGAGGTGGCCGCCGGCAACGAGGCCCAGCGTTCGATCGACCTGAACAGCAAACCCGACTACCGCGAGAAGCTCAACGAGGAGCTGCGCGAGATGCGCGAAAGCGAGATGTGGCAGACCGGCGCCGTCGTGCGCAAGCTGCGTCCCGAAAACAACTGACACAAGGCAAGGTCCTGAAAAAGGCCGGCGGCAGCAGTCGCCGGCCTTTTTCGCGCAATTCGGTTTTGCACCCGTTCAATTTTTATGTATCTTTGCCTGCCGGAACACCGACAATCCAAACAAAACTACTCAATATGTACAGCCATGACAACCGGGTGGTCATCACCCTCGACGCCGGCGGCACGAACCTCGTTTTCGGCGCCATGCAGGCCAACAAATTCATTGTGGAGCCGATCACCCTCCCGTCGCATGCCGAGAACCTCGACAAATGCCTCGCGACGATGGTCGAAGGGTTCCAGGCCGTCATCGACCGTCTGTCCGAAAAACCCGTAGCCATCAGTTTCGCATTCCCCGGCCCGGCCGACTATCCGAACGGCATCATCGGCGGTTATCTGCCCAACTTCCCGTCGTTCCGCGAAGGCGTGGCGCTGGGTCCGTTCCTCGAAGCGAAATTCGGCATCCCGGTATACATCAACAACGACGGCGACCTGTTCGCCTACGGCGAGGCGCTGGGAGGCGCCCTGCCCGAGGTCAACGCCCGGCTCGAAGCGCTGGGAAGCCCGAAGAAATACAAAAACCTCGTCGGCTACACCTTCGGCACGGGACTCGGCGTGGGCCTTGTGATCGACAACCGGCTGAACCGCGGCGACAACTCATGCGTCGAGACGTTCTGCCTGCGTCACAAGAAAATGCCCGAAATCATCGTCGAGGACGGGGCGTCGATCCGTGCCGTGAAACGCGTCTACGGCGAAGCTTCGGGCGACGTGAACCACACCTTCGAACCGAAAGATATCTGCGAAATCGCCGAGGGTAAACGCCCGGGAGATGTCGAGGCCGCGAAGAAGGCTTTTGCCGAAATGGGCGAGATCGCCGGCGACGCCATGGCTACGGCCGTGACGCTGGTGGACGGACTGATCGTCATCGGCGGCGGCATCACGGCGGCCCGCAAATGGATCATGCCCAGCCTGCTGAACGAGCTGCGTTCGAAGATGCACCAGCTCAACGGCAACGAGTTGAACCGCGTGCAGATGAAGGTTTACGATCTGGACGACGAGACGGAGTTCCGCGAATTCGCCAAGGGCGCGCAGCGGCCCCTGAAAGTCTACGGCACGGACCGCTACGTGGCCTACGACCCGCAGAAACGCATCGGCGTGACCATTTCGAAACTCGGCGCGAGCCAGGCCATTTCGGTCGGAGCATACGCTTTCGCCTTGAGCCAGCTCGACACGGAAAACGCATAAAATAGATCGACCATGTATAAATTTCAACCGATTCTGAAATCCCTGATCTGGGGCGGCGAGAAGATCGCCCCTTACAAGGGAATCGCCACCGACCAGCGCAACATCGGCGAAAGCTGGGAGCTTTCGGGCGTCAAGGACAACGAGTCCGTCGTCGCCGAAGGCCCCGAAGCCGGGACATCGCTCCCGGAACTGATCGCCCGTCACGGCGCGGCGCTGTTGGGCAAAGCCAACTACGGGCGTTTCGGCGAGGAGTTCCCGCTGCTGATCAAGTTCATCGACGCCCGGCAGGACCTCTCGATCCAGGTGCACCCGAACGATGAGCTGGCATGGGAACGCCACAAATCCAAGGGCAAGACCGAAATGTGGTACGTGGTGTCGGCGGATAAGGACGCGCACCTGCGTTCGGGCTTCTCGAAGCAGGTAACGCCGGCCGAGTACGAGGCCAGCGTCGGAGACAACACCATCACGGACATCCTGGCCGACTACAAGATCGCACCGGGCGACGTATTCTTCCTGCCCGCGGGACGTGTGCACTCGATCGGCGCGGGGTCGTTCATCGCCGAAATCCAGCAGACCTCGAACATCACCTACCGCATCTACGATTTCAACCGCCGCGATGCCAACGGCAACACCCGCGAACTGCACACCGAACTGGCGAAGGGCGCCATCGACTACACCGTGCTGCCCGATTACCGGACGCATTACGAGCCGGCGCAGGACACGCGCGTGGAGCTGGTGTCGTGCCCTTATTTCACCACGTCGCTCTACGATCTGACCCGCCCCGAGACGCTCGACCTCGCGTCGCTCGACTCGTTCGTCGTGGCGATCTGCATCGAGGGCTGCGGCACGCTCACCGACGACAGCGGCGCAGCGGTTCCGGTGCACCAGGGCGAAACGGTCCTGATTCCGGCTTCGGCCCGTTCGCTCGCCTTCACGCCCGACGGCGGCATGAAGATTCTGACAAGCTGGATCGGCTGATCCGCCTCTTCGGCTCAACGAAAAAACTCCGGCCTGCGAAAATGCAGGCCGGAGTTTTTCGTTACGGCAAGCCGGAATCACTCCGCCTTGAACCACGCCTTCGTGTCGTAGGTCGCTCCTGCACCCGTCTTCACCACCGAAGCGTCGACCGGGAAATACCCCTTCGCCGCATCCATCGAAGAGAACGGAGCTTCCACGCCGTCGCCCATCTGGTTGTTTGCAGGCGTGTAGCTTCCGGTATGCTTCACCGACCAGAAATTCGTATCGCTGACCGGCGCGGTGTAGAGGTAATTATAGGTTACCTCCGCCTTGTCAGCCGTAAATCCGGCCGTGTCATACACACCCGTCAGATAATTTTTCGCGGTAACACCGGTATAATACCCGACATTCTTGGTCACGGTCAGCCCTGCGAGGACATAAGCCCGGATCATAATGTTCGGCTGGTAAATGTTATAAATCGTATTGTTCGTCACCTCGACCTGAAGCCGGGTCGTCTGGAATGCCTGCGACCTGTCCCCGCAGTTGATCAGGTAGTTCTGCAAAGGCGTTTCGGCATAAAATACGTTGTTATCCAGACGAATCAACTGCTGCGTATGCGCGTCCTTCGCCTTGGTCGAATAGAACGGCTTGTTGGCGACGGTCATCTTCACGATCGAATTCCCGAAATAGATCTTCTGGAAATTCTGCGTATTGTGCGAATCGTAAACCACATTGTAGGCGGCATCCACGGTACAATCCTCGACATGCAGCGTCGGATCATAGGTGGCATTGGTCGTCGTAAAGAGGTTGTAATTGCCCGAAGCCGCGATATGCAGGTTCTTGAAAGCCGCATTGTACTTGCAACGCAGTTCCGGCCCGGAGATCGTCGCCTGCGCACGTTCGGGATAACGGCCGATCAGCACGATGTCGCCCATATTGATCGACGCGCCCGAAATCGTGAACGACAGATCGGCAGCATCGGAGTTGTCGACGAAAATCAAACCTCCGGCCGTAATGATCGCAGCGGTCAGTTCGGAGGGCTTGAGCAACTGCGCTTCCGGATAGACCGTCTTATTGATCGTCAGGTCGCCCAGCGCGATGTCTTTCCCGTCCTGATAATCCTGGTAGTAGTCCGCCTCGGCGGTAACGGGAGCCTCCGCCGTCGTGTTCCCGACGCTTGCCACCTCGCTCGTCAGATCGCCGGCATAGGCGACCACGTAGATCGTATAGGCCGTATTGGCTTCGAGATTCCCGACCGTCACGCCCGTACCCGTACCGGCCGTGCCTTCGGCAAGGACCCTGGCGGCGTCGGGAGCCGTTTCCATCGATTTGAAGCAGAGGTATTTCCAGCCGTCGGCATTGGCCGAGGGCGCAACGTCGAAGGTCAGCGCCGACTGCGTGGGCTCGACCGTCGCGGAGTTGGTCACCGCAACCGTCGGAGCGGCGGGAGCCGTTCCGGTGCTCTCGACCTGGATTTTGGCCACCGTCGAAAGCCCGCCGGCCGCAAAGGCCTCGATCGCCACGTCCTTCGACGTGTCGGCCGTGGCGCGGGTCACGGCTGCGGGGGCCGTCACGATCAGTTCGGCCCTCTCATCCACGGCATCGGTCAGGCGTACCGACCAGCCCTCGGGAGCCGACAGTTTCACCTGCTCGACACCTCGGATCTCCACCACGAAACGTTTGGTGGCCCCGGCGTCGAACGTCTGCACGCCCTCGGTCGGCGTGACGATCCGGCAGAAGAAATCGCTCACGATCGGAATGCGCAGTTCCTCGCCGCCGAGCAGCCTGATATAGAGGTCGCCGCCGTCGACCTTCACCTCCTCGAAGAACTTGTCGGTCACCGTACCCGAGCCGATGGCCTTGACGGGCTGGCCCTTGGTGTCCTTCACATTTTCGAAGGAGGTGCCGCCGTCGTAGCTCACCTGCCAGTAGCCGGTGGCCTCGTCGATGCGGAACCGGGGCGTCGTGCCGTCCTCGGCCACGGCCTTCACGCCGAGCGAGGTGAACGTGGCTCCGTTGTCGGTCGACACCTGCCACTCGCCCTTGTCGTTGATCGAGACGATCGGAATCACGGCCTCGGCCTCGCTGCCCTGCACCAGTTCGATGGTCTCGCCGTTGGTCAGCGTGATGAGATATTTGCCATCGGAGGTCTCGACCTTGGAGATCGTGGCGCCGCCGTAGAGTTTCTGCAACGCCTCGATGTTGCCGTTCAGCGCGTCGACCTGCGTTTCGAGCGCCTGCACGCGGCTCTTCAGGTCGTCGATCGCATCCCACAGGTCGTCGTTGTTGTCGCACGACTGGAAAACCGCAGCCAGCGCGACGAAGATCAGGATCAGATACTTTTTCATAATATGTTTGGTTTTATTCTATTTCAATGAATTGAGCCATGCGGGGACATACCCTAACCGCTGGCGCAGCTGCGCTTCGTAGAGCGACAGCGGCTCGACGGCCGCGCCGTTGCTTTCGAGGTATTTCACCTGTTCGGCGCTCTCGTCGAAGGTGACCGCCGCGCCGTGGAATCCGACGATGATCGGCGGCATGGTCTTCCACCACTTGTCCGAGGAGAGCCACCACTTGAACGGTTCGGCCCCGAAATCGTGCGCCGCACGCGTGGCGTTCAGATTCCAGATCGTCAGGTCGCCCAGGTGGTTGGGCACGTTGGTTTCGTCGCCGCCGAAACGCCATTGCACGAATCCGCCCGTGCAGCGGTCGACGAGCGTGGCGCGCGGCTGCCTGGAGTGCGACTCGAAGAAGGCGTCGTCACCCCACGTGTTGTTCCACAGCACGGCCCCCAGCGAGGTGTTCGACACACCCGAGGCGTGGTACTGTCCGGCGTTTTCGAAATACCCCGTGCTCGTATAGGGCGGCGAGACAGCCTGCCCGCGGCTGCGGTCGCAGACCTTGCCGATGAAGATGCGCGACGAGGACTGCGAGCGCACGCCCGAGTGGCCGCGGTTGCCGCTGATCTCGATGTCGTAGGCCGAGCAGTTGGCGCTCGACACGATCGACAACGCCTCACTGACGCCCCTGAAATCGACGCGGCGAATCCACGAATCGGTCAGACGCATCATGTTGAGCGGCTTGTAAGCCCCGTCGTCCTCCCACGAAGCGTGGTGGCCGAAGTTCTCCTTCGAGCGACCCTCGAACGTGAGGTCCTCGACGCCGACATGTTCATAATGGGGGTATTTACGGATTTTCCAGCCCCATTTGGCCTCCACAGCGTACATGATCGGTTCGGCGAAGGTCACGCGGTTGCCGCTTACGGAAGCCACCTGGTGATAGTCCTCGACCGTAATGGTCTGAATATCGGTCATGTTTCCCTCGACCCGGTGCGGCGCCAGCTCCTGCGCCACCAGCGTCGGGTCGTTGTTCGAAAGCGAAAGGCACACCCAGTCGCCCTTCCCGATGCCGGCCGCCGAAGCCACCTCCACCGAGAACGTGCCGCGTGCGGCGTCGCCCGTCACCGTCGTGAGGTCCGAAAGTCCCGAATTGTGCTTGATATTGATCATCATGGGCGACGACCACATCTGCTCCGAGTTGTTCGGCAGGTTGGGCGTGTCCATGACGAGCGTCGTCTTGCCGCGGCCCGCGCCCTTGAGCACGAAATACCCCCCGCGAATGAAAATCTCCTCGCTGCGGTTGTTCCCCTTCGAATCGGTGTATTTCTGGTTGGCGGAGGTTGGGTCCACCACGTTGTCGTCGTCGTTGTGGAGGACGAAACGCCCCTCGGGGAAATAGATCACCGCCCGGGCATTGGCATTCGCGAGGTTCGCCCCCGCATCGCTCCGCCCGGAAAGTTTCAGCTCCTTGAGCAGCGCAGTCAACGCCCCGCGCGAGGACCTGACGCCCGTGGGATCGGCGCCGTAGTCGACGACGTTGTAAACCTTGTAGCCCAGTCCCCAGACATCGGCCGGAGCCTCCTCGCCGTGCTTGTAACCGGCATACGAATAATCGAGCAGGACGTTATCCGCAGTTCCGGCCTTAAAATTCCGCCATGCCAGAGCGGCGTTGGCATCCACCTGCTCGTCGAGCAGCGTCACGTTCAGCGTGACGAGTTTCCGGTATTTCCTGTCCGAATAGACCGTCACCGAGACCGCCGCCTGCTGCGAAGCGGCGTCGAACGTCGCGGGAGCCTTGACCGTCAGCGTCGTCTCGCCAAGCACGGCCGTCCAGCCCGCAGGAGCGTCGATCACCGCCTCGGCGACGTTGTTCTGCACGACCTCGAAGGCCCGGGTCTCCCCGAGGCGGAAAGTCTCGTTGTCGGAAGCCGTCACCGTCAGTCCGAAATCGTCGAAGACGGGAAGCGTAAGTTTTTCGCCGTCGAGCAGTTCGACCGCCAAAAGTCCGGTCGTCGCGTCGTAAGTCACCGACTTGAAAGCCGAACTGTAACTGACGACGACTTTATCCCCCAAGGCATTGACCGGCTGTCCGTTTTGCAAAAGCGGCGCGTAGGTCGCCCCGCCGTCGAGGCTCACGAGCCACTCCCCGTCGGCCGAAACCTTCAGCTGCGGGGTGACGCCCTCGGCGCCGGGCTTATGGTCGCCGCCCGAAACGGGCCATGCCGAAACGTACTCTCCGCCGACCTTCAGCCGCTCGGAAGTGGCTCCGCCGTCGAGGCTCACGGTCCAGTAGCCCTCGGCGTCGATGCCCATGACGGGAACCAGCGCCTCGATCTTCTCACCGAGGATGACGGGCAGCCGGGTTCCGTCGCTCAACTCGATCTCGTACCCCTTTGCGTTGGGTTTGATCCCGACGATGATCGTCGACTCGTCCATCAACTTGTGGAGCGCCACAATGGAGGTGTTCACGCTGCCGATCTTCGCCTCCAGCGCAATCACCCGGTCGCGCAGGCTCCCGATCTCGTCGCGGATGCCGTCGGTGTTCTCACACGATTGCAGCACAAAGGCCGAGGCCGCTGCAATCCACAAAAACAATTTATTCATATCCGATTGATTGTTAGTTATTCGTATCATAGGGAACCACGTCGGACAAGACGCCCTCGCGGAACCACACGTCGTCGTTGTCGCGCAGCAACACAGCCAGTTCGCGGCACAGCGCGGCGAACAGCGCGGGATGCTCCTCCGGCGCGAGGTTGTGCAGCTGGTAGGGATCGGCCGCATCGTCGAACATCAGCACGCGTTCGAGCGTCCCGTCGCGGCCGATACGCAGCTCCATCGTATGCGTTGCGGTCTTCACGCCGCGCGCCTGGGCGAAGAAGCCGCGGACCAGTCCGTCGGCATCGCGCCCGCCGTCGAGGTTGCGCATGTAAAGGGCAGCGCGCGGGCGTTCGGGCTGCACGGCGTCCTGCCGCAGCACGGCCGAGTAGTCGCGCCCCTCGACACTCGCGGGAATCCGCTCCCCGAGGCCCGCCAGCCCCAGCAGCGTCGGCATGATGTCGGGCGTCGAGAGCAGCAGATCGTCCACACGGTGCGGCACCCGCCCCGGATAGCGCACCAGAAAGGGAATGTTCAGCGACTCGCGCCAGATCGAGTTCTTGGGGTCGTCGGTCGAATGGCTGGTCATCGTCTCGCCGTGGTCCGAAGCGAAGACCACGATCGTGTTCTCCGTAAGCCCCGCCCTGTCCAGCGCAGCGAGCAGGCGGCCGAACTCGCGGTCGATACCGCTCACGTTGGCAAAATAGTAACGCACGGCGGCGGCCTTGGCCATCGTCGTGTCGGCGTTGTCGCGCACGAGCAGTTCGGTCAGCGACTTGTCCTTGTAACGTTCATACCCCTCCAGGTCGCAGTCGTCGGTCGAAGCGTAGGGCGAATGCGGCGGATTCATGCCGATCATCATCAGGAACGGTTTTTCGGGATCGCGCACGCCGCCCTTGTTTTCGATATATTCGATGGCTTTCGAAACTTCGTGCCGCGGCGACCACTCGTCGACATCGTGACGGTTGCCGTCGGTGTCCCAGTAATGGGGATGCTTGTGCACGTCGTAGGTGCCGTAGGAGTACCAGTAGTTGAACCCGTGGCGGCGTTCGGGCGGCGTGTAGGCGTCCCACTCGGGAACGGCGTCGCTGACGTAGGTTCCCGGACGCTGGGGGTTGTTCTTCGTCGGGAAGTCGGCGTGCAGCTTGCCGATGTAGGCGCAGTCGTAGCCCGCCGCCGAGAAGACGTCGCCGATACACTCGACGTCCTCGCGCAGCGAACTTTCGGGACGCTCCGACATGCAGTTCAGCACCACGCCGTTCCGCTCGGGATACATGCCCGAAAGCAACATGCCCCGGTGGGGGCTGCTCACGGGGAAATTGCTCACCGCCTCGGTCAGCACCGTGGCTTCGCGGGCGAAGCGGTCGAGGTTGGGCGTTGCGACCGGATCGCCCTTCCACCCCACCTCGGCGGCGAACTCCGGATCGCTCCAGAACCCCAGCGAGGAGTTGCGATACTGGTCCGGAAATACGTAGATCACGTTGGGGCGCCCGGCCTCCGACTGCCCGCAGGCCGTCAGGGCGAGGATCGTGCGGGAATACTGCGTGTAATAGGATTTGTCCAGCACGCCGCCGCAGGCACGCAGCTCGGCCTCCATGGCAGCGATGCGGTCACTCTCCTTCAGGCGTAAACGCTCTGCGTTGCGGATGACTGTAGTGCCTTCGCACAGCAGGCCCAGCACCATGAGCACAGGGCCAAGGTCCGGGCAGTCCGCAAGGTCGATGTCCACCCCGTGCAGGGGGGCCTTTTCAAAAGAGATGCCCTCTGCCGTGCGGGTAAACACCGCGCCGCAGCGGCGCAGGATATCCAGAATGGCAGCATCGCCCTGCAGCGTTTCCGGGGCAAGGCCGGTGATGGTCACGCCGCCGCACGCGGCCCCCAGCACCGCCGGGAACGCGGCCTGACTGTAATCGCCCTCCACGTTGTAGTCGCAGGGGCGGTACTGCTGCCCGCCCGGCAGCAGCAGGGTGGTTTCGTCCAGCCAGCGGCTGTGCACCCCAAAAGCGGCCTGCACAGCGCGGGTCATGTCGATGTAGCTGCGGCTCTCCACCGGAGGGATGAGGTGCAGCTGGCTGTCCCCGGGCAG
>ERZ780190.2901-NODE-2901-length-12054-cov-2.759480_pt1 | contig 12054 bp, 8 predicted proteins | sample MGYA00510980_ERZ780190 | MGnify/ENA primary metagenome ERZ780190 (study PRJEB29588, sample SAMEA1972188) | human gut metagenome | biome: human gut; feature: human-associated habitat; material: faeces | place: Denmark | collected 2008/2010 ... | reverse complement strand
TTGTTCACCAGCGCGAGCACGACCTGCTTCTGCCGCTGCATGCGCTGGTTGTTGCCCTCGGTCGAGTCTGCGCGGTAGCGGATATAATTCTCCGTGCGCTGACCGGTGAGCGTCACGGGCTGTCCGGCGGTGAAACCGGAAAAGCTCGCATCCGGCGTAACGGTCACACCACCAACACTGTCAACAAGCTGGCGGATGCCCTGCATATAGATCGATCCGTAGGCCGGGATCGGCAGGTCATAAAACAGGCGCGAGACGGCCGCGCTCGTCAGCTCGCAGCTGCGCTCTGCTCCGTCGCCGTAGGAATAGGCCAGCGCCAGCTGCGCCGTGGCCGTGCCGACGTGTGCGCCGGTGCTGTCGAGAATGTCCAGCGTGCACATCGCATCACGCGAGATGGACACAAGCGTCAGCTCCTGGTTACGCATGTCGAGCACCGCAAGGATATTCGCATCCGACTGGTTTGCGTTTCCATAGACGCCGTCGGCATCCTGCTTGACCTCCTCGTCCACGCCCATGAGCAGGATCGTGACAATGTCGGTATTGTAGCGGTAGAGCTGCCCGTTGTAGCGCACCGTGCCAGAGCCAAGCGCCTCCACATCATCGCGGGCAATGTTCACCCCGTCGTCGTTCGTCAGCGCATTGCGGCCGACCGCCGACAGGATCAGCACCGTGGCGACCAGAATGAGCGCAATGGCAACCAGAACGCACACGATGATGACCAGCACGCGCGTGCCGCGGCTCATGCGTTTTTTTGGCGGCTGCACCGCCGGTTGTTCTCTGGCGTCTGACACAGACATCCCCCCTTATTTGCGAATTTGTTTTAGCCCGCATGATGCCACACCCGGGCAAATGTTGTAAAGCCGGAGAACGGGATACGCAGTTGCCTTTTCCAACCGCACTTCCCCATATACAGCTCCCTTGTTTGTATCTCCCCCTTTGGTCCTTTTGCTATGCCACGTCTAAAATGGCGTGCATTACTTCTTCGTCTTTCGCACCGTCATCCACTCCAAGCAAAAAGTGTATGTGATTATCTGCAAGCGCCATTTATTCGTCTTTCCTCCAAACCATTTTATTGACGATGCCCGTGTAGCTCTGAATGATTCTCGCAACCTTCATGGACACGTTTTCAGCAGTGTAACCCGCTACCGGTGTGCCAAAGCATTCCGCCCGCTGCATCCCGACAGCCATCTCCACCGCCTGCAGGAGGGAGTCTGCGTCGATTCCGGCGAGTACAAAGCAGCCCGCGTCCAGCGCCTCGGGACGCTCAGTGGAGGTGCGGATGCTGACTGCCGGGAATGGCTTACCGACAGACAGGAAGAAACTGCTTTCCTCCGGCAGCGTTCCGCTGTCGGAAACCACCGCAAAAGCGTTCATCTGGAGGCAGTTGTAATCAAGGAAGCCCAGCGGTTCGTGGGCGATCACACGGGTGTCCAGCTGGAATCCCGTCGCCTCCAGCCGCTTTCTGCTTCTGGGGTGGCAGGAGTAAAGGATTGGCATATCATACTTCTCTGCCATGGCATTGACCGCTGTGAACAACTGGACAAAATTGCGGTCTGTATCGATATTTTCCTCCCGATGGGCCGAGAGCAGAATGTACTGCCCCTTAGTCAGTCCCAAACGCTGGTGGACATCGCTCGCTTCGATCTTGTCCAGATTGGCGTGCAGTACCTCGGCCATGGGGCTGCCGGTCACAAAGGTGCGCTCCTTCGGCAGGCCGCACTCCATCAGATACCGGCGTGCGTGTTCTGAATAGCAGAGATTTACATCGCTGATAATATCCACAATGCGTCGGTTCGTCTCCTCCGGCAGGCGCTCGTCCTTGCAGCGGTTACCCGCCTCCATATGGAAAATCGGAATGTGCAGCCGTTTGGCGCCGATCACAGAAAGGCAGGAGTTGGTGTCGCCCAGGACCAGCACCGCATCCGGCCTGACCCGCACCATCAGCTTGTAGGACTTCTCGATGATATTCCCAATCGTGGCTCCGAGGTCATCGCCTACAGCATCCAGATAATAGTCCGGTGCCCGAAGGCCAAGATCGTCAAAAAACACCTGATTGAGGGTGTAGTCGTAGTTCTGACCAGTGTGGACTAGAATCTGCTCAAAGTACCGGTCGCAGCACTTTATGGTGGCGGACAGCCGGATGATCTCCGGCCGCGTGCCGATGATCGTCATCAGCTTCAGCTTTCCCATTGCTACACCTCCTCAAAGTAGGTATCCGGATGGCTGGGGTCAAACTGCTCGTTGGCCCACATGACTGTCACCAGATTTTCCGTTTCGCTCAGATTGATAATATTGTGGGTATAGCCCGGCAACATATGAACAGCCTGGATCCGGTCGCCGCTGACCTCAAATTCGATCTTTTCATCGGAGCCGATTTGACGTTCCTGAATCAGCCCGTGTCCGGCCACGACGATAAAGAATTCCCACTTGCTGTTGTGCCAGTGCTGTCCCTTGGTGACGCCCGGTCTTATGATGTTGACGGAGACCTGTCCGCAGGAGGTGGTCTTCAGAAGTTCCGTGAAGCTGCCTCGCTCATCCACATTCATCTTTAGCGGGAACGCAATTTTTTCCGGCGGCAGATAGGACAGATAGGTACTATAGAGCTTCTTTGCAAAGCTGCCATCCGGGATCTCTGGCAGCAAAAGCGTCTGCGGCTGCTCCCGGAACGTTCGGAGTAGACGGACGATCTCGCCCAGCGTCACAGGATGACTGACCGGAACGCTGCAATACGCCCCATCTGTCCGGTTGGGATGCCCCTCCATGGCGTTCAGAATCTCGTTGATCAGGTCGTCAATGTAGACCAGTTCCAATTCGACTGCCGGGTCTGAAACGGTGATCGGCAGATCCCGCGCGATATGATGGCAGAAGGTTGCCACCACCGAATTGTAGTTGGGGCGGCACCACTTGCCAAACAGGTTCGGCAGACGATAGATCATCCCGTTTGCACCGGTTTCTCTGCCGTAAGCGAGGAGCAGCTCCTCCGCCGCTTTTTTGGACTGCCCATAGGGACTTTCGGCATATCGTCCGGTCAGGCTGGCCTGAATGGAGGAAGACAGCAGCACTGGGCAGCGGTTGCCGCTTTCCCGAAGCATCTCCAACAGGGTACGGGTGAAGTCCGTGTTTCCGGCTGCAAATTCTCCCGGATCCTGGGGCCGGTTCACGCCAGCCAGGTGAACCACGAAATCCGCCTTTTGGCAGTAGCCCACCAGGGTTTCAGCCGAAGTATCCCGCGTACACAAGAGAATTTCCTCGATTTGCAGTGCGGGCCGAGTCCTGTCTCTGTGATCCTTGATGGCGGAAAGGCGCTGCGTCAGATTTTTCCCAACAAATCCGTTTGCGCCGGTGATCAGTACATTCATCAGCAAGTTCCTCCGAACAGCTTCAGCTTCAGCAAAAGCTGTTTCATTTCCTCCACATTCAGCCGGTGTGTATTGTGTGAGGTATATTGCTCGATCTTGCCGAATTCCGGGTTGCCTTTACTGAAATAGTTGTCATAGTTCAGATCCCGGTTGTCCGCCGGAATGCGGAAGAAGCCGGGCAGCTCTTCCGCCCGCATCATTTCCTCTGCAGTGACCAGCACCTCAAAGAGCTTTTCGCCATGCCGCGTTCCGATGATCGTCGTGCCAAGGTTGGAGTGCTTCAGCTCCAGCACAGCCTGTGCCAGCGTCTCGATGGTCGCAGCAGGGGCCTTCTGCACGAACAGGTCGCCCTGTTCGCCATGCTCAAAGGCATAAAGCACAAGGTCTACGGCATCGCTGAGCGTCATCATAAAACGGGTCATATTGGGATTCGTGATCGTCAAGGGCTTCCCCTCGTCGATCTGGTCGCAGAACAGCGGGATGACCGAGCCGCGGGAAGCCATGACGTTGCCGTACCGCGTCAAACACAGAACCGGATCTCCAGGCAGCATCTGTCTGGAACGGGCAATCACATTCTTCTCCATGACAGCCTTCGTCATGCCCATAGCGTTGATGGGATAGGCCGCCTTGTCCGTGGACAGGAAGATGGCCTTCTTCACATGGTTTGTAACACATGCGGAGATCACATTGTCAGAACCGGCCACGTTGGTTTTGACCGCCTCCATGGGGTAAAACTCGCAGGAGGGTACCTGCTTGAGGGCGGCGGCATGAAATACATAGTCCACACCGCGGAACGCATTCAGAATGGAATTGTAATCCCTCACATCGCCTATGTAGAATTTGATCTTTTCCGCATACTGCGGATACAGCTCCTGATAGGTATGCCGCATATCATCCTGCTTCTTCTCATCCCGTGAGAGAATGCGGATCTCTGCAATGTCGGTGGTCAGGAAGCGGCGCAGCACAGCGTTGCCAAAGGAGCCTGTCCCACCGGTAATGAGCAGTATTTTATCTTTGAATTGAGACATGTCTTTAGAATCCCCTTTCCGATTCAGCGGTATCTTCCTTGCCGAATGAGCACTCCACTCCTTTGATGCCACCCAATAGCATTAGAATAGCAAAGAAAAAATACGGATTTGCATCAACAACAGGCTCAGGCATACAGATCAGCAATGCACCTAAACCTAAACTTGCAATTTGATTTGATAGCAAATTGTGGTTTGCTTTTTTCATACGCACAGCGGCACCATATGCAGACCGTATGCTCGTTATCGTAAATATTACAGCGATTACAAAGGGAATCAGTCCAACCTTATTTAAAATATCAAGCCATAGATTGTGTACCCACTCTCCGTGATATGCGAATTCACTCTTCTGGCCTCCAAAGGGATAACGAAGCCAATCCCCCGAAAACAAATATGAGGTCCATGTTTTAAACCTCGAAGATTTGTCACCGTATAGCAGTCGCCGTACAATTTTCAAAGACAGCAATTCATCTTGAATTCCGAAAGCATTCAGGAACACAATTGCAAATATCGCAACAAAAAAGAGCGCGGCAAGCCCAATGAGCAAAGCTTTTCTGCTGATTCGCACAGATGAGTCATGAAGCCAACGAAGTAGGTTAAAAGCAACAAGAATTAAAACAATGAATATCATCGTTCGATAGGCAAAGAACGATGCTTCAAACGTACTCATCAATAGAACCGCCAGCGCTATAAGCTTTTTTCGAACCCCGCAATGGGAGAACAGGATTGAAGTTGAAAGAGCAACCGCAAATGTGAACATAAACCCCGTAGAGATAACTGAAACCATGTCACCACGCCAAAAATCGACGGACACTCTTTGATAAGCATATTGCGCATAGTAGTCTGATTTAAGATATGCGAGCAGATTCAAAACGCCGTGCAGAAAGAAACCAAATGTTAGCGTATTCGTCATTTCTTGAAACGAACGGTCGCTATTATCAGATAAAACAAACCACTTTCCGAACAAGTAGGCTGCCCAAGGTCCCCAAAGATATATGATTAGACTTTTTACCGCAAATCCAAAGTTAAAAGTATAAATAACAAAATAGGATGTCGAAAAAAGCAAGAGAATAACATCATGCTTTTCAATGACAATGGTTTTCGATTTCCATATAAAAAAGTAAAGAGTCAATGCGAAGAAAATTTGACCAGGAAGATTGAAGGCACCGACCGAAAAGAGGAACAGCCCCACAATAGTTATTGTATTAGCGGCATTTGTTCTTTTGCCGAAAAGAACACTCATCTCCAATTTCTCCTTGCTGTGCTTTCATTCTTTTCTGGAAAAATCCCGCGAAAAAGTACTGCATCAAGCATCAGTCTACAGTTTGGTCTCAAAGGCCTTATTATTGCGGGAAGAATCACTGTTGTCGAAGCCTGGGTGATTAGCGAGGCCGCAGCGGCTCCAGATGCTCCCCACGATGGGATCAGCGCAAGGTTCAGCACAACATTAAGTGCAGCCGCACTGACATACAGGTATTTCAGATATTTCTGCCTGTTTTCACATACCATCCATGCATTTCTGGCAACACCAAGGTAGGAAAACGCTGTGTACCAAACCACGATGCGCAGAGGCCCGACTGCCGGCAGATAGTTTTCTCCATAGAGAATCAAAATAAAAGGCTTTGCGACAAGGCAGATCATTGCGGATACGAACAGGGACACATAAAAAACAATTGCGTAGAGCTGCCGGTTCTTCCGCTCATAGCGCAGGCGGTCTTTCTGAAAACTCTGCACGATCTCCGGATAAAGGGAATCAATGATTGCTGAGAGAATAAAGGCCCATGAAACGCTGACCGTCGAAGCAAGTGAATAATGTCCGACGGCATCTGCGCCAAGCATCAGCTTATCTGTACAAGCATAGATGGAGACCATCAGCCCGGCTATGATAAAGCTGCCGCTGCTTTGCAGAAGCTCCTTTGCTTTTTCCAGAGAGTAACGGAATCTTGTTCCGCCATTTTTGAAATAAGCAATCAGCAAAAACACCGCAAGTACGATGTAATCCAATGCGCTTGCAACGGCGAACCATTCCACGCTTTTCCCAAGCGCAAGCAAAATAATTTTGTACACAGACATTGCCGCATACGAGACGAGTTCGGCAATGGCGGAATACTTGGACTGGAGCCTGGCCTGAAACCAGTAGTTGAGAGTATCAAACACCTGAAAAATGAGGCCAATGCTGTACAGCGCTACAACCACAACGGTGAGACGTTCCCCTCTGTCCACAACACTGACAATACCGATGATTGCCAGCGCAGACAGCAGACTTGAGATCGCCCGTAGCAGCAGGGTCGTTCCAATTGTTTCGCCCTGCTGATCCGGATGATCCACAAAGTTCTTAACGATCACGCTGTTAATGCCAAGCGTACAGAGCGAGGCAAAGAATGCCGCATATGCCGCCGCGTAATTGATCAGGCCGTAATTGCTTGGGCCAAGATAGCGCGCCGCAAAAATACCAACGGCAAAGGCCAGCAGCTTGTTCGCCACTTTGCCACCGATGATCCATCCGGCATTTTTAACGACTTTATTCTTTCTGAGCGACTGCAGCAAAATCTTCAAGCTCCTTCATCACTTTGGCTGGGACACCGGCCACCATCGTATCCGCCGGCACATCTTTAGGAACACAGGCACAGGCTGCGATCATACTTCCATCCCCAATGCTCGTATTCAATAGGAGCGTAACCCGACCACCGATCCATACGCCGCTGCCTACTGTAATATGATAGGATTCGCCTTTTCCAGCCCGCCTGCTATGGTCGCCCATCTGGTGTCCACCTGTCAGGAAGGTGACATCCGGAGCAATATCGCAGTTATCTCCAATCGTCACTGTCCCATTTCCATGGACAGTGAGATTGCATCCAATCCAACAATTCGCACCAATGCGGAGCGTCCCTGTATTATGAATCGGCCCGACAATTTTGGTATTTTCTCCGATCTCATAGCCGATGGAACGAAGAAGATTCCTCTTTGCGGGGAAAAAACGTGTTCCGGCCAAGACATGATTGACAAGGTAAATCACAATTCGTTTTTTGATAGTCTTCAACTTCATCTTTGATACCAGTCCTCCCGCAGCGGCTTTGCGAGGCTGCATGGACCGTTCGCAAACAAGCCGGAAGCGTCTGTGCCGTTCAAAAGTGCCTGCGATAGCTGCAAAAATCGCTTTGCGGCAACCTCTGCATTCCACAATTCTGTAATCGTCAGGTACGCCGCTTTTCCAAAGCTATACTGCATAGTCGTATTTTCAAGAAGCCGTCGTACCTTTTCATAAAGCTCCTGAATATTGCCGGAGTGATAAACGCTTCCATTCACGCCGTCATTTACGAGGTAAGGTGTTGCCCCTGCTGCATCGCTGGCAACCACCGCACAGCCGCTGTTCATGGCCTCGTTTAACACAGCGCCCCAGCCCTCTTTGCGGTCACTTGTGAATAAGTAGATGCCTGCGCTTTCCATATGACGACGCACGGCTTCCGGAGACATGGCCCCAAGAAACCGTACATTTTCATCCAGAAGTCCAGCTTCCGAAGCCTGTTGCTTGAGCTGCCGCTCCATCTCACCGGTACCGATCATCTCGATTTTGAAGCAGCATCCTGCCTCATGGAGTCTCTTTGCAACATCAATCACATCGTCCGGATGCTTCCAGTCCAGAAAGCGTCCACACCACAAAATGGTTGCTTTTGCTTTGCGGTCAATCAAGTCATCAATGCTGGGATACCGGATCGTCTCCGGAAAGTAACCCCATTTGTAGCACCGATTATGGAAAAGGCCGAATTTTGCATAATCCCCCGCGGTATAGGCACTGGCGCAGAGCATATATGTCTTCCGCCAAGGTGGATTGTAATAATGCCACTTGAGAAATCGCGGTATATATTTCAAAACAGGATTTCCAGCTTTCAGCGGTCGCTCGGAATATCGGAAAAACAATTTGGCCTTTTTGCCGTATTCCTTTGTCTGACGCTCTGGAAAGGAACCTGCTATCAAAACATCCAGATCATTTAATTGCTTCTGAACCTCCTGGTCTGATGCCGAACAGGTATATGGACGCACCAAATCATTTCCCCATCCGAGGTTCTTTCGCTCTGCATCCATCTCTTTATGCGCCACGAAGCAATAGTTGTGATTTGTCAATTCATAGAGGGCATCGGATAGGGAAACTTGATGATGCGTAAAGTAGTTACTGCAAAAAAGAATTCTCATGTAGCCATCACACGCCCTTTTTCAAAGTAGACAAAACATTTTCATAGAGTTTGACATAGCCTTGATACACCGTGTCCTTGTCAAAACGCACCATTTTTTTAGGGTCCGCACGCCAGTTGCTGTCCGCCACGTCTCTCACGGCATTCTCCAATGCCTGCATATCGCCCTGCGGAATCAAGCGTCCATTTCCCGGTGCTACCGTTTCAGGACAACCGTCCGTCTCATATACCACCACTGGCGTTCCGCACGCCTGGGCCTCTACCGTAGTCAGGCCAAAGGTTTCCTCATAGGTAGGGTTCACAAACACATCTGCGGTAGAGTACCACTGCGCCAGTTCTGCTTGATTTTCCGTGCGTAAAAGTCCAAGCACCTCGGAAGGAATATCCGGCAGTTGCTTTTCGATCAGGCCAATCAAAACCACCTGATAGTCAGAGCCGAGGCGGCCAGCAAGCGTCAACAAGTCTGGCAATCCCTTGCGTGCATTCCATGCATTGGCTACCCCGAGGACGATTTTCTTATCTTCCAGATGATACTTTTCACGCAAGCTGCTGGACTGTGGGCGGAAAATCGTGCGGTCAATCCCGTTGGGAATAACGGTTCTCGGATAGTTCTGTAGGAACGACTGTGAAACCTGATCCGCAAGCCATTGCGAGGGCGTTGTGATGGTCAGACTTTTTACACCGGTAAAGGCATTCTTTTTGCGAAGGAAGTTGCGCCTTACATCGCCCTTCCAATAGCATTGCGGATACCGGTACAGCAATTTGCAGTCCCGGCACTCGGTCTGCCATTGCATACACTTGACTTGCGAGAAATGTGTGCAATGGCCGGTAAAAGTCCAGCAATCATGCAAAGTCCAAACGACGGGAATATTCGCTTCCTTCAAAAAGCGGAACAGCATCTCGTAATTCACATAGAAGCCGTGCAGCGTGTGCAGATGGATCAGATCAGGCTGAAACGCTCTGATTTCTCGGATCATCTTTCTGGTCGCCGCCCAGGAATATAGTCCCGCATGGTCTGTGAATCGTGATACTGCGTTGTGAAAGTAATACTCCAGCTTTCCAGACACCTTCACTGTGTCCGCATTGTCGGAGCATGCTCCCGTACCGTATAAAGTCTTTACATCATTGCCATACTTTTTCAGCAGGTTCATGATATCAGCGATGATTTTTCCAGTGCTTCCAGTCCCATATACCAAATTGACAAACAGCACTTTCATTCTTCTCATCTCCGATGTTGTGTGATAAAAGAGAACCGCCGAGGCGCCAAGGTGCGCCCCGGCGGTTCCAGTGTATTTACTCGGTTTCGCTGTCCAGAATCATCCGGCCAGCACTGTCAAAGTTGTAATATCCCTCCGGCATCAGGCCGTGCGTCCAGTACACATAGTAGCTGCGGTCATGGACGACCTCACAGGTGGAACGCACATAGTAGTAGTAGCCGTCGATCTGGATCAGACCGGCATAAGCACGTTCGCCGTTCCGATAGAAGTACAGGCTTCCATCTTCCTCGTAGATCCCGTTTTTCAGAGGTGCGACGCTGCCTGTCAGCTTGCCATCTGCGTCGAAGTGATATCTGCCCTGGGGCATCAGGTCATGCGTCCAGGAAATGTAGTAATCACAATCGCGTACCACTTCACACTTGGAATTCACATAGTAATAATCATCGCCAATTTTGATGAGGCCCGCATAGGTCAGTGTTCCGTTGACATAGTAATGCAGAACACCATCTTCCTCGACGATGCCATTCTTCGGAGTGCCGGTCAGCTTTCCGTTCTCATCGAACGTGTAGTAGCCGGCTTCCTTCAGGCCATGCGTCCAGGAAATGTAGTACACACAATCGTTCACGACCTCACCGCTGCTGCGGACATAGTAGAAATCACCGTCAATTTCAATCAGGCCAACATAGGTTACCTTGCCGTTGACATAGTAACGAAGCACGCCGTCATCGTCCTTCACGATGCCATTCTTGTCCGTAGCACCCGGAATGAGCTTGCCCTTTGCGTCAAAGGCATAGGTTCCTTCCTCCATCAGACCGTTCATTCTGGAGCAGTAGTAGGTCTGGTTCACGATCAGCTGGCCCTTGCTGTTGGCATAGTAGTAATCGTCACCGATCTTGATCATACCTGCAGGAGCCTTGATGCCGTCGACATAGTAGAAGAGATCTTCGCCAGCCATCAGGATTCCGTTCTTGCCGGTGTCCTCGTCGTGCAGAATGACACCGTTCTCATCGAAGTAGTAGCCCCATTCAGGAAGCGCAAGGCCATTGGTCTTGTGGAGCCAGCAATCCTTGCCGTTCAGCACAGTGCTCTTCACCGCCGCCGAGAGGGTCAGGCCCTCACGCTCCTCCAGATTCTTCTGAACCGCGAAGTAATAATAGTTGACCTCGCCGTTCTCCTTGACAACGCGCTTCAGGCCGGCTTCTTCTTCGATGATGCCGCTGTTGAGCCAATAGGTGTCCGCTCCGACGCTGTAAACACCGGTAACGTCGCTCTGGAATACGCCTTCCGCATCAAAGACGCAGCGGGCTTTTTCCGTTGCTCCATCGGGGACCAGTGTCGTGATTCCGGTAGCCGCATATCCGGTTTCGGTGTCCAGATAGTAGGTATTGCCGTCAATGACGGTCCAACCGGTCTTTTGCAGTTCGCCGTCCTTGTAGTACTGTCTGCCCTGCTCGCTCTCAAGCCAGCCGGTCGGGCACGGGATCACTTCGCCTTTTGCGATAAGCTCATTACAAACCGTGCAATACGTATCGCCGGTGTAACCGGGTGTTGTAAGCGTTGCTTCGACCGCATTGCGAATCTCCGGGTTGTGACCGGTAGCCGGGATCACTTCCTGTTTAACAATAACTTCGTTGCAAACAGAGCAATGCTTGCCTTCCGTCAGGCCAGGCTCGGTGCAGGTCGGAGCCTTTGCTGCGTCAATGACCTCGGTATGTCCCTTGGCGGGGATCACTTCCTGCGCAACGAGGATTTCGTTGCAGACAGAGCAGTGCTTGCCCTCGGTCTTGCCGGGTTCGGTGCAGGTCGGCTCAACTGCCGGATCAATGACCTCGGTATGTCCCTTGGCGGGGATCACTTCCTGCGCAACAAGGACTTCGTTGCAGACGGAGCAGTGCTTGCCCTCGGTCAGACCGGGCTTGGTGCAGGTGGGTTCCGTTCCCTCGTCGATGACCTCGCTGTGCCCCTTGGCGGGAATCTCCTTCTGCGCGGTCAGCACTTCATCGCAGACGGAGCAGTGCGTTCCTTCCGTCAGGCCGGTCTTGGTGCAGGTAGGCTCTACCCGCTGGTCGGTCACTTCGGTGTGTCCAAGAGCGGGGATTTCTTCCTGCGCGGTCAGCACTTCGCTGCAAGCGGAGCAGTGCTTGCCCTCGGTCAGGCCAGCCTTTGTGCAGGTAGGCTCCACTCGCTCATCTATGACCTCTGTATGTCCATTAGCAGGAATTTCTTTCTGTGCTGTCAGGACTTCATTGCAGACGGAGCAGTG
>ERZ780190.2894-NODE-2894-length-12072-cov-3.785887_pt1 | contig 12072 bp, 12 predicted proteins | sample MGYA00510980_ERZ780190 | MGnify/ENA primary metagenome ERZ780190 (study PRJEB29588, sample SAMEA1972188) | human gut metagenome | biome: human gut; feature: human-associated habitat; material: faeces | place: Denmark | collected 2008/2010 ... | reverse complement strand
CTCGGTTCGCGGGCCGCTGTGCAGGTAGATCCTGCCGCTGGTCTGCGCCTTGCAGGCCATGCTGCGGGTGGACGGCGCCGGGGTGGAGCGGTTTTTGAAGGTGGTGGGGTCGTTCGTGTACCCCAGGCTGATGCCGAACGCATCCGGCAAAGCGGCAAACACACCGTTGCGGATGATCCCGGCCTCGCTTTCGCTGTAGGGTTCCACCGCAGCGGCGGCCACTCCGCCGTCCCAGCAGAGGGCGGCGAGCGGCATGGCGGCGCGGTCCGCACGGAATTCCCACAGCGGCGCACAGAACGCCACCTCGTGGTGGTCCTTCGTCAGCAATGGAAATTCGCCGGGTTTGGCTTCCGCGGCGTGGTTATCGCCGTAAATATTGCAGGGGATCACATGGAAATAATCGCTCTGCCCCGGCACAGCCAGCCACATGCGCAGCTGGGTGGGGTTGGGCGCATCCATTTGCAGGGTGTAGCACAGCGTATCGCCAGCGGGGGTGAACTGCGCACTGTAATGCGCACCGTTCAGCGTCCAGTCAAAGCCGGACTGTGTGCAGGCAGTTTCCGGCACCGGCACCCAGGCATCCTCGATCCGGCAGGCAAAGCTGACGTTTAATGTTTGGGAATTCAGATCCAGTTTCATTATGATACCTCAACAAAAAATGCGGGCCGGGCAGTGCCGGCCCGCAACGGGTCAATGATTTTTAGGAGGAACAAACAAAAAAGAGGAAAACGAAAATCAGCCTTTCAGGCCGGAGGTTGCAATGCCTTCCACAAAATATTTCTGTGCGGCAAAGAAGAGGAGAACCAGCGGCAGAACCGCCACGCAGGCCATGGCCATAACGCGGCCCCACACCACAACACTTTCCGCGTCAACGGAAAGGCGCAGCGCCAGCGAGATGGTGTATTTTTTGACCGAGTTGATGAAGATCAAGGAGTTGAAGTAATCGTTATAGGTCCACAGGAACTGGAACAGGCCAGCGGAGAAGAGGGCCGGCTTCATCAGCGGCAGCAGAATCTGCCAGAAGATGCGGAAGGTGCCACAGCCATCAATGCAGGCGGATTCGTCCAGATCGCGGGGAATGCCGCGCATGAACTGGATGAGCTGATAGATGAAGAATGGGTAGCAGGCCAGCAGGGCGGGCACCCAGAATGGCATGTAGGAATCGACCCAGCCGAACTTGTTGAACAGAACGTAACGCGGGATGATGATGACCGAGTTGGGAAGCATCAGGGTGGCGATCAGGATGGCAAACAGCTGCTTTTTGAACGGGAAATTGAACCGTGCAAAGCCATAGGCAACCAGCGCACTGGAAGCGATGGTCAGCAGCGTGGTGGGGATGACCATGATAAAGGAGTTGATGAAATAGGTTGCATAGGTATAAATACCGGCGCTTTTCCAGCCGTCAATAAAGTTCTGGAAGCTGAAGCTTTTGGGCATCAGTGCAATGGAGCCAAAAATTTCATCGTTGGTTTTGAACGCGGCCGAAATCATCCATGCAATGGGGAACAGCAGCACGCAGCCAATCAGGATGATGACCAGATAGGTCAGCACCAGGTTCAGGGTCTTTTTTTGTTGTTTTGTCATAATGCTCACGCGCCCTTTCTCAGCTTTCGTCGCCATAGAAGACCCACCACTTGGAGGTTGCGAACAGCACCAGAGTGATCAGCATGATCACAATAAAGATGATCCAGGAAATGGCGCTGGCGTAACCCATCTTGAAGTAGGAGAAGCCTTCCTTATACAGTTTCATGCCCAGCACATAGGTAGCCTTCATGGGGCCGCCATCGGTGATGACAAAGGCAGAGGTGAAGTTCTGCAAAGCCTGAATGGTCTGCATAATAAGGTTGAAGAAGATGATGGGGGTGATTTGCGGAACGGTGATGCTGAAGAACATCTTGACCTTGCTTGCGCCGTCAATCTCGGCAGCTTCGTACAAATCTGCCGGAACGTTTTTCAGCGCGGCCAGGAACATGACCATGGAAGAACCAAACTGCCAGATCTCCATCATGCAGATGGTGCGCAGGGCTTGATTGGGGTCGCCCAGCCACTGTACGTTGGGCAGGTGCAGGGTGGTCAGGATGGCGTTGATAACGCCGTTATCCATGAACATGATCTTCCACAGCAGAGCAACAGCAACGCTGCCGCCGAACAGGGACGGAATGTAGTACAAAGTACGGATGAGGTTGATGCCTTTGATGTCACGGTTGAGGAACACCGCAACAGCCAATGCCATAACCAGCTTGCCGGGCACGGTGTACAGCGTGTAGGCCAGGGTAACTTTCAAGGAGTTCCAAAACTCATTATCCATGGTGAACAACTGGATGTAGTTGCTCAGGCCGGTGAACGAGGGGGTGCCGGTGATTTTGTAGTTGCAGAACGAGTAAACCAGCGAGCTTAAAAACGGGTACAGCTGCAGGACCAGCATACCGATGATCCACGGGGCCAGATAAGCAAACGCCGCGTAATCGCGCTTGGTATAGTGCTTGATTTTGGTTTGTTTTGTCATAGGATCACACCTCTTTGGAAAAAATCCGCCTTTTTACTGGTGTAGCTGAAAACAAAGAAAATGACGAATATTTCGCAAACACAAGCAGGATTTAAGGCAAAGAGCCGCAGGAATCCTTTGTGGATTCCAAGGTTTTTTAACGCAAAATCCGGCTGTGTTTGTAGAAATAAGCTAAATTTTCGACTTTTTAGATACACCTAAGAGAGTGAGGAAAGTTATCATGAATACAACTGCTTCCAACGCCCGCCTGCACAAGATGGTGGGCTGTGCCCTGTTTGCCGCCCTGACCGCTGTTTGCAGCCAGCTGGCTATCCCTATGCCGTGGGGCGTGCCGATCAATCTGGCACTGTTTGCCGTGTACATGGCGGGCACCATGCTGGGCCCCGTATGGGGTGCCGCCAGCCAGCTGGTTTACCTGCTGCTGGCCGCTGTGGGTGTTCCCGTTATGGCCGGTATGCAGGGCGGCCCCGCTGTTCTGCTTGGCAAAACCGGCGGCTATGCCATCGGCTACCTGCTGGCCGCGCTGATTGCCGGTGCCTTTGCCGCCAAGCTGCCCCGCAAGTTCGGCTGGCTGGCCTTGGGCTGCGTGGTTGGCTGCGCCGCCTGCTATGTGCTGGGCACCATCTGGTTTATGGTGCTGACCGGCCTTGACCTGCCCACCAGCCTGACTTACTGCGTGATTCCCTACCTGCCGGGCGATGTGATTAAGATTGCCCTGGCCAGCCTGCTGACCATCCAGCTGGACAAGCGCATGCCGAAGATCTGAGCTTATCTTCTCCCATGTTTTCTGCGCACCCCTTACTGATAAGGGGTGCGCTTTTTTTGCTGCCTACCTGCCGCGCTTTATTGCACCCACTTCCTGCACATGGTATAATGGTTACACTACACAAAACATGAGGTACGCCAATGAAATGGATCGCTGTTGATTACGGGGAGCGCCGCACGGGGCTGGCGGTATGTGATGCTTCGGAGCTGATCGTTACGCCTGTTACCCCGCAGATTGAGGAAAAAAGCCTGAACAAAGTAGCGGAGGCTGCCGCCGCTGCCCGGCTGGCCCAGGGGGCTGAGGGCGTTGTGTGCGGCCTGCCCCGCAACATGGACGGCACCGAGGGTTCCCGCTGCGTAAAAAGCCGCCGCTTTGCCGCGCGGCTTGCCACTGCCTGCGGGGTGCCCGTTGTGCTGTGGGATGAACGCCGCACCACGGTAACGGCGGCAGGCATTCTTTCGGCCAACAGCACCTTTGGCGCAGACCGCAAAGCTCGGCTGGATTCGGTTTCCGCCGCAGTGATCTTGGAAAGTTTTCTGGCATGGCGCAAAGCCCACCCCGGCGAAGAACCGCCGGAGGTTGCCGCGCCCACTGCCCCGGAGCAAGCATAACAAGGAGGTTTTCCCATGCCTGAAGCACTTACCCGCATCCCCACCCATGCCGCCATTATTGTGGACGGCAACCGCCGCTGGGCCAAGAACCGCGGCCTGCCCGCCAGCTTTGGCCACAAGGCCGGTTTTGACCGCCTGAAAGAGATCACCCGCTATGCTGTGGGTGACTGCGGCATCAAGGTGCTGAGCCTGTATGTTTTTTCCACCGAGAATTTTGCCCGCGATGCCAAGGAAGTTGGCTACCTGATGGACCTATTTGCCAATAACTTCCGCACCATTGCCGAGGAAATGAACGAGCGCGACTGTCAGGTACTGTTCAGCGGCCGCCGTGAAGGGCTGCAGCAGCGCGTGCTGGACGCTATGGACTACATGATGGACCTGACGAAGGACAACAAGACCGGCATTGTGAACTTCTGCCTGAACTATGGTTCCCACGCCGAGCTGACCGATGCCATGCGCGCCATTGCCGGTGAGGTGCAGAACGGCACTCTGGCCCCGGCTGACATCAACGAGCAGACGATTGAAAGCCACCTGTACCGCCAGCTGCCCCCTGTGGACTTTATGATCCGCACCAGCGGCGAGGAACGCATCTCCAACTTCCTGCTGTGGCAGTGCGCCTATGCGGAGTTCTATTTTACCCCGGTGCTCTTCCCGGATTTCACCAAGCAGTGCTTTGATGAAGCCCTGGCCGAATACGCCCACCGTGACCGCCGGATGGGCGGTAACACCAAAAAGAAATAATCACACAAAAATATCCCACAGGTTTTGGCTGATATGCCATGAAACCTGTGGGATATTTTTTATTGGGCTGCATATTCTATTACTGGGCGCTGGAATCCGAAGCCGCACTGTCGGCGGTATCATCGGCGCTGGGGCCGGGGTAATTATCAATGGTTACCTTGTAAATGGTAACGGTGCTGTCTTCCTGCGGGTGGTAGGTATCGGTTTCGTCCTCATTCTTCACCGTAGGAACACAAGCAATCTGATCCACCACATCCATGCCCGCGTACACCTGGCCAAACACGGTATCGGTGTTATCCAGGTAGGGCAGCCCGCCCGCCGCGGCATAGGCGGAGACCTGCTCATCGGAATAGCCGTTATCTCGCAGTTGCTGCTGCATGGTTTCATCCACGCTGTTTGGCAGGGCTGTGACAAAATAGAACTGGCTGTTGCCGCCCGTCACCTCGCCGCCCTGGGCAAAGGCCGCGCAGAGCGCACCGGCATAGTGGCGCAGGCTGCTGTCCGCTTCCAGCGGGTAGGGGTTATTGGACCAGATGGTCGCGCCGCCGCTGCCCGTTCCGCCTGCATCACCGCCCTGCACGGCAAAGCCGTATTGGGCGCGCCAGATCACCGTATTATCATAGTAGCCGCTGCGGGCCAGGCCCACAAAATTCTGTACCGCCATGGGGGCAGCGTCCGGGTAAAGCACAGCGCGCACCTCGCCAAGGGAAGTGGAAAAGATGGCGATAAAATCCCCGTCAGACGGCTGGGCAAACTGGCGTTCCCCGCTTTCCACTGCGGCGCGCTGCGGGGCTTTATGGCTGGTTTCCGCGCCGGAACAGCCGCACAGCAGCAGGGCAAAAGCCAGCGCCGCAGCCAGCACCGCGGTATGGATGAGTCGTTTCATGGGCATACCCCCTTGGACAAAAATACTGCAATAAATCTTTTTACGGCTCAGCGAATTTATTCAATATATAGAATATTATATCACAGATTTGGTGAAATGAATAGCTTGACGTTTGAGGAAAAACACGGTAAACTAGATACAGACAAAACGAGGGGAAACAACAAAATATGCCCCTTTTTGATGACAGGAGAAACTGACCATGGCAGATGAACTGACCCCTGAAATGCTTCAGGAAGCACAGCCGGATCTTTTGACCCTTGAGGACGAAGACGGCAAGGAATGCACCTTTGAAGTGATCGACGCGACCGAAGTAAACGGCACCCGCTACCTGGCCGTGATCCCCTATCAGGAAGATCCCGAAAGCCTGGACGAAGAGGCCGAACTGATTCTGATGCGGATCGGCACCGATGAGGCCGGTGAATATATGGACATTGTGGATGACGACGAAGAACTTTTGACCGTTGGCAAAGTGTTTGAAGAGCGTCTGCGCGCCATGTATGACATCGACGATGACGATGTGGAAGGCCAGCCCTCTTAACCGCATCGCAGCACTTAGCTAAACCCTGCGTGGTTCGATTTGTTGCAGCTTTATATAATCCTACTAATCAATCTTTGGGAGCCCGGATTTGTCCCCCGCCGGATCGCAGACCTCCCGCCCCGTGTATACACGGCAAGCGGAAGAAGGGAGCGTGATTGCGGGTGCAGGGCACCCACCTGCCATATAACGGTAGGTTTTGATTGGCTGCAGACGGCCGCGCGGGATTTTTTGTACACCTTACAGGGGAAGGGAATGCCTTTCCCCTTTTTTTTCGCGCTGCTACGCTGCGCGAAAATGAATAATTCATAATGAATAAAGAATAATGTTGGTGGACCGCCTCGCGTTGCTCGGCTCAAGAAATGCGGCTTGGGCCTATCTTTAATATGCGTGCGTGGCACGCATACCAGCATTATTCTTTATTCTCTATTCTTTCTTAATTTTATCGAAAGGTTGTTGTCGTTTTGGGTAAGCAGATCAAAGCGGGCGAAAAGCTGCCGTTTTTCAAATACGATACCCCGTACAGCGCGGCCAACAGTTTCCGCCAGCTTTTGGCGGAGCATGCACCGCTGGTACTGGTGTTCATGAGCAACTTCGGCCACCCCATCACCCGCACCTTTGTGGGTCGGTATGCCGCCACCTATGACGAGCTGACCGGCGGCAGCCTGGCGCTGGTGGTGCGTTCCCGCGCGGACCGCCTGGCCCGCAGCGTGGGGCCGGATACCCTGCCTTATCCTCTGCTGTGCGATGCGGACGGCGTTCTGTATGACCTGCTGGATATTCCCACCCGCAGCGGAGCGCTGAGCACCTACAGCCTGGAAGCATGGCAGATCATGCGGGATGCCAAGCGCCGCGGCTATCACTCGCCTGCCAACGGTCAGCAGCAGCTGCCGCTGACCCTGGTGCTGGACAAGGACGGCACGGTGCTGTTCAGCCATTACGGTGCCAGCCTGACCGATGTTCCGGCGGACTGCGGTGCGGCCCAGTCCTTGTTGGAAGATCTGGACGTAGCCAAGCCGGTAGATGTGGACGATGCCGATGTGACCATCTATGCGGACCCCGGCGCAGCGCCGGATATTCCCGGCCTGACTCCGCATGTACATGAATACGCCCAGCCGAACCTGGGTGAAACCGGCGTGTTCAGCGTGTTTGACGACGCCTATAAAGACGAAGAGTAAGCAAAACAAAGCCCGCGCCCCTTCCGCTGTGTTGTACCACAGCTGGCAGGGGCGCGGGTTTTTATTGCTTTATAGGGTGTTGTTTACTGCATCACTGCGCCCAGGTTGGCGGAAGCCACCATGCGGGCGTAACGGGCCAGCCAGCCGGACTTGACGTTCGGCTCCGGCTGAACGTAAGCAGCCTTGCGGCGTGCCAGCTCTTCATCGCTGACGGCCAGATGGATGGATGCTTCGGGGATGTTGATCTCGATGGTATCTCCTTCTTCAATCAGGCCGATGGGGCCGCCGGAAGCAGCCTCCGGGCTGACATGGCCGATAGCAGCGCCGCGGGAAGCGCCGGAGAAGCGGCCGTCCGTAATCAGAGCGACCGAACCGTTGATGCGCTCGTCGCAGACAATGGCCTCGGTGGTCATCAGCATTTCCGGCATGCCGCAGCCGCGCGGGCCTTCGTAGCGGATAATAACGACTTCGCCCGGGTTAATCTCGTTGTTGACAACGGCGTCATGCGCGTCCTCTTCGTGGTTGAACACACGAGCCTTTGCGTTGACGACCTCGCGTTGATTCATTGCGCAGGCAGAATACTTGAGCACGCTGCCTTCCGGCGCGATATTGCCCTTGAGGATAGCGACAGAGCCCTTTTCCGGTGCCTTTTCCACCGGGAAGATGACCTGATCGCGTTCGAGGCCGTAGTTGTGCAGGTAGCCGAGGTTGCGCTCGAACCAGTTGTCCTTCTGAAGGTCCTCAAGGTTCTCGCCGAGGGTCTTGCCAGTAACGGTCATGACGTCGAGGTCGAGCATATCGCGCAGCATCCACTGAACCATCGGGATGCCGCCTGCGAACCAGAACGATTCGGTCAGCTGCGAACCGGACGGATTGATGTTGCCGAGGTGGGGGACCTGATGGTTGATTTCGTCGAACAGCTCGATCGGCAGATCATAGCCGAGCTCTCTTGCGATAGACGGGAGATGAATGGTGCCGTTGGTCGAGCCGCCGATGGCAGAATGCACGATGATAGCGTTTTTGAACGCTGCGGGGGTCAGGATCTTGGACGGCGTGATCTGCTTTTCGACCAGCTCCATGATCTTGCGGCCGGCGTAGCGCGAATACTGAAGCAGGTCGCGCATGGTTGCCGGAACGAGCGCCGCGCCCGGCAGAGTCATGCCGAGAGCCTCGGCCATGCACTGCATGGTGGAAGCGGTGCCAAGGAAGGTGCAGGCGCCCACAGAGGGACAGCCGGTCAGCTTATAGTCCCGCACTTCCTGCTCGGTGATGGCGTCCTTGCGCTTCTGACGCAGGGAGATATCGCCGGCAACCAGAGAGGTGGTCATATTGGGGCCGGGACGCATGGAACCGCCGGGCATGAAGATCGTGGGGATGTCCATACGGGCGGCAGCCTTCAGGTGTGCCGGGATGGACTTGTCGCAGCTCGACGAGAGGATCATGCCGTCCCACGGAACCGCGGAGGCGTGAACCTCTACCAGGTTGGCGATGGCCTCGCGGGACGCCAGAACGACGTTCATGCCGTCGTGACCCTGCGCGCAGCCGTCGCAGATATCCGTGGCATAATACTTGGCGGGCTTGCCGCCGGTCTGATAGACGCCGTACACCGCCTGCTCCACCATCTGGTTGAGGTGGGTGCTGCCGGGATGGGAGTCACCATACACGCTTTCGATCATGATCTGGGGCTTCAGGATATCGGTATCCTCCCAGCCGCTGCCCATTTCGAGAGCATCGAACTGCGCCCACAGCATACGATCGTCATGGCTTCTTTGATTCATAAAAAAATATCCTCCAGATTTGGAACTTGCTTAAAAAACTGTAAAGCGGCCTGCCGCCTGCCGTTACAGCAGGCAGCAGACTGCCTTTTCGCGTATGAAATTTAGAACATGCCTACGGCAGTTGCGCCGCAGATGAGAACGAAGCAGAACACACCGGCGACGAAGTCGGGAAGCGTGATGTACTTCAGACCCTGTTTCAGGTCGAGGTTGAAGAAGCGGCTGATGACCCAGAAACCGGAGTTGTTTACGTGGTTGAAGATCATCGTGCCTGCACCAATAGCCAGAACCGTGGCAACGGGAGTCAGGCCCAGAGCGCCCATCATGGGGCCGACAACGCCGGCAGCCGGCATGCCGCCCGTGGTCATGGAACCAACAGCGGTGAACATGATCGCGCCGATCAGGAAGGGGATCAGCAGACCCGGAACGCCGGACTGCTCGATGAGACCAGCCAGATCGTTGATGGCCGGAGCTGCCTTGATAACAGCTGCGAACGCGCCGCCCATGCCGGTGATGAGCAGAGCCGGAAGCGCAACTTCGAGGCCGCGGGAGATCCAGCTGTTCAGAATGACTTCACGGAAGTTCTTCGGGTTGCTGCCGCTTGCGTCCGCGTTGCTCTTGCGGACGGAGACCTTGTGGAATACTGCGAGCAGCATGGTGTAGATAACGCCGAGGCCGAGCGCGACGATCTTGTCGCCGAAAATGTTGGCCCAAGCGTACAGAGCGGAATCCTCGGCAACGACCATCTTGATGAAGGAGCTGCCTGCGATCAGAACGACCGGAATGAGGATGGTCAGGAAGGATGCGAAGGTGCCCGGGATATCATCGCCGGTGATGAGGATATCCTTGACGTCGTTCGAGGAGGTTTCCTCGATCTCAGCGACAACTTCCGGAACCGGCTCAACGTACTCCTTGTCGGTCCACTTGCGCAGAACGAGCCAGGTCAGGATGAAAGCGATGATCGAGATGAGAACGCCCCAGCCGATTACCATGCCGAGGTCAGCGCCGAGCAGGATGGATACGGCCAGAATGCCGGGCGTCGGCGGAACCATTGCGTGAGTCAGGTTCAGACCGGTCTGGGTGAAGGCTGCCATCTTGCCCATGGAGATGTGCTTGCGCTTGGAAAGAACATTCGCGATGTTGGAGGTCAGGATGGTGGTAATATCACCGAAAACCGGGATGGAAACGATGTAAGCGGTCAGCGCCGGAGCGAGCTCCAGGTTCTTGCCGCGGAACAGCTTGATGAAGAAGTTGGCGATAGCCTTGGCAGCGCCGGTGTCCTGAACGCCCATTGCAAGAATGGCGCCCAGCATGATCGGAATACCCATACTGCCGAGTGTGCCGCCGAAGCCCGATGTGATCAGGCTAAGGACATCCGTAAAGTGGAAACCCTCCGCTTCAAATCGACCGAGTACCAGGCCCATGAACAGAGCACTGATGAACAGAGCGAATGTGGGGTGAAGTTTGACCTTCATGATGAGGACCATCAGCAGAGCGATGGTGAGAACCAGAAGGACCAGAAATCCAGTTGCAGACATAGTTTTTAACTCCCTTTCTTAATCAGATGGCAAAGAATTGAACATTCCTGCCGCGTGGAGCCGGTTCCCTTCCCGGCTCAGGAAAATTCCCCCTCCTTTATTATTTATCAAGACAGCGCCGTTACCCTTGCGGGGAGCTGTCCTAATTTCAATACTGTGTATCATAGTCCCACGGCCTGCCGCCGCACAGGCAGCCGCCGTCAACATGATACGCCTGCCCCGTCATGTACGAGGAGGCATCCGAGGCCAGAAGAATGGCCATTCCTGTCAACTCGTCCGGCTCTCCCGGACGGCCCATGGCGATCCGCTCGCGCAGATATTCGCTCCGCGTGGGATGCTGCCAAGTCACCTGTGTCAGATCGGTCAGGATATGACCGGGGCTGATCGCGTTGCAGCGAATGCCGTACTGTGCAAACTCGACTGCCATGGAACGGGTCAGCGCGACCACGCCGCTCTTCGATGCGCCGTAGACCGAGCAGCCGCCCAGCATTCCGGTGTCGTTGTGAGAGCCGATATTGATGATATTGCCGGCTCTGCGCCGGTACATCTCGCGCGCGACCGCCTGGCTGAGGAAGAACACGCCCTTGAGATTGGTATCCATGATACGGTCATAGGTTTCCGGCTCGACGTCGAGCAGTCCCTCCCGGCGGTTGATGCCCGCCACGTTGAACAGAACGTCGATCTTGCCGTAACGCTGCATGACCTCGTCTACGCAGCGGTGAATGCTGTCTAAATCGGATATATCGAGAGCGTGCGCCGTCGCCGCGCTGCCATGCGCGGAGATCTCGTCTGCCAGCTCCCGGCATTTCTGCTGGTTTCTCGCACAGAGCGCCGTCTCAGCGCCCGCCGCCGCGAGTCCGGCTGATCGCGCTCCCGATGCCGCCGGTCGCGCCGGAGATCAGAATGGTCTTTCCTTCCAGACTGAATATGGATTTCAGATATTCGCCGATGCTCATGACGCCGCCTCGCTTTCTGTTGAAAAAATTATGCTTGCCTTTTTTCCGTTTTTCCCATATCATCATGATTGAAACATCTGCTGGGAAAAGGAGAAAAGAGTCGATGATGATTGACAAGATGGATTATATTTTTGCGATCGCCAGGGAACAGAATCTGACCCGCGCCGCAAAGCGGCTGTTCGTCGCGCAGTCCACGCTGACGATGTATCTCAACCGCGTGGAACAGGAACTGGGCATAAAGCTGTTTGATCGCTCGAAGACGCCGATCCTGCCGACTCCGGCAGGCGCGCTGTGTATTGAAGAGCTGAAGAAGATCCGGCAGATCGAGGCCAGACTGACCGCCCGGCTCCAGCAGATGGCGCATCCGGAGGAAACGCTGAACGTCGGCATCGGTCTGATGCACGGCGCGGCCTGGATGCCGTCGCTGCTGCCGCTTTTTCATGAGATCTACCCCAGCGTCAGCATCAACCTGATCGAGCAGGGAGATGAGCTGCTGATGCAGAGCCTGCGCTCGAATGACGCTGACCTTGTCGTCGGCGGCATGACGCCGGGCTCGCAGGAGACGAGCGTTGAGCTTGCG
>ERZ780190.2883-NODE-2883-length-12122-cov-2.966023_pt1 | contig 12122 bp, 10 predicted proteins | sample MGYA00510980_ERZ780190 | MGnify/ENA primary metagenome ERZ780190 (study PRJEB29588, sample SAMEA1972188) | human gut metagenome | biome: human gut; feature: human-associated habitat; material: faeces | place: Denmark | collected 2008/2010 ... | reverse complement strand
GTAAGGACCAAATAGTTACGCCCACTTGTTTCGTGGAAACAGAAGGCGAGGATTCCGGATTATTTAAGAAATACCGTTTAAATCGGGGATTCACTAACTATTTATTGGATGGAAATGGTGTAATTATAGCCAAAAACATCTCTGCTGCAGATCTTTCTGCTTATGTAAAAGAAATCGGTTAACGATTTTAGGAATGTAAGGAGAAAGAGGGATTTTCCGGATCACCGTCAGGTGAAAACAATGGAGAATAGACAAAAGAGGAAATGGATACAACAAAAAAGTTCCGCCTACACTTGCATTAGCAGGAATAGGCGGAACTTCTTATTTTTATATCTTTCTTTCTGCGGTATATCCGAAACTTTGGGACAGTCTGCGGATCGAGTTCCTGAAGACTGCGGAAGGCTTGCAATCCTTTTATTTGTTGCTTTCTGGTTATTTGGGTGCTTTCTGATACAGGAAGAATGCGATACCTGCATAAAGGATATTGGGAATCCAGACTGCAATGGCAGGAGGCACATTTCCGTTTACAGCAAAGGTGGAGGTAATCGTTTGGAACAGGATATAAGAAAAACTTAACCCTAATCCGATACCCAAGTGGAGCCCCATACCACCTTTTGTTTTCCGGGATGAAAGCGATACACCGATGATGGTAAGGATGAAAGAAGCGAACGACATGGCAATGCGTTTGTGATATTCAATCTCAAACTCCTTGATGTTGGCAAATCCTCTTCGCTTTTGTTTTTCTATATAGTCACTTAGTTCGGGGCTGGTCAACATCTCCTGCTGATTTTTCATGATGAGAAAGTCAGAAGGTTCCATATTGATAATAGAGTCGATTCGATCTCCCTTAGTGATTTTTTCTTTTAAACCATCTAATTCGCGTACCATATAGTCGTGAATTGTCCATTTATGAACAGTTGCAGTGTCATAAGTGATACGGCGTGCAGTTAAATGCGAAACCAGCTTCTTGTCAACGAATTTATCCAATGAAAAACGGTTACCGGTTTTCATGGCGTTGTTATAGTTGTCAATGTAGGCTATAACTCCGCTGTCTACCTCTAACTGTACATTGCTTACCGAATTTTGTTTTTTGGGTTTGATATACCGGTCCTCAAAGTTCAGACGCGTCACGCTTCCTTTAGGAATCACGTACGAACTTAACGTGAAGGTGGTCAGCGCAATGATAGCGGCCGAAATCATATAAGGACGCATCATCCTCTTAAAACTCATGCCGGTGGAGAACATAGCGATGATTTCAGAGTTCTCTGCCAACTTGGAGGTAAAGAAAATAACAGCAATGAATACGAACAGCGGACTGAACAGATTGGAGAAATAGGGGATAAAGTTCATGTAGTATTCAAAGATGATCTTATCCCAGGGAGCTTCATGCTCCATCAATTTGTCCATCTTTTCGTTGAAATCGAATACCACTGCAATAGAAATGATCAATGCAATAGCAAATACGTATGTCCCCAAGAACTTCTTGATGATATACCAGTCCAGCCGTTTTATAAATCGATTGCTTTTCATTTCTTATAATCTAGTTGATACTCTTTTGACCATCATCGGCTTCCAGGTCGAGAAATCTCCGGCAATAATATGCTTTCTTGCTTCTCCTGCCAGCCACAGATAGAATGCCAGGTTGTGTATCGAGGCAATTTGCATGGCCAGTAGCTCTTGCGCATGGAAAAGATGGCGCAAATAAGCCTTGCTGTACAACGTATCTACGCTGGAAGCCCCGTCGGCTTCGATGGGAGAGAAGTCGGTTTCCCATTTCTTGTTTCGCATATTGATGATGCCATCTTTGGTGAACAACATGCCATTTCGTCCGTTTCGTGTAGGCATAACGCAGTCGAACATATCTACGCCACGCTCTATTCCTTCAAGAATGTTGACAGGAGTTCCGACACCCATCAGGTAACGGGGTTTGTCTTTGGGAAGTATTTCATTAACAATCTCGATCATTTCATACATCTTGTCTACTGGTTCGCCTACTGCCAAACCGCCAATAGCGTTCCCGTCAGCCCCTTTGGACGCGATAAACTCTGCTGATTGTTTGCGCAGGTCGGGATAGACACAACCTTGCACGATAGGAAAGAGAGCCTGGTTGTAACCATATTTAGGTTCCGTCTCATTAAAACGTTGTATACAACGGTCGAGCCATCTGTGCGTCAAACCTAATGACTTTTTGGCATACTCATAATCCGAGTCACCGGGAGGACATTCGTCAAAAGCCATCATAATGTCTGCGCCGATGGTGCGTTCTATGTCCATTACCTTTTCCGGAGTGAAGACGTGCTTGCTTCCGTCGATATGCGAACGAAATTCAGCTCCTTCTTCACGCAGCTTTCTGATTCCGGCCAAAGAGAATACCTGGAAACCACCGCTGTCAGTCAGCATCGGGCGGTCGAAACCGTTAAAACGGTGCAGTCCGCCTGCTTTCTCGATCACGTCCAGTCCCGGACGCAAATAGAGGTGATAGGTATTACCCAGAATAATCTGCGCCTGAATATCCTCTTTCAATTCGGTCAGATGTACTCCCTTAACCGTGCCCAGTGTGCCCACCGGCATAAAGATCGGTGTTTGTATCTGCCCGTGGTCTGTGGTAATCAGACCCGCACGGGCATTACTTTTAGTGTCTGTATATTGTAACTCAAATGTCATTCCTGGCTGGGTTTCTTAACAGATAAATCAATAGCATCCGCCACTTTCTCATTGGTCAGCGCAATGGCAAATACCTCTTTTATATCGTTTACATAGTGGAAAGTCAGTCCTTTCAGATAAATCTCCTGAATCTCATCTATGTTCTTTTTGTTCTCGGCACTCATAATGATTTCCTTGATTCCGGCACGCTTGGCTGCCAATATCTTCTCTTTGATGCCACCCACGGGAAGCACTTTGCCGCGAAGGGTAATTTCGCCTGTCATGGCAATGTTGGCTTTCACTTTTCTTTGAGTCAGGGCAGAAGCCAGAGAAGTAGCCATCGTGATACCTGCCGACGGACCGTCTTTCGGAATTGCGCCTTCGGGAACGTGGATATGGATATTCCAGTTGTCGAAGATCTCTTCGTCCAGATTCAGGATAGAAGCGTGTGCCTTGATATATTCAAGTGCCAGCATGGCAGATTCTTTCATCACATCTCCCAGGTTACCGGTCAGTGTGAGACGTCCGCCCTTGCCACGGCTCAAGCTCGTTTCTACAAATAAGATTTCGCCTCCGACGGCTGTCCATGCCAATCCGGTGACTACGCCTGCGTAATCATTTCCCTGATACTTGTCACGTGTATATTCCGGTGCTCCCAGAAAGTCATACAAATCCGACGGTTTGATTTCTGTCTTGGCGAAATAACCGTCCGTAGCATATTGACGGGCTGATTTACGAAGGATTTTACCAATCTTCTTTTCCAGCTCACGAACGCCGCTCTCACGGGTATATGACTCGATGATAGCTTCCAGTGTTTCTTTGGGAAGCTTGATATCTGTCTTTTTAAGTCCGTTGGCTTCCAGCTCTTTGGGAAGCAGATGCTTACGGGCTATCTCTACTTTCTCTTCCGTGATATATCCGCTAACCTCAATCAATTCCATACGGTCGAGCAATGGGCCGGGGATTGTGTTCAGGTTGTTGGCTGTTGCGATAAACAATACCTTTGAGAGGTCGTAGTCTACATCCAGGAAGTTATCGTGGAAAGCAGTATTTTGTTCCGGATCAAGCACTTCCAGTAATGCGGAAGAGGGGTCTCCTTGACGGTCGGCGCTGACCTTGTCTATTTCATCCAGGATAAAAACAGGATTGGATGCACCGGCTTTAATCAAGCTCTTAATGATTCGTCCGGGCATGGCACCGATATAAGTTTTCCGATGTCCGCGGATTTCAGCTTCGTCATGCACGCCGCCCAAAGACATACGTACATACTTCCGTTTGAGCGCAGATGCAATGGATTTTCCAAGAGATGTTTTACCTACTCCCGGAGGGCCGTAGAGGCACACAATCGGCGATTTCATATCGGCTTTTAACTTTAAAACCGCTAAGTATTCTAAAATTCTTTCTTTTACTTTCTCCAGTCCGAAATGATCGGCATCCAGTACCTGGCGTGCATGTTCCAGATCCAGGTTGTCCTCCGAGAGGTGATTCCAGGGCAGGTCCAGCATTTCCCTCAAATAATTGGATTGTACCGAGTAATCGGGGGAAGAAGGATTCAACCGTTTCAGCTTGTTCAGCTCTTTGTTGAAAATTTCCCGGACATTCCCGTTCCATTCTTTCGTCTCGGCCAGTTCCTCCAGTTCTTTGATTTCCTCGTCGGTCGGATTACCTCCCAGTTCGTCCTGTATGGTCTTCATCTGTTGATGCAGGAAATATTCGCGCTGTTGTTTGTCGATATCCATTTTTACTTTCTTCTGAATATCGTTTTTCAATTCCAGTAAACTCACCTGCTTACTCAGGATTTCCAGTAGTTTGATCGCCCGTTGTTTCAGGTTGTCGATTTCCAGTAACTCTTGTTTATTCTGATAGTCTACATCTGTATTCGAAGAGATGAAATTGATCAGAAAAAGCATACTCTCGATATTTTTTAGCGCAAAACCTGCTTCATTAGGGATATGGCTGGAATATTTGACGATCTTGGAAGCCATATCTTTCAACGATTCTGCTATCGCATTGTATTCCGGATCGTTTTCAGGTACCCCTTCTTCTTTTTTCAAACTGATCTTCCCAACATGGTAAGGATCGTCGTAAAGGATATCTTCCAATAAAAACCTTCTCTTGCCTTGAATGATGGCTGTGGTGGTTCCGTCCGGCATTTCCAGTATTTTCAGGATAGAAGCTACTGTTCCGATCTGGTAAAGATCGTTTATATCCGGATTTTCAGTATTGGTATCTTTTTGTGCAACTACTCCGATCAGGGCACTCTGCCGGTAGGAATCTTTGATCAACTTTAAAGATTTATCCCGTCCGATGTTGATCGGAATGATTACGCCCGGAAATAATACCGTATTCCGTAGCGGTAAAATTGGCAGTGTGTCAGGAATCTGCATATTATCATTCAGCAGTTCTTTCTCGTCCCCCATGATGGGTAGGAAATCTGCCGAATCTTCTCCCATGTTCTGTAATAACACTGCTTTCAGATTTATTTTATCCATTTATTCGTCCTCTCTTGTTTTATGGTTATAAATTTTTATACGAGTAACAACTGACATTTTGTCAATGTTTTGTGTAAAAATAGAATTCATTACCTATAGCACAAATCCTGTGCCACAATTGAGTAGGGAGCATTTTGTTCCGAATGCTGATTTTGCTTAGGGAATAGAGGGAAGGAAATAAAAAAAGCGAAAAGTCTTCTTTTCGCTTTTTTTATTTCATTTAGAGAGAAACGATTATTTTTTTCTTTTTTCCATGTGATCCTTGTAACGGTTCATGAATTTATCTACACGACCGGCAGTATCCACCAATTTCACTTTACCGGTATAGAACGGGTGTGAAGTGTTGGAGATTTCCATTTTTACCAACGGATATTCTACACCATCGATCTCGATGGTTTCTTTTGTTGCTGCAGTTGATTTAGTAATGGTAGTCGTGCCATTAGACATATCTTTAAATACTACCAGTCTGTAATTTTCAGGATGTATGCCCTTTTTCATTGTATGTAAAATTTTATAATTATTCTTTCCATTATCGGACGGCAAAGATAGCTCATCTATTATTAATTACAAAGAAAAATGAAAACTTTTTTTCGATGCTGGTTTTGAATGAGTTACTTTTAAATTTCCCTATTGAAGAATTTAATCTGTTCATGCAGGATAAATGCTTCGAGGGTTTCCGGTGTCTCACTGATTTTCCCCCGTTTCAGGGCATTGAGTAATTCTGCCCGGTCGTCGGCAAACAGGATGAGCAGGGGATGCTCTTCTTTCAGTTCCAAAAAGTTGATGAGCAGGATACCGGTTTCCAGATTGCAATAACCGAATGGCTTGATATGCATAAAATCGTACATGAAGTTGGCCACAATTTTAATGTTCTCGCTTACACCGGCTTCGGTTAGTTGTACATCGGTAGTCCGGCACAGATTGTCGAGCAGGAGGGGGATTTTACGGAAATCAGCCAAAGGGTATACTTCGTCATAATCCTCGCCGAGGCGGAAATCTCCTAACGAAGTATCGTAACGTCCCACAGAAGTAGTCGTTTCGCCACCGGTATGCTTCATGATACGGGCAGAAACCGTTCTGACAAACGAAAGGTCTAAAGGCTGGCGAAGGGCTGCTTGTTTTTCACAATATTGCCAGGCTTGCCAAAGATCGTAGGCTTGACGGGTTGTCTCTGTCGATTGAGGTTTACCGGTACTGACGATGTTCTCGAATATTGTCGGTGGAAGGTTGTGTCCGCCCAACCGGAAAGTTTCGTATAAAAACAAATTCCGGACATAATTTTGATGTATCTGAGTCCGGGTGTCGGGTCGGGTGAGGTATGCTTGCCTTAATGTCAAATAGTCCTGTAACATATTTTTTTCTTAAACATACGTTGGAATCGGCTGAAAGTTTACTTTTATAACGGTTTGAAGCTTAAACTTTGGGGATTATCCGAACTTGGGCTAATTTTGTCGATCTAAAATGAATGGATATGGAGAAACTGCTTAGCGGGGATTTCCCTTTTTATCGGTTCCGGAATTTATCCGCTTATCCGGAATTGATGCATTTTGTCTCTTCGGGAGTTAAAAATATCGGATTTTCCGATCGGGAAAATCCTGAGATCATACAGTATAATCGCAGGAGCCTGGCGAAAGCTGCAGGATTTGAGGTAGAGCGGCTGATTACTGCCCGGCAGGTACATTCGGCGACAGTGCGGATCGTTACGGTTGAGGAAGCCGGGAGAGGGGCTTTGGATAGGGAAAGCCGCATTCCGGCAACCGATGCCTTGGTGACGAATCAGCCGGGGATATGTCTGATGGTGTTGTCTGCCGATTGTGTTCCCGTACTCCTGTTCGAACCGGAGAAAAGGGTGGTTGCCGCAGTGCATGCCGGATGGAGAGGAACAGCGGCTGAAATAGTCGGAGTAACCGTGCGGGTGATGCAGGAGCATTTCGGATGTGATCTCCAACGGGTAGTGGCGGCTATTGGCCCCTCGATCGGGAAATGTTGTTTCGAAGTCGGAGAGGAAGTGGCCCGGGTGTTTCAACAGTTATTTCCCGGTAATCAGGCGATCGTTGGTCTGGGAAAGCAACCGGGAAAATACCAGGTGGATTTGTGGGAAGCTAATCGTAAAGAATTGTTGGCATGTGGGGTGAAAAATGAAAATATAGAAGTGGCCGGTATGTGCTCGGTCTGTCATCCGGACCTTTTCTTCTCCTATCGGAGAGAAGGGGAGAGAGCGGGGAGGTTCGGGGCAGGGATCGGGATGAAAAGCTAGAGGCTAAAAAGCTGAAAGCAATAAGCTAGAGGCTGAAAGCTAAAAGCTAAAGGCTGAAAGCTAAAAGCTAAAGGCTGGAGGCTGGAGGGTGAAAGAAAGTGAGAACGAACGTTTTCGTAGATTGCTGGGGCAAAAATAATCGGATGGAGCATAACTTTGGGCTGAATATTATATTTTTGTATCGGTTTTCGAAGCTAATCCGCTCATTGCTTTTAGCCTTTAGCTTTTTAGCCTTTTACCTTTTACTTTAACTATGTTACCAGGTATTTTTATCGTACTTTTCTTTTTTGCGCTCGGTGAGTTGGTGGGGTGGCTGGTGAACGGTTTTATTCCCGGGAGTGTGATCGGGATGATGTTGTTGTTTACCGCTTTATGCTTGAAGTGGGTCAAGCCTGAGCGTATCAAGCCTGTTGCCCGGTTCCTTTGTGATAACATGGCTTTGTTTTTTGTTCCTGCCGGGGTCGGGATTGTGAATGCCTTAGATATATTATCTCAGTATTGGCAGGCGGTATTGGTGGCTTGTGCCGTCAGTACGGTGATGGTGATCGTCGTCGTGGCTTCGATACAACAATGGTTTGAGAAACACCGGAAAGGAGCGGAAGACCGTTGATTTAGAAATGTAAATGCTGTTTGGCTTATGACTGTTTTATTAAATTCCGAAATATTCATATTAACCTTGGTGATCGGGGTGTATCTTGCTGCTGTATGGTTGTTCAGAAAGACAAGACTGAGTATCCTGAATCCATTGTTGGTATCTATACCCGTTTTGGCATTGATCACTCACTTCCTGGGGATTTCTTACGAGTCGTTTGAAAAAGGAAGTCGGATGATCAGTTTTATGCTTGGACCGACAGTCGTCGTATTAGGGTATTTACTCTATGAACAGATGGCCCAATTGAAAGAAAATGCCGTTTCTATCATCACTTCGGTATTTGTCGGTTGTATAACCGGGGTGTTGAGTGTGATTTTTATCGCCCGGTATTTCGGTGCCGATCATGCTTTGGTCGCTTCTTTGGAGCCGAAATCTGTGACTACTCCGATTGCGATGAGTATCGCCGAGCGTTCGGGAGGGATACCGGCCATTGCGGCTGTGGTGGTGATTGTCGTCGGTATTTTCGGTGGCTTGGTCGGTCCGTTTATCCTGGAGCGTTTAGGGATCAAGAGCCGGATTGCCCGTGGTTTGGCTTTGGGTTCCGCCGCCCATGGCCTGGGAACTGCCAAGGCCATGGAGTTGGGAGCGGTAGAAGGAGCGATCAGCGGGTTAGCTATCGGTGTAATGGGAATCATGACGGCTATTTTGGTGCCCGTGATCGAACTGTTTATTGGCTGACCTACTTCAGTTTTTCCAGCATTTCTTGTAACGGTTTGCCGGCTGAAGGACGGGGAGCTTCGTATTGTATGAGTTTGCCTGCTTTGTTATAAATTAGAAAGTGAGGAATACTTGAGATGTTCAGCATATTGGCTAATTCGTTTCCGACAACAATATATTGCCGACCTTCCATATGAAGCTGCTGCATTCTTGCTTTCCAGTCTTTTTTATTCTCATCGATGGATATACTGATAAATTCCAGTTGCTTATTGGCTACCTGTCGTTCCAGTTTTTGCAGATGGGGTATTTCCTTACAGCAGGGAACACACCACGAAGCCCATAGGTCGATATAAAGAGGTTTGCCTTTGAAATCGGATAGTTTATATTGTTTCCCGTCCGGATCTTCTAATGTTACAGCCGGAAGGTCAGCCCCTTCGATACAATATCTTTTACTTTGGAACTGATGGATAAACTCTTCTCCCTTTTCGGGCAAAAAGGTACACATCTTCTTCAGTCGTGCCAGACCTTCCTCGAAATCCCGGGTATAAGGGTAAGAAACCAAATAATGCTGTATGATATTTTCAGTAATAAGGCGGACGATCTGAGGTTGGGTGAATTTTTGCCGGAGGAGTTCGAGTTGTCCTTCGGGGTCGATTACTTCTTTTTTCAAATAATCTATAATGATATTGGGAATATCGTTTTTAAAAAGAAGGGCTATCGGGTCGTCCAGCATTTGGTCGGGAGGTGCGACTGTTTCTTCCAGGCCTTGCAGGCGTTCCTGTTCGTTTTGTTGCCGATAGATATAGTTACAATGTCCGATGCCTTTTAAATATTCTAAATAGCCGAAAGTGGCCAGATAACGGGCTACCTCGGGAGCTGGACGTAATTTGTCGGTCAACTCCCGGGCTTTTTGGATAAATCCCATTAAAAATTCCTTTGCCTGGGAAGGAGAAGGCGTATTTATCCATAATTCTTTGCTATGAGTCAGGTAATAGTCCTGATAGGCTTTTAAGGCATTGTTGTTATTGTCTTTAGAGGCAAAGGTTACCTTCATTCCCCTTTCTCCTGTTTGTAGCTGCATGCTGATCTCTTTCCCCGGAGTCAGAAATAAAGGTTGGATAAAATACCATTTATTTTCATCGCTACCGAAAATACCTGTTAAAATGGCTATGTGTGCACTGTCACAAGCTATTTCCAACATGAATTTTCCTTCTATAGAATCGGGTTGAATGAGCATATCCTCTCCATGATCCTGAAGATACAGTTTGTAATCCTGAAAAGAAGAAAGGAGGATATTTCCTTTCAAACAGACCGAAGGTCTTGGGGTTTGGCATGCGCCTGCTATGAATAATAACAGGCTGCATGCAAAAAAGATTAATTTCATAGCTTTGTCCGATTATTTCACCTTATACATAATTTTCACCGGTTTGTATCCCACATGAAGATAAGGAGTATCTCCTACTGGTTTACCGGTGTCGCTATCCAGAATGTAAAGATGACCGTTTAAACCGCTTTCCTGCGGTTGGTAGACCCCTACGTACAATTGGGTTTCGTCGGGACTTAACCCTAAATAGGTGATTTCACAATTTTCCAGATTTATAGTCGTCCAGGGGGTAGTCGGAAAACTGTTGTCTGAATAGTACCAACGATAAATTTTATTTCCTTCTGCATAAAGAAGTTGATTATAAACAGAAGAAGCGACACTGGGGGAGGTCGGTTTTAAATTGGTGTTGCCTGTCAATATCTTTTCTTCTCTTAAATCGAACCAACGTTCCGTATAGTCGTCATTATAGGCGATAAAAGTAGAACCTATATTGGTTTTCTTAATTTTGCCATTCGTTTTATCGCGTGAAATAATCGTTATATAGTCGTTATAAATACCGTTGAAATATTGAATCAGTTCCTGGCCATCGAGTGCTTTTTCAGAAGTCGTGATGTTATATCCGTTATTATTCAATATCTGACAAGTTTCAGGATTCCAATAGTAACTATAGACCTGGTAGGGTGCACAGAAAAAAGTTTGTTCCGCATATTTTCCGGTTAAATAAGTATGAGGGACGATCACTCCTTCATGAGTGGAAAGACTGTAAACAACTCCATGCTGGCAAAGTACATCGGAAATTCGGGATGTATTATCCGGGATGTTCATCTTTAGTGGAATAAAATCCGGGTATTCCGGAGCTGAGATGGCATTTTCCAATTCGAAAGTCTTTGTATTGACAGCATATACAATGGGATGATTCTGGCAACAGATAAATAATTGCGTTCCTCTTTTAGCCATATCCGTCGGAGATTTTTCAAAAGAAACATCCGGATTATTCAATTGAAGACAATTCATAACGAATTTTTCTTTTATTCCCGCTTTTAATTCCTCATCCGAAAGTTTCTGCATGTCTTCATCCAGTGCCATAACTGCATCTGCAATCGGATAAACTCTCTTCAACTCATTCTGGCTGTGAGTTCCAAATATTTTCTGTATAATATTCATTCGCTATATGCTCCTTATTCCTGATTATGGACGCAAAACGACCACTCTATTCCCCATTTTATCACTATCTATATTTCAATTCAACCGATTTATAAAGTGTTAACACTTTGTTTACGAAGGTTTCCCTTTTCTCTAACGATAATTTTTTATAACATCATACGGAATCTGTCCGCCAAAAAGATCCAACGCACTTCCGATTGTAAAATCAATCTTTCCATTACCAATTTCCCGAATACGTTCCAGATCATCAAGACTTCCAATCCCGCCGGCATATGTCACCGGTATTTCGGCTTGTTCCAGAATCTTTATCAGCTCTTCTTCAATTCCGGACGCCTTTCCCTCAACATCCACACCATGCACCAGAAATTCGTCACAATATCCTGACAGTTTTTCCAAAATATCTGTATTCAGCTCCACATTCGTAAATGTCTGCCACCGGTCAGTCACAATATAATATTTTTCATCTTTTTTTCTGCAGCTTAAGTCCAGAACCACATGTTCTTTCCCGACGGCATCACACAGATTTTGCAGATTATCCCAGTAGATTTCACCATTTTTGAATACATAAGAAGTCACGATCACATGGCTTGCTCCTGAATCTAGATATTCCTGTGCATTATCTGCTGTAATTCCACCACCGATCTGCATTCCACCCGGGTATGCCGCCAGAGCTCCCATCGCCTGCTTTTTCGTCGCCTCGTAGTATTCTGATCCAACTGGATTTAAAAGAATTATATGGCCGCCTTTCAGGTGATCTTTCTGATACTGTCTTGCATACCATGCTGCATCCAGTTCTGACGTAAAGTTTGTGCTGACCTGATTTCCTTCATCTTTCAGACTGCCACCCACAATTTGTTTTACCTGTCCATTATGTATGTCAATACAGGGTCGAAATTCCATCTTTTCTCTTATACCTGTTCCTTTCCGGATATA
>ERZ780190.2879-NODE-2879-length-12127-cov-7.078612_pt1 | contig 12127 bp, 9 predicted proteins | sample MGYA00510980_ERZ780190 | MGnify/ENA primary metagenome ERZ780190 (study PRJEB29588, sample SAMEA1972188) | human gut metagenome | biome: human gut; feature: human-associated habitat; material: faeces | place: Denmark | collected 2008/2010 ... | reverse complement strand
AGTAATTTTATCTTACATCAGTTTGGAGGTTTACACAAACTTTAGGATACTCCCGCTGAGAAATTCAGCCACCCTGCTTAAAAGCCCAGATCATTTAAGTCCAAACATTATTCCAATTATTCAATTCCTAAAAAAACCTTCATATCTTCGATCTGTCTCCTGGCATCATCACGCCCCAGCTCATAAACTTCTTTAATCTTCTTCGGGTCTGCCTCCATCCGTCCGATGGTTAAAGGAACGCTTGGCCGGATCACAAAGATTTTTCCTTCTTCTTCCCATTTTTCGATTTCATCCAGTGTATGATTATACACACTTGGACGTCTGTATACAGCTTTTACAAATTCCGGATATTTTCTGTATACAAGTTTTGTCAGACCAGTACCTTCTATTTCTTTCCGGTAGCCTTTATGACGGGTCAGAACTACAACATCCTTTGTATATCCCATTTTCGCAAAAGCCTTAACCGGGATACTGTCTGTACAGCCGCCATCCAACAGCTTCAATCCTGCTGTCTTTACGATCTTAGACACAAGGGGTAAGGAAGCGGAAGCTCTCATCCGGTCGATCTGCTCCTTCATATCTGTAATAGGAAGATACTCTGCCTTTCCAGTCTCCACATTGCTGCAGCCTACATAAAATTTTGTAGGGCTTTTCTTAAATGCCTCATAATCATATGGATCCAGCTTTTCAGGCAGTGTGTGATAGCAGAATTTCTCTCCTGCAATGTTACCAGTTAAAAGAAGGCTGCGAAAGCTCATAAACTGCCAGTTGCGGCAATACTTCATGTAATACCGGATACTTCTGCCTTTCTGTCCGGATACAAAGGAACATCCATGGATCGCACCTGCGGATACACCGATCACACCATCAAAGGTAATGCCGTTTTCCATAAACACATCCAGAACTCCTGCTGTATAAATACCTCTCATGCCGCCGCCTTCAAGCACCAGCCCTGTCTTTTTTTCTCCCATGCTTCATTCTTCCGGCTCTGAAACCGGCTCCTCTTCCTGCTTTGTCTCTTCTTCTGTCGTATTTTCAGTCATTTCACCTGGCTCTTCCACCAGGTCTTCTTTCTGGTCTTTTACCGGCTCTTCTGCAGCCTCTTCCGGGACAAAATCATCCTCAGTTACAACATCTGCATTATCTTTCTCTGCTGTCTCCTCTTCCTGATGAAGAGCTGCTCCACATTTGCTGCAGAAAGCGTCCCCTTTTCTTACCAGTGCATTACAGCAGGGGCATTTTTCTGTATTATCCAGCTGTTTTAACTTTTCTTCCAGTTCTGCAATGTGCTCCATTGCGTTTTCGATCTCAGGGAAGAACATTTTGTACTCATCCTCAGACTCGTCTCTGTGATTTTTAAAATACACAGCACCAATAGCTGCATACAGCTCATTGATCTTCTGTTTTTCTCCGCGGATCTCAGCTTTTAACTGAAAGATCTCAGCTGTATCTTTCGCCTTTTTTGCAGCTTCTTTTCCGTAACCTGCAAGATTTTTACTGATCTGATCTAAAAATGCCATATGGATCATCCTCCTTATGTTTGATGCACTTACCAGTGTCCTGTACATATCATGTACTTATCCTCATATTATAGGCTTTTTCTTATAAAAATGTCAACGTCCAGACCATGCTTGTGAACCCATTGCTGCTATGGTAAAATGATATTAAAATAAAATTTAAAACAAATTTTGGAAAACATTATCTACAGGAGGAGAAACATGGCAGACTATATCATGGCACTGGATGCGGGGACTACCAGCAGCCGCTGTATCCTGTTTAATAAAAAAGGGGAGATCTGCAGTCTTGCCCAGAAAGAATTTACCCAGTATTTTCCAAAACCAGGCTGGGTGGAACATGATGCAAATGAGATCTGGTCCACCCAGTTAGGCGTTGCTGTGGAAGCAATGTCAAAAATCAGCGCGTCAGCAGCAGACATTGCCGCCATCGGCATTACCAATCAGCGAGAGACCACGATCGTATGGGACAGGCATACAGGAGAACCCATATTCCACGCGATTGTATGGCAGTGCCGCAGGACCTCTGATTATTGTGACTCTCTGAAAGCCAAAGGCCTTACAGATACTTTCCGCCAAAAAACCGGCCTTGTGATCGATGCCTATTTTTCCGGCACCAAGTTAAAATGGATCCTGGATCATGTAGAAGGCGCCAGAGAACGGGCCCAAAAAGGGGAACTTCTCTTTGGAACGGTGGAAACATGGCTGATCTGGAAGCTGACAAAGGGCCGTATCCATGTGACCGACTATTCCAATGCCTCCCGCACCATGCTTTTTAATATCAACTCTCTGCAGTGGGATGAGGACATCTTAAAAGAATTAAATATCCCAAAATGTATGCTGCCAAAAGTTATGCCATCCAGCTGCGTTTACGGAGAAACAGACTCCCAGTTCTTTGGTGGTCCCATCCCGATCAGTGGTGCAGCCGGGGACCAGCAGGCCGCCTTATTCGGCCAGACCTGTTTTGAAGCGGGGGATGTGAAAAATACCTATGGCACCGGCTGCTTTATGCTGATGAATACAGGAAATGCACCTGTCTTTTCCAAAAATGGCCTGGTAACCACCATTGCCTGGGGCATGGACGGCAAAGTAACCTATGCCCTGGAAGGTTCTATTTTTGTTGCCGGAGCTGCCATCCAGTGGCTCCGTGACGAAATGCGCCTTATCGACTCTGCTGCTGACTCCGAATACATGGCAACCAAAGTTCCTGATACGAACGGCTGCTATGTAGTTCCCGCCTTTACCGGTCTGGGCGCGCCTCACTGGGATCAGTATGCCAGGGGAACCATCACCGGCATCACCAGAGGTGTAAATAAATACCACATCATCCGTGCCACCTTGGATTCCCTTTGCTACCAGACCAATGACGTTTTAAAGGCCATGAAAGCAGACTCCGGCATAGATCTGACCTCCTTAAAAGTAGACGGAGGTGCCAGTGCCAACAACTATCTCATGCAGACCCAGTCCGATATCTTAAATCTTACTGTAAAACGCCCCAAATGCGTGGAAACCACAGCTATGGGCGCTGCTTATCTTGCGGGACTGGCTGTGGGATACTGGAAAGATAAAGAAGAAGTTGTAAAAAACTGGGAAATTGATAAAACATTTACCCCGGACATCCCGGACGAAAAACGGGAAGAAATGATATCCGGCTGGGACCGTGCTGTAAAATGCTCCTACGGCTGGGCCAGATAACACAAAATCTTAACAGACACATGACAACAAAAAATGGCAGATATGAGAGTTCAAATCCCATATCCGCCATTTTTTATTTCATATCTTAATCCAAAACCCTTTTTATTCCTGAACCAGCTTATGCAAGCTTACCTTCCTTGCTGTGCTTTACTTCAGCTTTCTTATTAAACAGTTCCTTACCAGATGTGTATACAATGATCACACCAAGGACCATTAACAGGATGGCAATGATCAGCTGCAGTCCCTCTACCATAAATACAGCAGTTCCTGCGCCAAATGCATTTACCAGGGCAATGGTTCTTTCAACCAGTGCAGTAAAGGTTACGCAGAGCATGATGATCAGTGGTGGGAACAGAGTCTTGTTCTCTCTTCCGGTTACTTTTAAGAATACGCACAGAGTGATCAGAACCAGTGCGCTTAACAGCTGGTTTGCGCTTCCGAACAGAGGCCAGATGTTGGAATATCCAATCTTTGTTAAGATAAAGCCACATGCCAGAGTGATAACAGTTGAGAAATACTTGTTGCAGAATAACTTTCTCCAGCCTTCTGCATGTTCCATATCATCTACACTGAACAGTTCCTGGAAAGACATACGTCCGATACGTGCTACAGAGTCAAGGCTTGTAAGAGCCAGAGCAGATACACACATGGTCATAAAGCACTGTGCTACATAAACCGGGATACCAAACATTTCCAGGAAACCTGCAACACCTGCAGAGAAGATCTGGAATGGGGTTCCTGTTGCAGCAGTTCCGTCAGCAGCTGCAGCAGCACCTGCTACGCAGAGAGCCAGAACAGCTAATAAGCTTTCCAGTACCATTGCACCGTATCCAACTTTTAACATATCCTTTTCATTGGAAACGGTCTTGGAAGAGGTACCGGAGGAAACCAGGCTGTGGAAACCGGAAACAGCACCACATGCAACAGTTACAAACAGGATTGGGAACATATCTCCCATTTTTGCATTCTTAAATCCAGTATAAACCGGAAGGTTCATGGTTGGATGAGCTACTAACAGACCTACAACAGCACCGATGATCATTCCTGCAAACATGAAAGTTGTCATGTAATCACGAGGCTGCATTAAAAGCCACATTGGCATTACAGCTGCCATAAAGATATAAGCAAAGGTCAGATAAGACCAGGTATCTTTTCCGGCTACTAACGGGAAAGCCATACCGATTGCCAGTGCTGCAACGGTGCAGGCAAGTCCGGCAACTGTTTCTTTCCAACCTGTAAGATGTAAATGCTTCTGCATTACGCCAAATACCATTGCAAATACGATGAACAGCAGGGAAATGGAACCGGCTGCGCCGTTTGTCTGTGCTGCTGCGGACAGTTCTGTTACACCGTCCTTTACGGTATACGCGTTAAATGTACCTGCTACCATGTCGGCAAATGCTGCGATAACGATCAGTGTAAACAGCCAGCAGAATAATAAGAACAGCTTACGTCCGGTCTTTCCGATGTACTTTTCGATCAGAAGTCCCATGGACTTTCCTTCGTTCTTAACACTGGCATACAGAGCACCAAAGTCTGTAACAGCGCCGAAGAAGATACCACCGATGATGACCCATAACAGAACTGGAAGCCAGCCAAATGCTGCTGCCTGGATGGCACCGGTTACAGGGCCTGCGCCTGCGATGGATGAAAACTGATGTGCGAAAACGGTCCAGCCGTCTGTAGGAACGTAGTCCTGTCCGTCTTCCATAGCAACTGCCGGTGTCTTGGCCTTAGGATCAATGCCCCATTTATTAGCCAGCCAGCGGCCATATAATGTGTAGCCTGCAAAGAGGCATACAGCTGCGATCAAAACAATTACAAGTGTATTCATAATCTTTACTCTCCTCTCATGTAATCTGTGATCTATTGTCTGTTGTTAATTCAATGTAAAACATCCAACTGCCATTTTCTATAAGCGGATCGTCACCAATTGAAAGTCAGTTGTTCCGTGCCTACGGCACTCTCACAACTGCCGCTTGGCGATACTTTCACAGTAAAAAAAGAACCCCATCTTCCCGAATACCCCAAATGGATACTCACCAAGAAGACGAAGTTCCAAACTCCGCGTTACCACTTCTTATTGCCGGTTTGCACCGACCACTCTGTCCTATCCTCCGACTCTCTGTCCGGACGAATACGCTCCCTTTTAACGGCGGGACCCCGGTCTGTCTTACTTACAGTTTCCTGTTTTCATACAGACTGCTTGCAGGTGATATCTTTTCTGTCGCGCTGCTTTCTCTCACCAACCGAAAGCTCTCTGCCATGCGTAGATACTCAGAAAAGCATTGTCCTGTTCTTCGCATTTGAATGTCTAACTCTTGAATAGTTGTCATTATAGTCCTTTTTTTCCATTTGTCAATTCCCTCTTTTTATATTTTCTTTATAATTTCTATATCTAATTTTTATAAAATATATTCCTGCAGGTTCTAATATCCTATCAAAAGCCTATGTTTTTAAGTTTTCACTGCGAATTTAACTAGGAATTTTCTTCTATATGAATTATAATAACTACAGATTTTTTAAGTGGATTTTCCCAAAAATTTTCAATGAAAACTTAAAGAGAGGATTTAAACCATTATGAAAGACTTACGTAAGCAGACACACAAAAAAATGGCCCATGGATCCGGTCACCCCATAGCAACCTGTTTTGGTATCCTGGGCTGGCTTTTCCATGGCATACTGTCTGTGATCACAGCCGGTCTTATCATCATGGCGATCGTTGGCCTTCTGATCTATGCAAAGGTAAAACCGGAATTAGACCAGTGCCGTGAGATCGCCTATGACAAACTGGCACAGATGGAACGGTCCGATTTTTCCATGCTCTCTGATACCGTTGTCTATGACAAGGCCGGAAAGCAGATCGGACTTATTAACGCAGGTCATTATCAGTATGTAGATATAAGTAAGATAAGCATGAACCTGCAAAACGGCTACATTGCCCAGGAGGACCGTCGTTTCAAGAGTCACGGCGGCGTAGACTGGATTGCCACCTTCCGGGCCGGTCTCGCTCTTGTCAAACACGGCGGCCATGTGACCCAGGGCGGCAGCACTATTACCCAGCAGGTGATCAAAAATACATATCTCACCCAGGAACGTACCTTTACAAGGAAGATCGTGGAGATTCTTCTTGCTCCTGAGATCGAGAAAAAATACTCCAAAGCTGACATTATGGAGTTTTACTGCAATACCAATTTCTACGGTCATCAGTGCTATGGCGTAGAAGCTGCCAGCCTGTATTATTTTGGAAAACACGCAAGCGATCTTGCCCCGGAAGAAGCGGCGATCCTCATCGGTATCAGCAACAGCCCTTCTGCCTATGACCCGGTAGCTCATCCGGACGCTTCCAAAGAAAAGCGTAATGATGTCCTTAACAGTATGAAAGAAGTAGGCTATCTCTCCCCAGAAGATTACGAAAAAGCAGTAAACTCCCCACTTAAGATCGTACAGCAGGAGTCTGAGGGAACGGATGAAAATTATCAGAGCAGCTATGCCATCCACTGCGCAGCCCTGGAATTAATGAAGAAAGACAACTTCCAGTTCCAGTACATTTTTAAAGATAAAGAAGATTATACCCAGTACATGGACCGGTATACAGCCGCTTATTCTGAAAAATCAGACCTGATCCGAAGCGGTGGCTTTAAGCTCTATACTTCCATAGACAGTACCATCCAGAGCCAGCTCCAGGCGCAGATCGACCAGTCTCTTTCCGGCTTTACAGAGCTGCAGGAAAATGGAAAATATGCTCTTCAGGGAGCCGGTGTCATCGTTGATAATAAGACCAACTATGTAGTTGCTATTGTAGGCGGCCGTGGCACAGAAGACAAATTTAACAGAGCTTATTTAAGTGCCAGACAGCCGGGAAGTACCATTAAGCCGCTCATCGACTATGGTCCGGCTTTTGATACCGGTGAATATTACCCTACACGCATGGTAGATGACCACAAATGGACCGACGGACCTTCCAACAGCGGCGGACGTTATTTTGGAAATGTAACAGTCCGTGAAGCTTTAAACCGAAGCTTAAACACCGTTGCATGGCAGATCTTAGAGGACATTGGCATTGACTATGGCCTGGATTATTTAGGAGAAATGCAGTTCCAGAAACTGACTTATGTGGATAATAATGTTCCTTCCTTAAGTATCGGCGGTTTCACCAACGGCGTCCGGGTCGTGGATATGGCAAAAGGCTACAGCACCCTTGCAAACGGCGGTGTATACAATGACCGTACCTGCATTATCAAGATTGAACATGAACATGACGGGGAACTGACCAAAGATTTAAAACCATCTGCCCATCAGGTGTACAGAGATGACTCTGCCTTTATGCTTACAGATGTTTTAAAAGGCACATTTACTGCAGCCTACGGCACTGGCCAGGGACTTGGACTGGACAATGATATGCCTGCAGCCGGAAAGACCGGTACTACCAACAGCAGTAAAGATACCTGGTTCTGCGGCTATACGCGTTATTACACTACTGCGATCTGGGTAGGCTATGATATACCAAGAAATATGCCTGGTATCTATGGTGCCACCTATGCAGGAAGGATCTGGAAATCCGTTATGGATCAGATCCATGAGGGCTTAGAACCCTGGGATTGGATACAGCCGGAAACAGTCGAGCGCAAAGTAGACTCCAAGACCGGTATGGAAGATTATTTCAGCACCACTGCCCAGTTCCGCGCAGAACAGAGTCTTCATGAAAAAGAGCAGGAACAGTTAGAGACTACTCTTCAGGCTTCTGTAGATGCCTTTATGGAAAAGGAGATCGGATCTGTAGAAGATACTTATACTGTAAAAGACGAATACAACAGTATTACCTCCAAGCTGCCGCTGTTAGATGACGGCGAACTTCGCGCCAGTCTTTTAGAGAAGGTGGAAAGCCGGTATGACTACTTTAAGGAGATCATTGCCGGTATGAGCGATGAGATCAGCCGGTATGAAGCGGTTCAGGCAGAGGAAAAGAAACAGGCACAGGAACAGGCTGCAAAAGACGCAGAAGCCAAACGTGCCCAGGAAGAAAAGGCAGTAAAGAAACAGACCTTTATGCAGGCCTTAGAGCGGATCGAAAATCTGGAATACCAGGAAACAGATGCCGAAGATCTGGTATCTGATGCTATCGACAAACTTTCCCTTGTTGCAGGTGATGATGAGGAAGCCTCCCTTTCTGCAAGGCTCCAGGCTGCCATCTCCCGTATCACCACTCTTCCAACGGAAAGTGAGTGGAATGCTGCCCAGGCTGAAAAAGAGGCGGAAGAAGCCCAGAAAGAAAGCCAGGCTCAAGTGCAGGTACAATCCCAGCAGCGTCAGCTGCGCTCCGCTTTAAGTAAGGAACAGTATAAGTGGAACAATGCAGAAATCTATGGACCAGGAGGCAGAGGCGATGAAAACTAAGAAAATACTGTGGCCTTGGGCAGAACGCCAGGTAAAAGGTAAAAAGAAGGCTTCTGGACAGCCTGTCTTCGGGTCTGCAAATATGGTACAGGACAACACAGGGGATGAAGTTTTTGACAAAACAGAAATCCCCTATGACTCCCGTCCCATTGAGATCAGTGAATGGTTCCACACCTTCATGTGCATGAACATTCCCATTTACGGCTGGTTCTACCTGAAAAAACTGGCCCGCCAGCCAGAACACAACAAAATGCAGGACTTTGCAAGAGCTTATCTTTACTATAAAATGGTCTTTCTTGCCGTGTCACTGGTGATCGTGATCCTGCTTCTGATCGTGGGAATTATTGGGATCAATAAATTATTTGCGTATATGGAATTGTTATAGTGTTATAGGATTTAAAAAAATAAGGGCTGCCGTTTAATCATCCAAAATAGATGATCAAGCGGCAGCCCCTATCTGTATTTTTTCCTCATAGATGGGAAACTTATTACTTTACTTTCCTTCCAGTTGCGCGATCCGCGCTTTCAGCTGACGGATCTCTTCATCCTTCTCACTTAACAGCCGGTCTCTTTCTTCCAGTTTGCGCTTCTGCTCATCGATGAACATCTGGATCATCTTCTGGTCCATCATGCCCTCGATGATATTTCTAAGTTCATCAACGGTCTCACCGGCATTTTTTCCTTCTTCATCGATGACGATATCCGCATATTTCTCATAATAAGGAACTCGCTCATTGTACAGGTCACGTAAGGTAAAGCCCGGTTTTAAAGCAACACCACGGTCTACTACGTTTCCGATACGCTTTTCCATTTCCTCATAACTCATTTTCAGGTAAACGATCTCACTGATCTCCTTTAAATGAGCCATCGCTTCTTCCCCGTAAATAACGCTGCCGCCAGGAGCGATCACAGACATTTTCGCTTCCAGACCTGCATTAATGCGGTTCTCTACTTCCAGAAAGCCGTCCATGCCCTCGTCAGCGATAATTTCCTTTAACAGTCTTCCTTCTTTTTCCTGGATCACAATGTCCACATCAATAAAAGAAAATCCCAGTCTCTTTGCAAGAAGCACACCTACGGTACTTTTACCGGATGAAGGCATGCCGATCATAGTAATATTCGGCTTCATTTTTTCGTTTCCTCCTTATGAGCAATGGCGCGAACTAACGTTTTTTCTTCTTTTTGGCAGGTTTGCGTACAGAATATCCGAAACTTCCAAGCTTCTTACCCAGTTCAAAATATTCTCCGTGGGAATAAGCAGTCAGTCCGGAAGCATTCAGGTTAAACTTGCCGCGGTCATCCATATACTGATTGTCAATGGTCACACCTACAACCTTTGCCAGGAACATATCATGGCTTCCCAGCTCTTTTACCTCTGTTACCTTGCACTCAATATTTACAGGGCTTTCCTCAATACCAGGTGCTTTTACATAACGGGATGCCTGAGGCGTCAGACGGGTCTCGGCAAATTTATCCACATCACGGCCGGATTTTACGCCACAGTAGTCGGTAGCCCGAACCAATCTCTTATTTACCAGATTGATGACAAATTCCCCTGTCTCTTTGATGATATCATGGGAATAACGCTCTTTCCGCACAGAAATAGAAACCATAGCCGGGTCAGAGCAGATGGTTCCGGCCCAGGCAACGGTAATGATATTCGGTTTTTCCCCTTCTCTTCCACAGCTTACCATAACAGCGGGAACGGGATACAGCATGTTTCCCGGCTTCCAGTATTCTTTACTCATTTTTTCTATCCTTTCTTGATCTGATCCCTATTCCTGCTCTGCTAACATCAGTTCCGGGATCAGCTGCTTCTTTCTGGAAACAACTCCCGGCAGACGCAGTACCGGCTCCTTTAAGCCTTCCTCTTCTAACAGTTCAATATCCTGGTGGAATGCCTTTCCTGCCAGCTGCAGGGCTCCCTGTCCTTCACAGATCAGTTCGGTTGTCTCTGTCAATATATTCGTCAGCATAAAGAATATCATATTCAGGCCATTGTTTTCCAGTGCTTTTTCCATAAATGCTTCCATACGACCCTTTAACTTATCCAGTTCCCCACCATTTAAGGAAGTGATCTGTCCAACACCAATGGTCACCTTGCCGGAAGTAAAGCGCTTGAAATCCTGATAGAAGATCTCTTCGTCACTCTTATCCTTTAAATTACTTCCTGCACTGAACATTTCCATTGCATATTTTTCAATATCAATGCCTGCAATATCAGCTAATGCTCTTGCTGCCATCTCATCCACCGGAGTACAGGTAGGAGAACGGAACAGCAGTGTATCAGATACAATGGCACTGCATAACAGTCCTGCGATCTTCGGCTCTACTTTAATACCGGCCTCCTGATACATCTGATAGATAATGGTAGCAGTACAGCCTAAAGGCTGGTTGCGGAAAAATACCGGTGACATAGTCTGGATGGTTCCCAGACGGTGATGATCGATGATCTCCAGAATATCTGCATAAGCAATACCGTCAACCGTCTGGCTTGCCTCGTTGTGATCTACCAGGATCACCCGTTTTTTACGCAGATTCAACAGGTTCCGGCGGGAGATCATACCGATATAATTGCCATCCTGATCCAGGATTGGGAAATCGCGGTACCGTTTCTGTCCCATGATGCCGCGGATATCTTCTGTCTTCTCTGTTACCTTAAACGTAACCAGTCCATCTTTTTTCATGAAATGAGAGATCGGCATACTCTGATTGATCATACGTGCAATAGTAAATGTATCATGCGGTGTCACAATGATACTACAGTTATGCTCCTGCGCCAGCTTCTGGATCGTCTTAGATACCTTTGCTCCCATGCAGACAATGATGCAGGCAGCATTCATCTCGATGGCACAAAGCTGGGATTCGTAACGGTTTCCAAGAATGACCATATCTCCTTGATGGATGTAATCCTCCATTACGTCCGGGTTGGCTGCTGCAATGACCACTTCGCCCTTATCAAATACTGCATCCGATTCACCGATCAGTAACTCTGCATCCAGTGTCTCCAGAATGTTTTTGTACGGAGTCTTCGCTACAGAAAGAATACAGTTGTCGTACACATCCATGTACGCATTTGCAATATCACCGATGGTGATCAATCCCTGCAATCTCTGATTATCTGTGATCGGCAGGGTAACAACTCCCAATGCCCGCATCATATTCCATGCTTTTTTCAGGGAAATCTGACCGGACACACCCTGCGTCTTACGAATCTCAATATCGCTGACATCCGTCATCACATCCGATACATAGAAAGGCGGCTGTGTCTGAAAGAAGTTCATGACATACTGAGTTTCCTGGTTGATCTGACCTGCACGGGCTGCCACATATCCACCCCCATGCAGCAAATTTTTCAGTTCTGCATACGCGATCGCAGAACAGATGGAATCCGTATCCGGATTCTTATGGCCAATCACATAGATTGGTGCTGTGTCTGTTGACATAATCCACTATTCTCCTATTATATTTATCCTATACCAAATATACTGACTCTATTTTAGCACGTCCCTGTTTTATTT
>ERZ780190.2874-NODE-2874-length-12138-cov-20.809319_pt1 | contig 12138 bp, 10 predicted proteins | sample MGYA00510980_ERZ780190 | MGnify/ENA primary metagenome ERZ780190 (study PRJEB29588, sample SAMEA1972188) | human gut metagenome | biome: human gut; feature: human-associated habitat; material: faeces | place: Denmark | collected 2008/2010 ... | reverse complement strand
TCAGGATGCAGCCCTTGATCCCCTGATAATCGCTTAATATATCCATTAACCTGGACTGTGCCGCATGAAAGTCTGCCTGTGCCAGATCTCTTAAATCCTCCCATGCAAATATGATATTGCAGCCGTCCACCAGCAGATAGTCCTCTCTGTGGATGGCCGGACTGCTGTTTCTCCAGGCGCCGTGACCGGTTTTTGCCGGAAGGCCGGAATCTGCTGCACCTTTGCCTCCCTTCCCGGAAAAGCTGCTTCCGCTTTCCGGATTTCCGAAGCTTCGGCTGTTACTGCTGTATTTCTTTGAGCTCACCGGACCAAAGGTTTTCTCAAAGATTGCCTTCAGTTCTTTTTCCTCTTCGTAGCTTCCATACATGGAGGTATATTTTCCACGGCCGGCATTGGCTGTTCTGTGATCCGGACTGTTTTTGGCTGTTCCCTGAACTGAACGCACTCCTGCAAAGCTGTTGTCGGAATCCTCATAGGCATCATTACTGTCCGAAAGCTGAGCTCCTTCCAGATGCATATATTCTTCTACCTCATACCAGGGAACCACGAAGCCTGCTCCATGGGCACAGAACACAGAGCCTGTAGGATTCTCAAGATCTCTCTCGGAATCATATCCGATCTCCTCTGCGATCTGCTCCTGATCCTGACAGGGTTCATAGCCCTTCAGAGTACAGGTCAGATGACCTCTGCCTCTTGTGTAGGAAACTACCTGGCTCTGATAATCCCTCATTTTTGCCACCGGCGCACTTCCTGTGATCACCGACAGCTCTCCCTGGGTTTCCGGCCCCTGAAAGGTTCCCTGCATCCTCTGGATATCCGTCATGGCACGTCCTACATTTTCTGCAGGAATCTCCAACCGGAAATCATACCATGGCTCCAGCAGACGGCTTTCTGCCTGCATCAGTCCCTGGCGAACTGCCCGATAAGTCGCCTGTCGGAAATCACCGCCCTCCGTATGCTTCTGGTGCGCTTTCCCACTCATCAATGTGATCCGAACATCCGTCAGCTCTGCACCGATCAGCACACCCCTGTGCTGACGCTCTTCCAGATGGGTCAGAATCAGCCGCTGCCAGTTGCGGTCCAACACATCCTCTGAACAGGCAGATGCAAACTGCATACCACTGCCTTCCTCGCCCGGTTCCAGCAGCAGATGCACTTCCGCATAATGACGAAGAGGTTCAAAATGACCGATTCCTTCCACTGTATTGGTGATAGTCTCTTTATAGACGATATTTCCCTCATCAAAATCAACGGACACGCCAAAACGTTCCCGTATCAGTGTCTTCAGTATCTCAATCTGAACTTCTCCCATGAGCTGCACTTCAATCTCCCGCAATGCCTCATTCCAGTGAATATGAAGCTCTGGCTCCTCGTCCTCCAGGATCCGCAGGTTTCCAAGCAGCTGTACCGGATCACAGTCTCCTGGCAATGTCAGTTTATAATTCAGTACCGGTTCCAGTACCGGCACATTGATCTGATGCTCCCTGCCGAGCCCCTCTCCGGCCTTCGTCTTTGTGAGTCCGGTAACCGCACAGACCACACCGGTCTCCGCTTCGTTGACCATCTCATATTTTGTTCCGGAATAGACGCGGATCTGATTCACCTTTTCCTGCCAGCCTTCTCCATCCGAAGTTCCATCCAGCAGATCTTTTACCTTGAGCACGCCGCCTGTCACTCTGAGCCATGTCAGACGATTACCCTGCAGGTCAGTCTTCCTCCCTGCTCATCCCGGCTGATCTTAAAAACCCGCGCGCCGAATTCCTGCTCAGACTTTTCTACATAAGCATACTGTTCCAGACCTTTCAACAGTTTATCCACCCGGTCAAGCTTCAGTGCCGATCCAAAATAACACGGAAATACATGTCGGTCATGAATCAGCTCCCGTACAGTCTGCTCAGGAACAGTCCCATGCTCAAGATAGTATTCCAGTGCCTGTTCCTCACAGACTGCTACATTTTCCAGAAATTCCCCTGAGTCTGAAGCACAGTCAAAGTCCACACACCGGTCATCCAGTTCTTTCTTCAAATGCTCCATCAGCAGCTCTTTGTCCGTTCCATTCTGGTCCATTTTATTAACAAACAAAAACACCGGAATGCCATAGCGTTTGAGCAGCCGCCAGAGTGTTCTCGTATGTCCCTGTACTCCATCTGCTCCGCTGATGACCAGTACGGCATAGTCCAGCACCTGCAGTGTCCGCTCCATCTCCGCCGAAAAGTCCACATGACCCGGCGTGTCGAGGAGCGTCACGGAAGCATCGCCTAACGGAAAGACCGCCTGTTTCGAAAAGATCGTGATGCCGCGGGCGCGCTCCAGTGCAAACGTATCGAGAAACGCGTCCCGGTTGTCTACGCGCCCCATTTTCTTTAATTTTCCTGTCTCATATAAAATTGCCTCGGACATGGTCGTCTTTCCAGCGTCGACATGCGCGAGGATACCGATAACAAATCGTTTCATATACAATAAGGTCTGCTTTCTGTAATATAGATATAATAAGTGACCTGCCTCCTGAAAGAAAATAAAAGGCGGCAGCGTAAACATAGTATATCAGAAAACAGAATCCCATGCAACGAGGCACCGGCACAGGATTCACCAGGATCAGCATGATTTGCGTAAACGGACAGGTCTGTCGGGCTGGTCACTGCCCCAAAATCATAGAAAACACCCGGAAAACTGCACAGAAATCCCGCAAACAGGCACTTTTCCCAGCAAACCACTTGATTTTTCAGATGTTCTATGCTATGATTTTGACGATAACATAAGTAACCGGTCAAAAGAGTGGACGAAAAAGTCCACTCTTTCGTTTTGCATAACCGGAATATTCCGGCAGAAAGGCGGTGGAAACCCATGGCAAGAAGAGATGAATATGAATCCAGGGTCGAGAAATTTTTAATTCCGATCATGGAAGAGAATAATTTTGAACTGGTGGACGTGGAGTACGTGAAGGAAGCGGGCACCTGGTATCTGAGAGCTTATATCGACAAAGAGGGCGGCTTCACGGTAGATGACTGTGAGATGGTATCGAGACGCTTAAGCGACTGGCTCGATAAAGAAGACTTTATCGATGACAGCTATATTCTTGAAGTAAGCTCCCCGGGACTTGGCAGACCGTTAAAGAAAGAGAAGGACTTTAAGAGAAGTCTCGGCGAAGCAGTCGATATCAAGCTGTACCGCGCCATCGAGAGACAGAAAGATTTCTCCGGAATTCTCACGGCATATGACGCGGACACCGTAACGATCCGCTACGAGGACGGTTCCGAGAGCACATTTAATAGAAAAGACATTGCCTTAATCCGTCTGGCATTCGATTTTTAATAAGGAGGATAAAAAATGAACAAGGAACTGATGGAATCGATGAATATACTCGAAAAAGAGTACAACATCAGTAAGGACACATTGCTGGAGGCAATTGAGAATTCACTTCTCACAGCCTGCAAGAACCATTTCGGCAAGGCCGACAATGTGAAAGTCATCATTGATCCGGATGGCTGCGACTATTCTGTATATATGGAAAAAGAGGTCGTTGAGACTGTGGAGGACCCGATCACACAGATCAGCCTCGCCGACGCAAGAATGATCGCCCCGCGACATGTCCTTGGTGATATCGTCCAGATCCCCATTGATTCCCATGATTTCGGCAGAATCGCGACGCAGAACGCGAAGAACGTGATCTTACAGAAGATCCGCGAGGAGAGCCGTAAGTCCCAGTTAAGCGAGTGGCAGTGTAAGGAGAAAGAGGTTGTTACAGGTATCGTCCAGCGTTATATCGGCCGCAATGTCAGCGTAGATCTCGGAAAGATCGATGCGATCCTTCCGGAAGCAGAGCAGGTAAAGGGCGAGGTATTCCAGAGAACTGAGCGCATTAAGGTTTATATCCTGGAAGTTAAGGACAGTCCGAAGGGACCGAGAATTTCCGTATCCAGAACGCATCCGGACCTCGTAAGACGTCTGTTTGAAGCTGAGATCGCAGAGGTCCGCGACGGTACCGTTGAGATCCGCGCCATCGCCCGTGAGGCAGGCTCCAGAACAAAGATCGCCGTAAGCTCTACAGACCCGAACGTTGATCCGGTAGGTGCATGTGTCGGCTTAAACGGAGCGAGAGTCAACGCGATCGTAAATGAACTCCGCGGTGAGAAGATCGATATCATCAACTGGGACGACAACCCGGCATTCTTAATTGAAAACGCGTTGAGTCCGGCGAAGGTCATCTCCGTCGTTGCGGATGAGGACGAGAAAGAGGCACAGGTCATCGTTCCGGACTACCAGTTATCCTTAGCGATCGGTAAAGAAGGACAGAATGCAAGACTTGCCGCAAGACTTACCACTTACAAGATCGATATCAAGAGTGAGACACAGGCGAGAGAAGCCGGCGATTTCTTTGATTACGAGAATGAGTACGAAGATGATGAATACTATGAGGAAGATGGCGAGTACAATGATGCAGACTATCAGGATGACACAGAGTATTCCGAGGAAAATTAATCGAGGATAGCAGATTATGGCAAATAAAAAGATTCCGATGCGTCAATGCATAGGCTGCGGTGAGATGAAGCCTAAGAAAGAAATGATAAGAGTCATTAAGACAGCGGAAGATGAGATAATATTAGATACAACCGGTCGGAAAAATGGCAGAGGTGCATACATTTGCCCGGAAAGCGAATGTCTGCAGAAAGCAATTAAGTGTAAGGGATTAGAACGCTCATTTAAAATGCCGATTCCAAAAGATGTATACGAAATGCTGACAAAGGAGATGGAAGAATTTGAGACCAGATAAAGTTTTATCCATGTTGGGAATTGCAGCAAAATCCGGTAGTGTCGTAAGTGGTGAGTTTTCAACGGAGAAAGCAGTCAAGGAAGGCAGGGCATATCTTGTGATCGTGGCAGGAGATTCCTCCGATAACACGAAAAAGATGTTTTCCAATATGACCGATTTTTATGAGGTTCCAATGTATATTTATTCTGACAAAGAGACATTGGGACACTGTATTGGAAAAGAATTTCGTGCATCACTTGCAATTGTAAATGAAGGGCTTGCCCATTCCGTGGAAGACAAATTGAAACAGACAATAACAACTGAATAATGGAGGAGTCAGAATATATGGCAAAAATGAGAGTTCATGAACTTGCAAAAGAGTTAGAGATAAAATCACAGGAAATTATAGATAGTTTAAGCGGTACAGAGTACGAGATCAAGTCCGCAAGCAACAACATTGATGATGCTGCGCAGGAGATCATCCGTAAAAAGTACAAAAAATCCGCACCAAAGGCAGAAGAAAAACCTGCCGCAGAGAAAGCAGAAAAACCAGCTGCACCAAAGGCAGGGGAGAAAGCGAGACCAGAGGAGAAGAAACCAGCAGATGCTGAGCATGACAGACCAAAGAAAAAGTCCAGCATTACAGCTGTGTTCAATGCACAGTACAGCAAACAGGGTGCAGGACATGGAAATAACAGAAGACCGAACCAGGGAGCAAAAGGCGGCAGACCACAGGATGGCAGACGCCCGGCAAATGACCGTGGTGAGAGACCAGCAGGTCAGGCAAAACCAACGATGTCCGGCAATGATATGAGAAAGTACTTTGACAGTCTGATCAATCCAAATGCCGGAAAAGAGACAGAGAGCAAAGCTCCAAAAGCAGAGGAAGTTAAGACGGAAACTGCACAGAGCGCACCGGCAGCACAGGAGAGAGTTTTCAAAAAACCAACTGAGAATGTGTATGAGCAGATGCGTCAGCAGGAGAAGACATCCAGACCAAATCAGGACAACAGACGTCCACAGGGAGACCGCCCGGCAAGAAATGGACAGAATGGCGGATACAATAACCGTGCAAACGGCGACAGACCATCTCGTCCACAGGGAGACCGTCCATACAGAAATAATAATGGCGAAGGTGGATATAATAACCGTAACAATGGTGACAGACCTGCCCGTCAGGGAGATAACAGAGGCCAGAGACCAAACGGCGGAAACCAGAGACCGTTCAACAGTGGAAGACCAGGACAGGGATCCAATCAGGGAGACCGCAACGGAGGACGCAATAATAACTTCCGTGGAAGAGATAACGGTGGAAGATTAGACCGTGAAATTGACAAGTTCAATAAGGATTCTGCACCATTGGCAGAGGAGATGCGCGGAAAAGAGACACGTGAGAGAGAACGTGACAACAAGAACCGCAACGGAAAACAGCGTGGTGATTACGATGTTTTAGGAAGCAGGAAGCAGGAGCGTTTTGTAAACTTAGAGAAGAATGGCGGCAAGAAGAAACCACAGCAGCAGCCACAGCCAAAACAGGAAGAAGAGACTATCAAGACACTGGTCCTTCCGGAGAAACTTACCATCAAAGATCTTGCTGACAAGATGAAAGTACAGCCGTCAGTGATCGTAAAGAAATTATTCTTAAAAGGAACGATGGTAACAGTCAATCAGGAGATCGATTACGATCAGGCCGAAGAGATTGCTTTAGAGTTTAACTGCATCTGTGAGCCGGAAGAGAAGGTTGATGTAATCGCAGAACTTTTAAAAGAGGAAGATGATGCAGAAGAGACATTAGTTGCACGTCCACCGGTTGTATGTGTTATGGGTCACGTTGACCATGGTAAAACATCCCTTCTGGATGCAATCCGTTCTACCCGTGTGACAGACAGAGAGGCAGGCGGTATCACACAGCATATTGGTGCTTCTGTGGTATCCATCAACGGACAGAAGATCACATTCCTTGATACACCTGGACATGAAGCCTTCACAGCAATGCGTATGCGTGGTGCAAATTCTACAGATATCGCAATCCTTGTAGTTGCGGCTGATGACGGTGTTATGCCACAGACGGTAGAGGCAATCAACCATGCAAAAGCAGCCGGAGTTGAAATTATTGTTGCAATCAACAAGATTGATAAACCAAGTGCAAACATCGAGAGAGTAAAACAGGAGTTGTCCGAGTATGAACTGATCCCGGAAGACTGGGGTGGAAGTACTATTTTCTGTCCGGTATCTGCTCATACAAAAGAAGGTATTGACAACTTGCTGGAGATGATCCTTTTAACAGCAGAAGTGCTTGAGTTAAAAGCAAATCCAAACCGTAAAGCAAGAGGTCTTGTCATCGAGGCACAGCTTGATAAAGGACGCGGAGCAGTTGCCACTGTATTAGTACAGAAAGGTACTTTAAGAGTCGGTGATCCAATCGCCTGCGGAAGCTGCTTTGGTAAAGTCCGTGCGATGATCGACGATCAGGGAAGAAGAGTAAAAGAGGCAGGTCCATCTACTCCGGTTGAGATCCTTGGTCTGTCCGCTGTCCCGGAAGCAGGTGAGACATTCGTTTCTACTGATTCTGAGAAAGAGGCAAGAGCATTTGCTGACACTTATATTTCCGAGAGCAAGAATAAGCTGATCGAAGATACAAAGGCAAAGATGTCCTTAGACGATCTGTTCTCACAGATTCAGTCTGGAAATGTAAAAGAATTAAATATTATCGTAAAAGCAGACGTACAGGGTTCTGTAGAAGCAGTAAAACAGAGTCTTGTAAAACTGTCCAACGAGGAAGTAGTTGTAAAAGTCATCCATGGTGGTGTAGGTGCGATCAACGAGTCCGATATCATCTTAGCATCCGCTTCCAACGCAATTATCATTGGATTTAACGTTCGTCCGGATCCGACAGCAAAAGTGACGGCAGACAGAGAGAACGTTGACGTACGTCTCTACAAAGTCATTTACAATGCAATTGAAGATGTGGAAGCAGCTATGAAGGGTATGTTAGATCCTGTATATGAGGAGAAAGTACTTGGTCATGCAGAAGTGAGACAGATCTTCAAAGCATCCGGTGTTGGTAACATCGCAGGTTCCTATGTGCTTGACGGTGTGTTCCAGAGAGGCTGCAAAGTCCGTATTTCCCGTGAAGGAACACAGATCTTTGAAGGAAATCTTGCGTCACTGAAGAGATTCAAAGACGACGTAAAAGAGGTAAAAGCCGGATACGAGTGCGGTCTTGTATTTGAAGGATTTAATGATATTGCTGAGCTTGATATTGTGGAAGCATATACCATGGTAGAGGTTCCTAGATAAAAAAGAGGCATAAAATATGAGAAAAAACAGTATTAAAAATACCAGGATCAATGGAGAGGTTCAGAAAGAATTAAGTAACATTATCCGTGGTGAGATCAAAGACCCACGCATTAATCCACTGACAAGTGTAGTTGCCGTGGAGGTGGCTCCGGATCTGAAAACCTGTAAGGCATATATCAGTGTCTTAGGAGATGAAAAATCCCAGCAGGAAACGATCAAAGGCTTAAAGAGTGCAGAGGGTTATATCAGAACCATGCTTGCAAAGAGCATTAACCTGAGAAACACACCACAGATCACCTTTATCTTAGACCAGTCCATTGAATATGGTGTCAAAATGTCAAAAATGATCGATGATGTAACAAAAGATATCGCAGATAAGACAGAGGAATAGAGATGACAAATTTTGATGTTTATCTGGCAGATGCAAAAACAGTTGCCATTGCAGGTCATGTCAGACCGGATGGCGACTGCGCAGGCTCCTGCCTCGCTACATACAATTATATTAAAAACTATTTTCCACATGTGAAGGTCGATCTTTACTTAGAGCCGATCCCGAATATTTTCAAGTTTATGAAGCGTTCGGAAGAGATTTTGAGTGAGTGGCCGGATGACAGGAAATATGATCTGTTTATCGCACAGGACTGCGGTGATGCAAAGCGTCTTGGCAATGCTGCAAAGTATTTTGAATCGGCAGAACATACGATCTGTGTGGATCATCATGTGAGCAATCAGAACTTTGCAGAACATAACTATATTTTTCCAGATGCAAGCTCCACCTGTGAACTGATCTTTGAACTGCTTCCAGACGAGCGCATTGACCGGGAGATCGCAGAATGTATCTACACCGGAATGGTGCATGATACCGGTGTTTTCCAGTATTCCTGCACTTCCAGAAAAACGATGGAGATCGCAGGAAAGCTTATCGAAAAAGGAATTAACTTCCCAAAGATAGTCGACGAGACATTCTTTACAAAAACGTATAACCAGAACCGTATTATGGGACTTGCCCTGATGAAAAGTGTTCTGCATCTGGACGGAAAGTGCATTTCCAGTGTCATCACGAAGCAGGAGATGCAAGAGTATGATGTGCTTCCAAAGCACTTAGATGGGATCGTCAGCCAGCTTCGGGTGACAAAAGATGTGGAAGTTGCCATATTCCTGTATGAGTTAGAGGATGGAGAATTTAAGGTCAGCACAAGATCAAAAGAACTTGTTGACCTGTCAGAGATCGCAGTGAAGTTTGACGGCGGCGGTCATGTGAGGGCTGCTGGTTTTTCCATGAAGGGAGAACCGGAGCAGATTATCGAAGCTATTTTGGAAGAAGTAAAAAAACAGCTTTAGAAAATAATGAAGAAAAAGGATACACTATGGTCAACGGAATCATTAATGTATATAAAGAAAAAGGGTATACATCTTTTGATGTAGTGGCAAAACTCCGTGGTATCTTTAAACAGAAAAAAATCGGACACACAGGGACACTCGATCCGGATGCGGAAGGGGTGTTGCCTGTGTGTCTTGGTAAAGCCACAAAAGTCTGTGATCTGCTCACTGATAAAAGCAAAGAATATGAGGCAGTGCTCTTATTGGGAAAGGTGACAGATACCCAGGATATCACCGGTACAGTGCTGGAGGAGAAAGATGTGAAGGTGACAGAGGAAGCCGTGAGGGAGACAGTCCTTTCTTTTGTGGGGGACTATATGCAGATCCCACCGATGTACTCTGCGCTGAAAGTCAATGGAAAAAAACTCTGTGATCTCGCAAGGGAGGGCAAAACTGTAGAGCGTCAGGCAAGACCTGTGAAGATTTTAACGATTGACATTCTGGATGTTACGCTTCCGAGGGTGCGCATGCGTGTACGCTGTTCCAAAGGAACGTATATCCGCACTTTATGTCAGGATATCGGAGAAAAACTTGGCTGCGGCGGTTGTATGGAATCGCTGCTCCGCACGCAGGTGTCTGAGTTTTTGTTAAAGGATGCCTTGAAGATCGGGGAGATCGGGCAGCTTGTGCAGGAGTGTGCGAAGGAACTTCCGCCGGAAGCATGGAGCAGGGCATGCTTTCCGTTTGTGCGGTCTGTGGATTCTGTTTTTTTACAGTATCAGAAAGCAGTCGTGCCGGAGCAGTTTGCAAAAGTACTGTATAATGGAAACCGGATCGAGCCGGAGATGATCCGCTCGTTTGAGGAATCTATGCAGCAAAAACCGATCAGAATTTATGATGAAAAGGATCACTTTATTGGAATTTATGAATTCCAGCAGGAGAGGGGAAACTTCAAACCTGTGAAAGTGTTTATGGAAGAATGAAATATATAAAAAATACACTGGATTTTCATGTCGAAGAACCGACTGTCATTTCTCTTGGAAAGTTTGATGGTATCCATCGCGGACATGAACTTTTAATGGAAAAACTTGCGCAGAAAAAGGAGGAAGGATTAAAGGCAGCTATTTTTACCTTTGATATTCCGCCGAAAAAAAATGTGGAGCATGCCGAGGCAAAGGTGCTTACCACGAACGAGGAGAAAATGCATATTTTTGAAGGGATCGGGATAGACTATCTCATCGAATGTCCATTTACGAGAGAAGTGATGTGCATGGAACCGGAAGATTTTATCCGTATGCTCGTAGAAAAGTTAAATGTAAAATGTATCGTGGCAGGGGAAGATTTTCATTTTGGACACAACAGACGCGGTGATTATCAGATGTTGAAAAGATATGCACCGGTCTATGGTTATGAGGCACTTATTCTCTCGAAAATGAAAGAGGATGAGCGGGATATCAGCAGTACTTTTGTCCGCGAAGAGATCATGGCTGGAAACATTGAAAAAGCCAATCATCTCTTAGGCTACCGCTATTTTGTGACCGGAATGGTAAAACACGGGAATCAGATCGGAAGGACGATCGGAATCCCGACAATCAATCTGATCCCTCCGGAGGAAAAGCTTCTGCCACCTTTTGGTGTCTATGTGGCAGAAGTGTTTATTGATGACAGAAGGTATTACGGTGTCACAAATGTAGGGTGCAAACCTACGATAGAGGGAAATAATCCGGTTGGAGTGGAGACACATCTTCTGGATTTTAAGGAAGATGTGTATGAGAAAGTGGTAACGGTTGAATTTCTGACAATGATCCGGGAAGAACGCAGGTTTGAAAGTATTGAAAAACTTCAGGAACAGATGATGAATGACATTGCATTTACAAGAGCTTTTTTCGCAAAAATGAAATAGGATGAATGGACAGGTAAATGCCACTTTGTAAAATCTGGATCTACAAATATTACAAAAATGTTACAAATATGATTGACATTGTAATAAGTGACTGTTATACTGTAAAAAGTTTGAAAAATATATTTTGTAAGATGAAAAAGAAGCAGAAAGACATGCAGATGTTCAGGAGGCATTATGAAATCCAAATATATCAGGGCAATATGTCTTGGAGCAGCAGGATTACTAGTTATTTCCACTGCAGCGATCAATAATCATAAACAGGGTGAGGATGTGACAGCAAGGGCAGCTGCCACAGCTTCTGTAATAGAAGAAAGTGCAGAGACAGCCGATGCAGGTGTGACAGCCGGTATTGCAAGCGTGACAGCACAGGCACTTGCCAGTGATGAAGACGTGGCAACTGTTTCTGATACAGATACAGCGCTTACAGCAGCAGCACAGGAGGAAGTGACATCCGTATATGGATATACGAATCTTGGAATTGCAGTGGTAGATTCCGGTAACTTAAATGTCCGTGAGACACCGGGAACCGATGCAACACTTGTCGGTAAGATGCCAAACCATGCAGCCTGTGAAGTGTTAGGTGTGGACGGAGAATGGACACAGATCCAGTCCGGTGAAGTCACCGGATATGTAAAGTCTGAGTATCTGGTCATCGGAAATGAGGCGGCCGCTCTGGCAGAGCAGGTAAAAGAGACGGTTGCCAAAGTAACAACGACAACCCTTTACGTGAGAGAAGAACCGAATACAGACTGCAGTATCGTGACTTCTATGCCAATGGGTGAGGAGTTAGAGGTTGTAGAGCAGTTAGATGGCTGGGTAAAAGTAAGTATCGACAGTGATGAGGGATATGTATCCGCAGACTATA
>ERZ780190.2873-NODE-2873-length-12143-cov-2.796327_pt1 | contig 12143 bp, 9 predicted proteins | sample MGYA00510980_ERZ780190 | MGnify/ENA primary metagenome ERZ780190 (study PRJEB29588, sample SAMEA1972188) | human gut metagenome | biome: human gut; feature: human-associated habitat; material: faeces | place: Denmark | collected 2008/2010 ... | reverse complement strand
CCTGTTTCCCGTTTTCCTGCCGCCTCGGTTTCGTTCCATTTTTTTCTGCAACACTACCAGCCGCAGCGCACACGAATGAAACAGTCCAACCTTTTTTCCTTTTTTCTGTTTCCACATGTCCTCTATCACGCCCGAATATCCATAATCTTCTCCGCCAGCACGCACGACGCCAGATACAGCCCGAGGCAGACCGTCATAATCGCGATTCCTGCCGGGTTATGATACAGTCCGTCAAAGAATCCCTTCGACGACACCTGCATATAGCCGTAGAGTAAAAACGGAATCAGCATCATCACCTTCTGCTCATATTTTCTCGATGCCAGCATCGTCGCAATATCCCGCTGCGTTTCCATCCGCTGTCCCGTCAGGTCTGCCGTTCTCTGAATCATCTCCTTTAAGTTGCCGCCCAGATGCCGCGCTGTTGCAAACACCTCTGTAAAATCCCGGATTTCTTCGATGCCGCTGCGCCTGCCAAAATCCAGAAGCATCTGCTCCAGCGCCACCCGGTTTGTCAATCCCTTACGAATCAGTGCAAGCTCCTGTCCCATCTCGCTATTTTGTCCGTAAAGGACGCCGATTTCGCGTTCCACATCCAGGAACGCATTTTCTATGGAGCTCCCTGCCTGGATACCTGCCGTCACCATCAGGATGGTATCCTTAAATTGCAGGGAAAGTCTTTCCTTTCTTTTTTGAATTCTGTTCTTTTTGTCGCGTCCGTATAAAACCTTCCATACTGCCGGAAACGCCAGCATTCCAAGCCATGACCGGTAGAACATCCCTGTAAAAGCGCCTGTTGCAAAAAATGCTTTGAAAAAGCAGAGCAAATATTCCTGCCAGGAAAACCGGTATTTGGAATAGTCTGTTTTATTCTCAGCCAAATCCCGCCGCTTCCAGCTTTTCCACATGACAAAGTTCTCCTTTCTTTTCCAGTTTGCCGCTGACCTTTTCCCGCGTACTGTTTTCGTCCTCTTCAAAGTCATACAGCGTCCTGGTCGTAATCTCCCCTTCCGAAAATCCTGTAATTTCTGCGATTTCCAGTACCTTTCTGGTTTTGTCCCGCATCCTTCCAAGATGCACTAAAATATCAATTCCCGATGCGATCTGTCTTCGTATGGCAGACAATGGAATGTCCATTCCCATCAGGAGCATGGTCTCCATCCGAAGCAGCATGTCCCGCGCTGTGTTTCCGTGCCCGGTCGACATACTCCCGGCGTGCCCGGAATTGTAGGCAGTCAGCAGCTCACAGATCTCTGCACCGCGAACTTCCCCGACGATAATCCGATCCGGCCGCATTCTTAAACTGCTGCGGATCAGATCCCGCACGGAAATCGTTCTGCATCCCTCCATGTTGGCGTTTCTGGTTTCGAGAGAAACCAGATTTTGCGCATATTTTAACTGCAGCTCCGCGCTGTCTTCGATCGTCACGATTCGTTCCTCCGGCGGAATCGCCTGCGACAGCGCATTTAGAAACGTCGTCTTTCCGCTCCCCGTACCCCCGCTGATAAAAATGTTGTACCGGCACTTTACCAACAGTTCGAGAAAGCTTTTGCATTCTTCTGTAATCGACCCAAGCGCCACCAGCCTGTCCAGCGTCATTCCCTCTTCCGGAAACCGCCTGATTGTCATCGCAGGACCGTTTAACGCAACCGGAGAAAGCACGACGTTTACCCGTGAACCATCGGAAAGCCTTGCATCCAGAATCGGAGACGCCTCATTAACAACCCGGTTGCAGCCCGCCGCGATCTGCTGAATCACATCCAACAGCCGTGCAGGACTTTCAAACCGTCCCTGCCACTGCGTAAGCCTGCCGTCCTTTTCGATAAAAATCCGGTCCGGCCCATTGACCATAATCTCCGTAATCCGCTTGTCCTCCAGAAGCTCCTGCAGTACATCGAAACCCCGAATCGCCGCAAACAGCTCTCTGCCGAGCTTTCTTCGCTCTACCACGTCCAGCCTGCCGATACAGTCGCTTCTGCAGAGCCTTTCATCTATCAGCCGTCGTACCTGCCCATCCGAAAAATCCAGTCCGCAGTCCAGCTTCTGCAGAATTTCCTGCTTCACCTGCACGCGGAACTGTTCATACACCGCCCTGCTCATCTGCATCCAACACTTTCTTCGTATATTCCGCCAGCTCCCCGGACGACAGATTTCCGATGTCCTTGGGCAGCTGGCAGAAAAATGGCAATTTTAACTTTTTCGAGCGCTCCCAGACGTCCGAATAATCCGTCCGTTCCAGCGTCTCCCGATACTGCGCAAGCTTCGCGGCGGCAAAGCCGTCCTCCCGTACGATCGTGTAAACCCTCGTACAACGCCGCAGGACATCAAATAATCCCTGCACCCCATCCGACAGATCCAATAGAATGACGTCATATTGCCCGTCATCCAATAAATCCAGCAGACGCCGCCATTCCTCTCTGGCGATTCCGTACAGATCGTACCCGCATGACGCCGGAAGAATGAAATCCATTCCGTTGATGCACTCCGCTGCCTGATACAGTCTGCCTAAAAACTGCTCCTTAGACTCCTGCAAATAGTACAGCAAACTTGCAAACTCTGTGTTATCCGCCTGTTTTCCAAGCATCTCGGTCAGCCCTGCACAGCATTCAAAATTCAGATACAGCACCCTCTTATTTGCCGCCAGAAGCTGTCCCATCGTCAGTGCAAGCGTTGTCTGCAGGCTGCGTCCTACCGGCGTATAAAATCCGTACACGCAAGCCTTCCCTACCGTCTGCAAAAATGGCAATTTCTCTGTTTGCATCGCCGTCTCCGTGACTTTTTTGGCAATCCGGAGCACACTGCTGTACTTGCTCACGCACGGAAGCTCCTGTACCGGGCTGTTTTCTTCCTCCTGCAGCAAAATGACATGCCGTACCCAGTCCTTCATCTCTTCCCGAAAAAGCCCCTGCGCGATCAGCAAAATCTGTACCGGCTTTCGGGCGAGAGAATCCTGTAAACGCTCTGCTCCCGTAAAAGCCAACACCTCAAAGGGAAAATCCTCCCGTCTGCTCAGCGCATCCATCAGCCTGCATGCATACGCCTCCTCCGAATCGCAAATCGCCAATGTCCGTCTATTCAATTGTTCGTATTCCTCCTGGTAATTTCCTAAACAATAGAATACACGCTCTGCGAGTATTCTATTGTCATGAATAACAGAATACAGAATTCAGAAAATATAAGAACCGCTAATCAGCGGTATGGACCGGGATCAGATGCCTCTGCATTGATCCCGCCTGATGGTAAGACAAAGTATAGACCGGATTTTCTGTACTGTCCAGCGCAAGATAGTACCTTAAATGTTACTTGTGACGTTTTGACAAACCTGGTATGCAATCTTTATGTATTTTTACCCCATCAAATACACCCGCACGCCGTACAACAATGCAACACCCGGTAGTCCGAGAAATCCAGACGTCAACGCACTCAGCGCATTGATTCCGACGCACGCATCCAGTCCTTTTTCCTGCAGATATCCGTTTATCAGAAAAATGGCGATCATTCCAAAAACCAGCCGCAGCATAAAATTCAGCGCAAGCTCCGCTCCCTTTTTCATAAGCCCTCCCGCCCGGACTTCGTTGATCTATATATATTCCTGCCTGTCACGCAGATATTCGTATCATACGATGGAAACAACCGCAGATATTTTTTCTCCCTGCCCGGATATTCATTGTCCGGATGTATATTTCTTCCAGTTTTTCTCTATACTGTAACAAACTCCCCTGCCAAAGCTGTCAGAATACCGGGGATTTCGAACGTTACCACTTTATCTGTCCGGGAGGAACACACATGAAAGTTTCTTTTCGCATCGGCGGCAGACCGTCCGCTGAGCTTGCCTCAAAAACGCCCGAAGAAGCCTTGAGAAACAATCTGCAGCTCGCCAAATGGGAGCTGGACAATGCCTATGCCGGGTTCGAATACGCGACCGATCCCGATCTGATCGACTGCTACATTTTTCAGCTCAATGCCGCCATGAAACGTTACCGTTATCTCCTCAATCAGTGGAACGGACTTGATAAAGTCTCTGCAGGAGACATGTAATTTGGCGCATAAGATCCTTCATGACCGTATTTTTCACACGATACAAAAGAGGAAAACAGGAGCAAACAAAGGGTCCTCTTTTTCGATGCGCTTTCTGTAAAAAAGGACCTTGGATTCCCCTTGGAACCCTTGGTCCTTTTTTCTCTCTGACAATATCTGCAATGCGTGTATTCTATTGGTTGCGACATCAGAATACCCGCACAACACATTTCTCAGAATGCAAATACCAGTGCGCCATATGCAGGCAGGTCAAAGGTGATCCGGTACGGCTTGTAGTCGCTGGGCTCTGCAGTTGCTGTATAATCGGTTTTCAGCTCTTCTCCGCTGCCGCCAAAGCGTTTTTCCGCGCTGTTTAACACCAGCTTATATTTCTTCTTTTCCGGTACCCCAACGCAGTAATCCTTACGCTCTACCGGCGTCATATTCAATACAAAAAGCAGTCTCTTTGTCTTTTCTCCACTGGTTTTACGAATAAAGCTGTAAGTGCTGCGATCTGCATCATCCGCATTGATCCACTCAAAACCGTCCCAGCTGTTGTCGATCTCATACAGACAGGGATATTTTCGATAAAGCTTTAAAAGCTCTGCCACGTAATCCTGCAGTCCTTGATTCAGCTCATTTTGCAGCAGGAACCAGTCCAGCTCACGGGCCTCACTCCATTCGCGCTCCTGTCCGAACTCCTGTCCCATGAACAAAAGCTTTTTGCCGGAATGTCCGAGCATATAAGTATAGCCGACGCGCAGGTTTGCGTACTTGTCCACCTTGTAGCCGGGCATTTTGTTGACCATCGAGCATTTCAGATGTACGACCTCATCGTGAGACAGAGGTAAAATATAGTCCTCCGCATCGTTATAAGACATCGCAAAGGTCAGCGCATGATGATCATTCTTCCTAAAATAAGGATCCAGCTTCATATATTCACAGAAATCGTGCATCCAGCCCATATTCCACTTAAACGTAAATCCAAGGCTGTCACTGCCGATTTTTCCGGTCACGTTTGGCCACGCCGTAGACTCTTCTGCGATCGTCATGATACCCGGATAAGTTCCACGGATCACGGAATTGAAATGCTTGAAAAATTCGATCGCGTCTAGGTTTGTATTGCCGCCGTAACGGTTCTGTACCCATTCGCCGTCTTTTTTGCCATAATCCAGATACAGCATAGAGGCAACCGCATCCACACGCAGTCCGTCTACATGGAATTCCTTAATCCAGTACAGGGCATTTGTGATCAGGAAGCCCTTAACCTCGCTCTTGGCATAGTTGAATACTTTAGTTCCCCACTCAGGATGCTCGCCCATTCTGGGATCGGGATATTCAAACAGCGCCTCACCGTCAAAATCTGCCAGACCGTGGGCATCCTTGGGAAAATGGGCGGGTACCCAGTCCAAAATGACACCGATCTTATTGCGGTGCAGCTTATTGACCAGATATGCAAAATCCTCCGGTGTTCCATAGCGGGAAGTCGGTGCGTAATAACCAGTTACCTGATAACCCCAGGAACCATCAAACGGATACTCTGAAATTCCCATCAACTCAATATGGGTATATCCCATCTCTTTTACATATGATATCAAAGACTTTGCAAGATCACGATAACTGTAAAAACCATCATCATCTCTTCCTGGGTGGCGCATCCAGGAACCCGGATGTACCTCATAGATTGCCATCGGCTGCTCGTAGATTGTTTGTTTTGTAAGTGTTGCTCTGTGTTTCATCCATGTAGTATCTGTCCACTTAAAATGAGAGATATCCGTTACAATGGATGCCGTCTCCGGACGAAGCTGTGCATAATTGGCATATGGATCTGCTTTGTATAAATGTCTTCCATCCTTTGCAATGATCAGATACTTATACATGCATCCAAGCTTTACTCCTGGTACAAACAGCTCGTACACCCCCATCGTATCTGGTTCCACCCGATGCATCTCATGGGAATTTTCATTCCATCCATTAAACTCTCCAATCACATATACTCTGTCTGCATGTGGTGCCCACACATCAAAGCACACTCCCGATTCCCCATTCACAGTCATGACATGCGCGCCCATTTTACGGTATATATCATAATGTGTTGCCTGTCCAAACAGATAACAGTCCATTTCTGTAAAATTGCTCATATACTCTCCTCCACATTCTCTATTTTATGATAACTAATCCACAATATTGCTTAGGATCGTTACATGTTATTCAAAATCTTTCTCCCGTAGTACAATACGATCATCGTCTGTATAACGACTCGCAGTCAGAATACTGATCGCTTTCTTAATGCCCCCATGTGCTTCGCGATCAATTGCCTCATCTACAATATCCTTTACCTCTGTCAGTGTTGTTGCCTGATCGAGTCTCTGGATGTTACTGATTCGGTTATATAAAGCAAGCACCGCCATATCGTCAATCTTGTATCCAAGCTCTCTCGAATAAGATCTTGCGAATGTCACTAACTCATCATTTGTAAAAATCGGTACCGAAATGCTCTCCGTAAACTTTTTGGCAAATCCTTCATCCGATGCCATCAACTTCCGGATTCCTTTGGATGTACCCTCGAGAATCACAAACAATCCACTGGATTCCTGTTCCAAAAGCAGGGAAAGTGTAACAACTGATTCCTTGGTCAGTTCCTCGGCATTTTCAATGATCAGGCATCCACCTTCCACTTGTCGAATAATCTCTCCGACGTTTTTGCCATTTAATGTCTCTGCCTGAATCTTTCCGACTTTTCCTTCAATCCGTCCGGTCTCCTGTTGTAACACCTTGATAATGGATGTTGCAAGCGTTGTCTTTCCCGTTCCATGTCCTCCTAAGATTAATAGATTTCCGGTTGCCGCCGTCTTGTCTTCCTCCAGATGTCTGGACGCACCCGTAAGTGCCTGACGAAGCTGTGCTTCCATTCCTTTGACTGGCATAAAATAAGAGAATATCGTTTTCTCTTTCTCAGTCAACGTCATAAGCGGCTCTGCCGTTTTTGTCCCATTTTGTTTTCCTAAATTCTCTGGTTCCGAAATCTCTGGGAGTCGTGTTGTCTTGCCTTTCCAAAAAGAACGTTCCATTTGATTTTTTCTTTTAACAATTAGTTGTTCTTCCTCTGCTTCATCTATATCCTCTTCTTCATAATTACTCATATTCTGTTCTGATTCTGCCTCACTTTCCAGTTGCTCTTCCGGCATGAACTCATCTTCTGCCGGCACTTCATTTTCCTCTAATGTACTGTCTGCCTCCTCATCACTCATCATGGTTTCCGGCAGCTCTTCATCATCCGTAACTTCCGCTTCATTGAAGTTTTCCTCTGGTAGCTCTTTGTACGCATCTTCTACGGGCTTTCCTGCATTCTCAACTTCATTTGCTGTGTTCAATGAAGTTTCCTCTGTCTGTAACTCTGTTGCATCTTTCTCTACAGGAATATCAGTTTCCGGTATATCCTGTTCCATTTCAACAGGTGTCTGTGCTACTTCTTTTCCAGTATTCTCTAGTGGATTTTCCTTACCCGGATCATCCTGTAAATACTCTTCCTCCAACAATTCCCGTGGTGTAACACCAGCATCTAACTTTGGTATAACACCGGTAAGGCGATCCATAATATCCCCCGCCTGTTGCAAAGCCCGTGCTTTCGCGGATTCCAGCTTTCTTTGTTTTGCTTCTTCCAAAGCGGCTTCTGCAGCACGTCTTGTCTTCTCCCATTCACCAAGAACTTCTTCGATTGTAATCTGACCCGTGATCTGATGTTCAACCAATGTCTTATCATCCATGACCATGCTCATCTGACCATCAGAATCTTCTCCAATCATCTCCTTAAAATTCATCTTAAGAGAACCATCGATTTCTTCATCTGTCTCGATGTGTTCGTCTGATTCCTGCTGCTTTTCTTCCTCTTTGGGCAGCTTAAGATATGGAATTTCCTCCACTATCTTATTGATGTTGTCCATGGTATCCGTTACAGTCTCTTTCTCTGTCGCCTCCATGATCTGTTGCATGCCCCTAGCAATTTCCTGCTGAAGATTTACTGTATTAAACCGTTCCGGATTTACTTTGACTGGTGGAATCGCTACCGGATCGTGTTCATACTCTCCCGCATTCTTCATTTCATCCACATCGATATGCGTCAGCCCATCTCTGGATTCTTTCGCTTTGCGGAATGTACGGTACTTCTCCTCCTGCGTCTTTGTCAATGGCTGATAAAGCATCTTAAGTTCCAATGCACGCTCTACATATGGACCATCACCAAACCAAAGAATCAATTCATCACAGGCCTCAATGCACTTTTCACTCATTCCTGCTTTGTGATACAGATAAGCCAGCTCATAAGCCCATTCTTCGGTATACTCCTGTTCTTTCAATTCTTCAAGGATCGGTATCAGTTCTTCATAAGAAGCCCCCTCGGCCTTTTTGATGTCATAGCGTAGAACATATTTCAGACTGTCCCGTGGTGCAATCTCCACAAATTCCTGATAATAATCTTCTGCGCCTTCGTAATCTCCCATCTTGATTGCGACCTCTGCAAGGCGGTAGATAATCATACGACCGATTGGGGAACGGTCATATGCCATCAACAATACTTCCCGACTGTCCTCGTAACGTTCTGTTTTCTCGTAAATCTCTCCAGCTTTTACTAAAGCATTTACATTTTTTATTTTGTTCCAGTTTATTGTATCTGCAATATCCGCTGCATCTTCGTATTTCTCTTCCGCATAAAGAGACTTCATCTGATCCAGTTTCAAATTGTATTCATATTTATCCATTGTCACCTCGAAATATCTTCCAAATTCTCTCACAACTTGGATTTCTCTAGTCAAAATAGGTCTAACTATCTAATTTTTAGTATACCATAGGCACCATATAGTGTCAAAAAAAGAAAGACAAAAAAAAGCGTCGGAAAAATGCAATTTTCTCATTTTTCCAACACTTTTTCTCATTGCTTATTTTTCAGTTCTTTCGTCAGAATTTTCTTTTTTCTCTGCACTGTGTTTTTTCTTTTTATTCTCTTCATACAAATGAAATTCACCTGTATGCTCGTCAATTTTTTCCACTTTTACATAGTCCGCAGTCCTTACTGAAAAGTGCTTTTTTGCAACACCATGATTTACCAGTCTGCGCATAATATAATAAATCAATGCAAATACCGGAACTCCAAGAAGCATGCCCAGGAATCCAAACATTCCTCCACCGATCAGAATTGCAAACATGACCCAGAAAGAAGTAAGACCTGTGGAATCTCCAAGAATCTTGGGTCCGATAATATTTCCATCCACCTGCTGCAATACAATAATAAAAATCAACAGATATAATGCATGCCATGGACTCTGGATTACTACAAGCAGTAACGCCGGTATTGCACCAATGAACGGTCCGAACAATGGTATGATATTTGTTACACCAATAATTACCGAAACCAGCATTGTATCCGGAATTCTTAAAATGGAACATCCCACATAGCAGATCACACCGATAATGGCTGAATCGATAATTTTTCCGATAATAAATCCTCCAAAAATATCGTCCGCCTTGTGCATGGTCTCCACGATAATATTACCCTGCCTTGGTTTAAATATCGCATAGATTACTTTCTTGCTCTGTCCAATCAGGCGTTCCTTAATCATCAGAACATAGACTGCCACAATAATTCCAATGACAAAATTAAACATTGCTTTTACCATGTTGATTACACCGGAGGTAATCTGGATCAGATATGTCCGGGCCTGTGGCAGCAATGTCTGTGTTGCCCAGTTTTCCACATAATCAGTCAGCTTTGTAAGAGCATCACCTATCGTATCTGCAACTTCATAATTTCCCAGACGGCCTTCCTGCATCATCTTTACAAGATTCGCAACATTCGTTGGCAATGTATCCACAATTCCCATAATACTGTCGGTCACAGATGGAACGATTGCTGCAATCAAAAGCACAATTACTGCAATCATGAAAATAATTGCACCTGCAATGGCAAATACACGCGCCATCTTCTTTGCTTTTCCGTCAGTCTTTGCTTTTCCGTCAGTCTTTGCTCTGTCTTTTAACAGTTTGTACAAATGCCGTTCCAGGAATTTCATAACCGGATTCAATAGATAAGCCAGCACAAGACCAATAATAATTGGCTGCGCTGCGGAAATCACTTTATGCCATCCGTTTGCGAATCCCTGATAACGCAACACACTAAAGAAAAACAGGATACAGCAGACAAATGTGATGAACACCATCAAACCAATCTTGGCAAGATGAACATTCTCACGTCTGCCGTCCAGTTTTTCTTTTTCCTGCGTCTGTGTTACTTTTTCCTTTTCTGTATCATTCAACACAGAATCCTCCTAACCGCGATAGTAGTTAATGAGACAACCCTTTAGGATAATCTCTTTCTCATCCGGAGTAAGCGCACCCATCTTAAGTGTAAATGGTTTCAGCTCGCCGTCTTTTACTACATATGCATCAAATTCACTCTTTCCTTCTTCTACCGCTGTACGGATATTTGGAAGGAACAGATAATCCAGGTTCTTGAATGGAAGTTCTCCCTCGTCAATGATGAATGGAAGCATTCCCCAGTTGATCAGGTTCGAACGATATCTCTTGGTTGCATATTCATTGGCAATATTTGCCCAGCCGCCGAGTACCTTCTGACAGGATGCTGCCTGCTCTCTTGCAGAACCATCTCCCGGTTTTACTGCAAAGATCGTGCTTCCGATTCCGAGATTACCTTTTCCTGTCTCCGGATATGTCTCTTGCGGCTTATATCCCTGAACTTTGTCTTAATGGTATCCATGACAGCCTTAACTTCCGGTACAACACTTGCAGGGCAGGTATCTGCTTCTACAGCCTTCTGTGCCTTCTGGATTTCCTTTGCACGGCCAACGTACTCCGGATCCTTTCTGGAAAGTGCGAACTCTGCCAGTCCCAATGGGTTGGAACGGAAAGAAGAAGTCTCACCGGAAGGAATCAGTTCATCGGTTGTTGTAACCGGATCATGAATTTCAGAAACGACCTTCAATACCAGATTCTCTGGTAATGCACTCATTGCCGGCCAGTCTTTGATGTTTGGACCAAACTGGATCTCAACGCTTGGATCTGCAACACCCTTGCTGTCAAATACACGATTCTCATAAATTGTCTTGTCAAAGAAATACTTTGGTTTTGAGAAGTTTACATCCATGTCTGCTGCAGATGTCAGATATCCCTTATTTGCTGCAGTTGCTGCAATAGAACGTGCATCCATAAGTGCAACAGAAGCCACCTGACCATTCTGTACCTTAGATCCCTCACGGTTCGGGAAGTTACGTGTAGAATGACGGATAGAGAACGCGTTGTTTGCAGGTGTATCTCCGGCACCAAAGCATGGTCCGCAGAATGCAGTCTTTACGATGGCTCCGGTAGCAAGAAGGTTTGCTACAACACCATTCTTTACTAATTCCATATAAATTGGAGTAGATGCAGGATATACGCTGAGCGTAAATTCATCGGCTCCGATAGATGCTCCCTTTAAAATATCAGCAGCATCACAGATATTCTCAAATCCACCACCGGCACATCCGGCAATGATTCCCTGATCAACATAAAGTCTTCCGTTCTTTACTTTACTCTTTAAATCCAGCTTCACTTTTCCATCAAAGCTAACCTGTGCACGCTTCTCACAGTCATCGAGAATATCCATAAGGTTTGCATTCAATTCATCGATCGTATAAGTGTTGCTCGGGTGGAACGGCATAGCGATCATTGGCTTGATAGTGCTTAAATCAAGTTCGATAAAGCTGTCATAGAATGCAACTTCACCCGGATTTAACTCCTTATAGTCTTCTTCTCTTCCATGAATCTCATAGAACTCTTTTACCTTGTCATCCGTTCTCCAGATAGAAGAAAGACAAGTTGTCTCTGTTGTCATTACGTCAACACCGATACGGAAGTCTGCACTCAGCTTCTCAACACCTGGTCCAACAAACTCCATAACTTTATTCTTAACAAATCCATTTGCAAATACTTCACCGATAATTGCAAGTGCGATATCCTGTGGACCAACGCCCTTCATTGGCTCACCGGTCAGGTAAATACCTACAACACCCGGCATATCAATATCGTATGTCTTATTCAAAAGCTGCTTAACCAGCTCCGGTCCACCTTCTCCGACTGCC
>ERZ780190.2851-NODE-2851-length-12219-cov-4.416968_pt1 | contig 12219 bp, 8 predicted proteins | sample MGYA00510980_ERZ780190 | MGnify/ENA primary metagenome ERZ780190 (study PRJEB29588, sample SAMEA1972188) | human gut metagenome | biome: human gut; feature: human-associated habitat; material: faeces | place: Denmark | collected 2008/2010 ... | reverse complement strand
CGACCCACTTTTTCAAATCACTATCGAACTGCAAATTAATTTCTGCGTTTTCAATGTCACGACCGACACAGAATAGTTTAGCATTGCGACTGCCACGCTTGTTTTCAATAAGCACCAAACTTCCGTCAACACAACCGCTGATTCCTGTACTTCCCGAAATCATATTGAACGGGTCGATATCTTTGCATTTTCTAGTGTGATGTACAACTATTATTGCGATTTCAAGCTTGTCCGCAAGTGCTTTCAGCACAGAGAGCTCTTTATAATCTGAACCATAGCCTGAATCTGTTGAACCACGAACCATTTGCAGCGTGTCGATAAAAACGATTTTCAAATCACGATGTTCACTCACAAAGCCTTCGATCTGTTCTTCAAGACCGCCTCCTATCGGGTCAGACATAACAGAGAAGTAAAGCATTTCAGTTGGTTCATCGGTCAGCTCATAGAGTCTGTTTTGTATTCTTGCGTAGCTGTCCTCTAAACACAGATACAGAGCAGTTCCTTGTGAAGTTTTTAGACCTAAAATTTTTTCTCCTTTCGCTATTGACAGGCACATATCCAGTGCCAGCCAAGACTTTCCGACCTTTGGTGCACCTGCTAAGATATACAGACCTTGTGCGATCAAGCCGTCTATAACGAACTCTATTGGCTTGTACACAGTTGTCATTATTTCTTCGCAGGATCGAGTGATGAGTTTTTTCACGCTACCAGACCTCCTATTCTATTTTCAAGTTGCCGTTATTATATATGTAATTTATGCAAACAAAAAAGCTCGCACATATTTCAGATTCACGATTTGGCAACAGGATATAGTTATCCTGTTGTTTTAAATCGTGCCTGATAATATGTACGAGCTTATAGCTCTAAGTGGTTGATTATGTTTTTTATGTATGTGGTAGGCAGATCGTTATATTTTAAAACTTTTCCTTGTGTATTATAACATATAACGATGTGGTTGTCAATAGCTTGTATTTTTTGTAATTATTTTTAACTTACGCTGAAGTGGTGTGTAATAATTGGTTTTATTTACGTTGGGATTTACATACGCTGATGAAGGGTGATAAGGTGGTCGAGTTGCTTGAAAAAAGCTCCGATATGTTCTTCCTCATCAAGTTGCCGAGGAAATGCCACTTCATATTTTGCGAGTTGCGGTACAGTTAATTGTGGCACGCCAGTTGACTCAATAACAATTTTCAAAGTATTGATGACGTTCTCTAAAAAGAAAACATCGTGTTCTGATTTCACTGATAAAAGCCTTACAACTGGCGTAAAATTAACCAATCTTGCTTTTGCGTGTCCAACATCTCCACGACCAGTAACCGTAACAGCCGGAGCATTAACTCTATATTCTTTATCATAATACCCGACAATTCCATCGCCAGTGAGGGCATTAGCGATTACCGGGTACTGACCTTCAGCAAGAATTAAGTCTTTGTCGATGTCGCCTCCTGCAACCATATCAGAAGCAATATCTCCTAGCTTACGCTGTTCCCAAGTATCAGTAAAACCCGAAAATCTTATCTGAGGTATGACTTTTTCTTTAGTCATTTTGCACACCTCCCAACAGTTTCTTGAACTCACCAAGACCTTTCATATCAAATTCATTTCCGCACAGATCGTCAATCATAGAACACAGCTCTTTTTCCGTTTCTGATATCTCAGTTTCAATATCAAAATATGTGGTATCATATTTTTTAGCAAGAGCCGTGATCTTAGAAACAAGGCCGTTAACGATCGTCGAAGGGATAGAATAAAGGTTATCGACAAGGCTCTTTATCCATTTTATCTCAAGCAGTGTTTTGACCTCCTCGTCAGAAAGCCCCTCGATAGTGGTTTTGGTTTTTGCGTGAAGTTCCGCAGTTTCGGTCTTTATCTGCGATTTCAACGCCTTTTCTTCTTTAGAAAAAGCCTCGACCTTTGAAAGCTTTTCAATCAGTGCAAGAGTTTCATCTGACTTAGGTTCGCTCTTCAAAGCCTTTATCTTTTTAGAAATTTCCTTGATGATAAATGCACTATTGTCCTCAGTCAGCTGTTCTTTGCAGGTCTCTTTTTCATCTTCCGTCATATCCTCAATAATTTGTTCATACTCTGACGGGATCTCAGCAAGGCAGCGTTCCTTGGCTTTAAGAGCGTTATACTCCTCGCACAATAGTGTTGTCTGAACAAGTTCAAAAGGAATAATGTGTCCTACCCAACCTTCTTGCGTTTCCTGTTCCTTGCCGTCTTTTTTCTTTATCACAATGTTCGGGTCAACCTTTCTGGTTGCCTCAAAGCCCTCTGTTTGGATTATTTCAAGGTCTACGGCTATCTTTCCCCATTCATCATCAAGAAGCTGATAAGCCTCATACTTATCGACCAACTGAATGTCTGCCAACCGTGCAAAGATATTCTCGCTTATTGCGGTTTCCTCTTTTGATACCTCAACAGTCTCAGCATTTTCAATAAGCTCTTTACGCAGATGATCTTCAAATCCGTTAAATGCCTGCTCATATGCCTGCTCAAATTTTATTACATCGTTGCTCTTGCAAATTGCTGATTTAATATCATCGCAGGCAAGCTGAAGATATGGTGTATCGCTCGTCTTGAACAATTCTTCTCTTAAATTCGGAAAAGCGTTCCAATATTCCACAAGACCATCAACTTCATTCACAGGGATACCGCCAAACATAGAGGCGTAAATATCCCAAGTCTCCGCACTTTCAGAAGAGTCAACATATCTTGGAATATTGAGATTGTAATCATTTTGTCTTATCTCCTCACGAGAAACGACCTTTGAGAACTTCGGCACGCTTGTTCTTGAAGATACCGTATCAACAATACGTTTGATGTCAGACGCTCTAAGCTTATTGTTCTTGCCGTCTTTCACAAATCCTTTGGAGGCGTCTATAATAAGCACGTCGTTATTATCACGCATTTGTTTCAGTATCATAATAATTGTCGGTATTCCAGTTCCAAAAAATATATTTGCCGGAAGTCCGATAATAGTGTCAATATGATTATTCTCAATCAAATTTTTTCTGATTATGCCTTCCTCTCCGCCTCTGAACAGCACCCCGTGCGGAAGAACGATAGTCATAATACCCTCAGGACGAATATGATAAAGATCGTGCAGCAAGAACGCATAATCGGCTTTACCCTTTGGGGCTAGACCAAACCTTGCATAACGAGGGTCTGCCTCTTTCCCTGACGGATCCCAAGGCTGTGAATAAGGCGGATTTGAGACGACTGCATCTACATAAAGAGGCTCGTAAGTTTCCGACGGATTGCTGTCATCAAAATAAGGCCAATCCTCCTCTAATGTATCACCACAGCGTGTTGTGATGTTTGACGGTTTGATTCCTCTCATAACAAGATTCATACGAGTGAGATTGTATGTATTTTCCTTGAGTTCCTGTGCGTAATATTTGATATTATCAGAATTTGTAACATACTTTGAAACGCTCTTGCCAATGTTTATCAGCAGCGAACCAGAACCACTTGTCGGGTCATAGATCTTTATTTCGTCTTTTCCCTTGAGATGCTCAGCAACTATTTCAGACATAAGCACAGACACTTCGTGAGGCGTATAGAACTCGCCTGCCTTTTTGCCCGCATTTGAGGCGAACTTTTCGATCAAATATTCATAAACAAAACCAAGAACATCATAGTCCTGTTTTCCGTCCATAGGAATATCCTTGATAAGCTGTAAAAGCCCGCTGATAGCCTTAGTTCTTGCACCTGAAGTATCTCCAAGCTTTGAAAGACCCGTTTCAAGAGTATCAAATACTTTATCAAAGACCTTTTTGTGAGTGCTTGAAATTAGTCTGCTAAATGCAGAAAGAGCGGTAGTAACATTGTCTACACTGAAATCATTGCCCATTTCGAGCCACGTTGAAAAAAGATCATTATAGCCAATAAAATATCCAATATTCTTTTGAATATACTCGACCGTTTCCTCATCTTCCTCAGTAACGGTTTTGAGCAATTCATCATCATACCCCTCGTCTTTCAAGAATTTTACTTCCTTATCGGACAGGTACTTGTAAAAAATGAAACCTAAAATATAGTCTTTATATTCATTTGCCTCTATTTTTGAACGCATTTTATTAGCGGATTCCCAAATTTTATTTGCCAGCTGTTGTTTGTTCATATATAACTTCTCCTAAATATTCTTGCTTGATTATGACTTACACTTGAAACCTGTGTAAACTCCCGCAAGGAATATTATACTACAATTTGTACAAAATTTCAATACTACACAGCTAAAAATCTAAAAAATAAACAAGAATTTTGAAATATACACTATGTTAGTCTATATTTACTTTTAAACATACTTGGGAACAGCGTAAGTTAAGTGCGATTGCAGATAAAGTTACCGAGAAAAATGTTGGACTACAATATATTGAAACCTTTACTAATTCGGCAGAGTTCGGAATAATCAGTCAACGAGATTTTTTCGACCACGATATTGCAAAGATGAGCAGTTTAGGCGGTTATTATATCGTTAGAAGCGAGGACTTTGTTTATAACCCTCGTATTTCAACTTCTGCGCCTGTTGGACCAATAAATCGCAATAAGTTAGGCAGAATTGGCGTAATGTCACCGCTTTATACGGTTTTTAGACCACACGATATTGACACAACATATCTTGAATATTTCTTCAAGAGTAAGTACTGGCATTCATTTATGAATTTCAATGGTGACTCTGGGGCAAGGTCGGATAGATTTTCGATTAAAGACTCCGTCTTTTTTGAAATGCCTATCCCAATACCACATATTGATGAGCAGAAAAAAATAGGAGCGTTTCTCGATAAACTTGACTCCCTTATCACCCTTCATCAGCGTAAGTATGACAAATTGACCAAAGTCAAAAAGGCTATGCTTGAAAAAATGTTTCCGGAAAATGGCAGCCCATATCCCGAAATTCGGTTTAAGGGATTTACTGACGCTTGGGAACAGCGTAAGTTGTCTGATATGGTCGAGAGAGTGACGAGAAAGAACGAAAACCGTGAATCAGAGCTGCCACTTACCATATCAGCACAGTATGGCTTGATAGATCAAAACGAGTTCTTCGATAAGCGTATAGCAAGCCGAGATGTAAGCGGTTACTACCTGTTGAAGAAAGGTGAATTTGCCTACAATAAGAGTATATCATCTGATGCTCCGTGGGGTGCAGTTAAGAGACTTGATAGGTACGAAATGGGCGTATTATCGACACTTTACATTGTTTTCGCTTTGAAAGAGAACGGAAATATTGACTCTGATTTTCTTGTTTCGTATTATGATACCGACTGTTGGCATAAGGGAGTTCAAGCTATTGCTGCCGAGGGTGCAAGAAATCATGGACTACTCAATATCACTCCTGCCGATTACTTTGAAACAGTCCTTACAGTACCGTCCGACGTAAAGGAACAGCACCAAATCGGATCTTTCTTTGCAAAGCTCGACACCCTTATTACCCTTCATCAGCGTAAGCTTGAAAAGCTTAAAAATATCAAAAAAGCGTGCCTTGAAAAGATGTTTGTATAGGAGGTATTTGTATGATCTTCAAAAAAGAGGCAAAATTTGAAGATGCTTTGATAAAAGTCCTATTTAATAAGGGCTGGTCTTCGGAAGTTATTATGTATCCAACGGAGGAAGATCTGATACAGAATTGGGCAAATATCCTCTTTAACAATAATCAGAGCATTGATCGTCTGAATGGCTGTCCGCTGACAAGCGGAGAAATGCAGCAGATAATGGAGCAAATAAAAACTTTGCGTACTCCACTTATGCTCAATAAATTTATAAACGGCAAAACTATCTCGATCACTCGTGATAATGTCGATGATAAGCTTCACTTTGGCAAGGAAGTTTCACTTAAGATATACGACCGCAAGGAGATCGCCGCAGGTCAGAGCCGTTATCAGATAGCAAGACAGCCAAAATTCAAGGCGTCCTCTAGAATATTGAATGACCGCAGAGGGGATATAATGCTTTTGATAAATGGTATGCCTGTTATACATATCGAACTCAAACGCAGCGGCGTTCCTGTAAGCGAGGCGTGCAATCAGATACAGAAATATTCTTACGAGGGCGTTTTTACAGGGCTGTTTTCTCTTGTTCAGATATTTGTCGCTATGACACCTGACGAAACACTTTACTTTGCAAATCCCGGAAGTGCCGATGCTTTCAACCCCGATTTTTACTTTCATTGGGCAGATTTCAATAACGAGGTCATAAATGACTGGAAAGGCATTGCATCAAATCTAATTTCTATCCCTATGGCTCACCAGCTTATCGGCTTTTATACTGTGGCTGATGATACTGACGGCGTTCTGAAAGTTATGAGAAGTTATCAGTATTATGCCGCAAGTGCGATCTCTGACAAGGTTTCAAAAACTAAATGGGGCGAGGGCAATCAGCGTGGTGGATTCATTTGGCATACAACAGGTTCGGGAAAAACTATGACGAGCTTTAAGTCTGCTCAGCTTATTGCAAACTCTAAGGATGCAGATAAAGTAGTTTTTCTTACTGATAGGATAGAACTCGGAAATCAGTCATATATTGAATACAATAATTTTGCTGATGATGGCGAAAGCGTACAGAAAACTGAGGATACCTATGTTCTTATCACAAAGCTGAAAAGCTCAGCTCCTGCTGATACTTTGATAGTGACATCTATTCAGAAAATGAGCAATATCAAGAATGATGAAAACGGTCTGAACGCTCATGATATTGAAGAAATAGGCAAAAAGCGTATCGTTTTTATTGTTGATGAATGTCACCGCTCAACTTTTGGTGAAATGCTTTCTACTATCAAAAGTACGTTCCCAAATGCTATATTCTTTGGTTTTACCGGAACACCTATATTTGAAGAAAATCAGAAGAAAATGAGCCAGACATCTACGATATTTGGCGGAGAACTTCATAGATATGTACTTGCGGACGGAATCAGAGATAAAAATGTTCTAGGATTTGACCCTAGAATGGTACAGACTTTTAAAGAAAACGACGTTCGTAAACAGGTTGCACTTGCTGAGGCAAAAGCAAACAACGTGGAGGAGGCTTTTGCTGATGAAAAGAAACGAGAAGTTTTCAATAAATATATGAATGATGTTCCAATGGCAGGATACGAAAATGATGACGGAAAGTATGTCAAGGGCGTTGAAGACTATCTTCCTAATTCACAGTATATAGAACCTGAACATCAGAATGCAGTTGTTAATGATATTTGCGATAATTGGAGCATTCTCAGTGTAAACAAGAAATTCCACGCTATTTTTGCTACAAGCAGTATTCCTGAAGCTATTGAGTATTACGGGCTTTTTAAAGATAAAATGCCAAGCTTAAAAGTGACCTGTCTTTTTGACCCTCATATCAGCAACGAGGATGGAGAATACAAAAATACTTACAAGGGCAAACCTGTGGCGTTATTTAAAGAGGACGGGCTTGTAAAGATCCTTAACGATTACAATGATATGTTTGGACAAGATTTTACTATACCTACTCACGCAAGTTTCAAAAAAGACGTGTCTTTAAGACTTGCCCATAAAGAGAAATATTCAACGATTACACGCACACCTGAGAAAATGCTTGATCTTCTTATTGTAGTTGATCAGATGCTTACAGGTTTTGACTCAAAGTGGGTAAACACGCTCTATATGGATAAGATACTCCAGTATGAAAATCTTATTCAAGCAATGTCAAGAACAAATCGACTTTTCAAAAGCAATGAAAAGCCTTATGGTGTGATAAAATATTACCGCAGACCATTTACAATGAGAGCTTATATTGATGAAGCGGTAAAGACTTATTCAGGTGACAAGCCTACGGTTCTGTTTGTCGAGAAACTGCCGTATAATCTTAAAAAGCTTAATGTGATCTATATGGATATTTCAGAAGTTTTTAAATCTTCGGGAGTATCTGATTTCACAAAGTTGCCTAATGATCACGCAGAAAAAGCTAAATTTGCACAGCTTTTCAAAGACTTTAATCACCATCTTGATGCTGCTAAGCTGCAAGGATTTAATTGGGAACAGGACATTTATACATTTAATGATGAGGAAACCGGTTTAAATGAAACGATCAAATTAGACTTTGGCAGCAACGATTTTATGGCATTGGTACAGCGTTATAAAGAACTCTCCAACGGAAATGATGACGAAAACGGTAATGGTGGTTCAGACGGCGATGATGTTCCATTTGATCTTGTCGGTTATATTACTGAAATTGACACAGGAAGAATAGATGCAGCTTATATGAACAGCAGATTTGAAAAATATTTAAAAAATCTGCACCAAGCTGATATTACTGAAGAGCAGCTGCAAGCGTCGCTTGATGAACTGCACAAGTCCTTTGCTACGCTTACACAAGACGAGCAGAAGTATGCTGAGATCTTTCTGCACGATGTTCAGCGTGGAGAAGTAGTTGTTGAAGATGGAAAGACACTTCGTGACTATATCACAGAGTATCAATATAAGGCTAAAAATGACCAGATCCATAGTTTTGCTGTTGCTTTCGGATTGGACGAAGATTTGCTTAAAAATATGATGCAGTTAAATCTTACAGAGGCTAATATTGATGAATTCGGAAGATTTGACAAGCTGAAACAGTCAGTAAATAAAGCAGCTGCTAAAGCTTTTCTTGAAAAAATCGAGGGTAAAGTGATTATTCCGCCAAAAGTAAATATGAAAGTCGATAAAATCCTCAGAAAATTCATTTTAACAGGTGGCTTTGATCCTGATGAGGGATAAAAGGTATTTAACACCCTCTAAATATACGTTTTTATAAAAGAGTTAAGGTATTTTCCTTAGCTCTTTTACTTTTCCTTGGGAACAGCATAAGTTGGGAGAATTTGCTGATATTGTAGGCGGTGGAACACCCAGCACCTCAAATTTTGAATATTGGGACGGTGATATTGATTGGTATGCTCCTGCCGAAATTGCCGATCAAATTTTTGTTTCATCAAGCGAAAGAAAGATTACACAGCAAGGGTATGATAATAGCTCTGCCAAGATGCTACCCGTTGGAACGGTGTTATTCACATCTCGTGCGGGTATAGGAAAAACGGCGATTTTACGCAAGGAAGGCTGCACTAATCAAGGCTTTCAATCAATTGTTCCACATATAAATGAACTTGACTCATATTTCATTTTTTCTCGCTCAGAGGAAATGAAAAGGTATGGAGAGACAGTCGGTGCTGGCTCAACTTTTGTCGAGGTATCTGGTAAGCAAATGGCAAATATGGAACTTATGATGCCCACAACAATGGAAGAACAGGTTACAATCGGCTCTTTCTTCCGCAACCTCGACTCCATTATCACCCTTCATCAGCGTAAGCCGTTTTGTTGAAATGGAGGTAATGTGATGTTAAATAACATTAAACATACAGACTTGTTCTGTGATTACTATGAAAGGTGGGTTGCAGTATATAAAGAAGGAGCAATTAGAAAGGTTACATTGGATAAATACAAAATGACAATATCCTGGCTGAAAAGGCTTGTGCCTGAACTTGTTTTGAGTGATCTAAACAGAATTGCTTATCAGCAGCTGCTTAATGATTATGCACTGTATCACGAAAGACAAACAACAATGGACTTTCATCATCAGCTTAAAGGAGCGATACTTGATGCGGTTGATGAAGGGCTTATTGAGCGTGATCCGACGAGAAAAGCAATAATAAAAGGTAAAACGCCGTCGGTCAAGAAAATCAAGTATCTTAATCAGTTTGAACTGCACACGCTGCTGACTTCGCTTGATCTTAAGTCCGGAGTGAACTGGGATTGGTTTATTCTTTTGGTCGCAAAAACAGGTATGCGTTTTTCCGAGGCACTTGCTTTGACCCCTCGTGATTTTGATTTTTCACATCAAATGCTTTCTATAAGCAAAACCTGGGACTATAAAGGCAACAGCGGTTTTCTTCCAACAAAGAATAATTCATCGGTAAGGAAAATACAAATAGATTGGCAAACGGTTATTCAATTTGCTGAATTGGTAAAGAGTCTGCCAGAAGATAAACCCATATTCGTAAACGGCAAAGTTTATAACTCAACTGTGAATGACATACTTAGCCGTCATTGCAAAAGGTTGAATCTGTCTGAAATATCTATTCACGGTTTAAGACATACTCACGCATCGCTACTGTTGTTTGCAGGCGTGTCTATTGCCAGCGTTGCTCGCAGGCTTGGTCACGCCAGTATGACGACAACACAAAAAACATATCTGCATATCATTCAGGAACTTGAAAATCAAGACGTTGATCTGGTAATGCGTTCTTTATCGGGACTAAGTTAATTATATAAACGTAAATAACGGCTTGCGTTGATGAAGTGTGATAAGGCGAGAAAAAGTTATAGAATGTAAAAACCATAGTAAAGATAGAAAATACAAAATACAACAAACCGCCGCAGGTCACATAGATTTGTGACCTGCGGCGGTTGCATATTAAAAAGTTCAGTACATATGGGCTGAACTTTTTAACGTGATATTGCGTAAAACACAATTTTATTTTCCACAGCATTTTTTATATTTCTTTCCGCTGCCGCAATGGCAGGGATCATTTCTGCCGACTTTTTTCTGAGTGGTATTCTTACCCTCGATTTGAGAAAGCTGACGGAGCATATCCATTTTGACCTTTTCGGGCAGTTCGCTCATAAGGATTTCTTTTCTGTATTCTTCGATATCTGCTTCTCCGCTTTTAAATGCAGCAGTTATATTTGGTCCAAAGGAAATGCTGTCGATAACCTCTTGTCCGCCACGATTTGTCGATAACTCGTGGGGAGTAAAACCTCTGTTTTGCGGCAGTCGTGTGTTGTTGTTCAAATCGGTGAATAGCTTGATAAAATCTTCGAGCTGGCTTTCTGTCATTTTGAGTTTCACCCTATCAAGCATTTTAGATACCGCATCAAAAGGTCTGTCGTCACAGGTTATTATCAGTATAAAATCGGATATTATATCTTCAGCCCTATGTGCGGACAGCTGTAGCCTTGTGCACAAAAAGTTCATCATTGCTCTGACATATGGTGTGTCGGCAATGTACATATCATCTTTGTATTTAAGAAGTTCCTGCTTTGGAAGTATCTTTAGCGGCTTACCTGCCTGATGTTTGACCATATTATAATAATCTTCATAATCAATATCAACCAAGCAGGAATGAACGAGCTCTCGGTCGATAGGCTCTTCCTTAGGTGCGTCAAGATACAATTCGTCTTTGGCAAGAATGTAGTAATAATGCTTTTCGTGACGTGCTATCTCAGAAAATGCAATGAACTCGTCCAAGGTTATCAAGCCTTTATTCTGCCGGCTGATTATTTTGTAAGCGTCCTTTAGCGGCAATAGCTGGTACAGATTAGCAAAGGTTTCAAAGTAATCATAAAGGAGCGACATAGTTTCCTGCGGCAGGGCAAGCTTTTTATTCATTCTTGTTATTGTACTTTCAGCGTATATTCTAGGAAATCTACTCATTGTGATCTTACCTCGATATTTTTATTCTTTACTTGATTATACATTATATCAGTTAGACAGAGATGGAAAGCTCGCAGCAAAGAGAACGATTCCAGACGAGGAAAAGATATTTTCAATTATGCATGGGGATAGCAGTAGAATGTTTATGTTTTCATTTGTGAACAACAAAATTGTATATATTGATAAGAGCAACATTGAAAAAGGGGATATTAAGGAGCTTAGGTAGATGAAGGAACTGGGGAGACTGCTTAATAGAAAAACAATATTGCTAATTCTGGCTGCGGCATGTATATGTGTTGTGGTTGTTTTTGCAAAGGACTTTTCAGACTGCGGAATAGATAATTATAAGATTAAAGTAAGAGAGTACAACTGGCTGATTAATGGGCATACAGATGAACAGATACAGCAGCATGCTGACGAACTGGCACAGGATGATAGAAGAATATTTAAGAGACTTGCAAAGGAATACAAGGAAAAGTCTGATTATATTGATGGATATACAGAAAGTGTTAAAGCAGTTATTACAAATGCCTCGAATATGAAAAAATTCAGTGTGTTCGGTACATCAGAATCAATAGCCAATATCAATAAAACGGAAAATGATTATAAAAGGATTGAAAATGTACAGGTTAGGGAATTAAACAGCAGGGCAGTTGAGCAGTTTCTGAAGAATGATATTTCTATCTATATCGTTCTTGCGTTGATGATATATATTATTTATAACATTTACGAATACAGGGATAATGGAATGTGGCAGATTATCTATACTGCTGTCAATGGAAGAATGAGAATAGC
>ERZ780190.2842-NODE-2842-length-12254-cov-3.643741_pt1 | contig 12254 bp, 13 predicted proteins | sample MGYA00510980_ERZ780190 | MGnify/ENA primary metagenome ERZ780190 (study PRJEB29588, sample SAMEA1972188) | human gut metagenome | biome: human gut; feature: human-associated habitat; material: faeces | place: Denmark | collected 2008/2010 ... | reverse complement strand
GGACCGGCCCCGCCATCCTCTTTGCCTGCCTGATTTTCAGCCTGATCGCGCCGAAATACATCTGGAATATCATCGGGATCTAAGCCAAGAAGAGAGAACAATTAAAAACCGGATCAGGACCCTCCTGCCGGATATAACCGATGAGGCAATGGTTGCATGGGTAGTGTATGTGGATGAAGTAGGCAGACATGGTTGCTTCACAAAGATACTCTTGCGTTAAAAGCACAATCCTGCTATAAATACCATTTGAGAGATAGGTACCAGAGAATCTTAATGAGAATGGAGGAATTGTTCTGTGTCTACCAAGAATACTATGAAGCATAATGCTGTCATTACAACGATGCTTTTGCTTGTATTATTTACGTTTTCCGCTTGTGCATCTGTAACTCCTGATGACCAAACATCAAAGGATTCCAATATTACGGAGAATGGTGCATCAACGGGCTGTTCAGACTATGATAATACAAGCACGCCTGAGTTTTTCAATGACCTCGGGAAAACGCTTGATGAATTGAAAAACGAGCATCCGGAAGGCAACGTGATTGTAAGGCCGGATGGATTTCCAGACAGTGCTGCTATATGCTTTGGAGCCTCAGAGTCGGAATATCTTTACTGCTTTTTCGGCGCACAGAGTGGCGATGCTGAAAAGGCTATGAACGAATATGAAGACCAGCTGGAATGTTCCGGTTTTGTCACCACCGCATGCATACTCTTTCCGGACATGGAAGATGAAATGTCCTTTGAAGATTTCTTCTCCTTGATTGGTGTTGACGATTATGAGTATTTAGGAGAAGATACGACTGCAGCAGGTTGGTTAAGATTCATGTATAACGGTATGGAGGTCATGGTGAATACAAACGAGGCTGCTTCTGGTGGTGGATGGAATTTCACAGGAGCGGAAATTGTGAAGCATAATGCTCCCGTGTCAATCGTGGACACGGAAATATTCAATACCAATCAGGACTTAGCGGATGCGGTCATGTTCGATTGATCTACATTATAATGGTCTAAAGCAAAATATTCTATAAGGAAAGCCGTCGCCCCGCCTGGGCGGCGGCTTTCTGCATTTCCGGAGGTGAGTGAAGATATTTATTGGGGACTTTGTTGCCGCGACAGTCCTGGATTAGGAAGTAGGCAGATGGTGTCACCCCGTATTTAGCAAGGAGCCTCATAAAAAGCTTGCATAAAAAGTGTTATCTTGATATAATACTATCAAGAAATTGATAAGGAGGGCTTTCTATGCAAATCAGACCATCCTCTGCTCTGCGGAATGAGTACACGCAGATCTCCGAGCTGGCAAAGGCATCCGGTGAACCGATCTTCATCACGAACAAGGGTGAAGATGACGGTGTTTATATGAGCATGGCAGCATACGAGGAGCGGGAAAAAATGTTCCGACACCGCGACAAAATTTATGCTGCGGAACTCAGCAGATTGAGCGGAGAGCCTGTCTGCACGCCGGAGGAGCTTGACGAAAGAATGGAGGAGCTGTTCCGTGCCTACGAAAAGTAAACTGGTCTATCTTCCACCTGCTCAACACGACTTCGAGGAGATCGTAAAGTATCACATTACGGAGGCAGGAACTCCCTACGCGCGGAAAATCTACAGTACGATGAAAACGACCATAAACCGTCTGCGGGATTTTCCGCTGATGGGGCAAACGCATCCGGACCCGATCCTTGCGGCAAGCGGTTACCGTAAACTTGTGCTGACGAAGACTTATGTTGCCATCTACAAATTGATTGGGGACACCGTCTACGTTTATGCGATCGTCAATGGCACAACAGATTATCCGCGGCTGCTCAAGTAAGCGCTGCAGTCAGATGCAAAACAAAATACTCTATATGAAAGGCCGTCGCCCATCTGGGCGGCGGCTTTCTGCATTTCGAGGAGGTGAGCGAAGATATTTATTTGGAACTTTGTTGCCGCGACAGTTTTGGATCAGCTGGTGGACTGGATCTACGGGCAGATCGTAGGCTTTCTCGGCAACTTCTTTGCCCTCATGGGCAATATGGGCGTGGAACTTTTTGAACTGGAATGGGTCAGCGCCATTATTCTCTTTTTCTCCCGCCTTGCGTGGGCGTTGTTTGCCGTCAGCGTGGTAGTCTGCGCCTTTGAGTGCGGCATTGAATACTCCACCGGCAGAGGAAATCTCCAGCAGTGCGGGATGAATATCATCAAGGGCTTTCTGGCGGTGAGCCTCTTCACCGTTGTCCCCGTCCGGCTCTATGCCTTATCGGTGTCGCTGCAGGGAACCTTTTCCGCGGGACTTACCGGATACGGACGAAGCATCGGTGAGGTGGGACAGGACATCATTACCGAACTCAGTGAGATACAGACACTTGCCGATGTAGTGAACAGTTCCCACTTTGGTCTCGGCATCATCACCAGCCCCATCATGCTTCTCTTTTGCGTGATACTTATGGGCTACGCGGTGCTGAAGGTGTTTTTTGCCAATCTCAAACGCGGAGGCATTTTGCTGATTCAAATTGCGGTCGGCTCCCTCTATATGTTCAGCGTCCCGCGTGGCTATCTGGATGGCTTTATGAGTTGGATGCGGCAGGTCATCGGCTTGTGCCTGACCGCCTTCCTCCAGTCCACCATCCTCATTGCGGGACTTATGGTGTTCAAAGACCACGCGCTGATGGGCGTGGGGCTCATGCTCTCTGCTGGTGAAGTACCCCGTATCGCCGGCAGCTTCGGTCTGGACACCACAACAAAGGCCAATATTACGAGCGCCGTTTATACGGCACAGTCCGCGGTGAATGTGACGAGAACCATCGCCGCGGCAATCAAATAAAAGGGTGTGTATGAAATGACACAGTCAACAAGAAAACTTACGATGGGGAGCCTGTTCGATGGCATCTCCGGTTTCCCTCTGGCTTCGGTGCGGTGCGGCATCGAGCCGATCTGGGCCAGCGAGATCGAACCGTTCCCCATACTGGTATCAAAGATCCGTTTCCCCCACATGGAGCAGATGGGAGACATTACAAAGCTGAACGGCGCGTATCTGCCGCCTGTAGACATCATCTGCGGGGGCAGCCCGTGCCAGGACTCAGCGTGGCCGGAATGCGCGCCGGATTGAACGGTGCGCGTTCCGGCCTCTTTATGGAACAAATACGGATCATTCAGGAGATGCGAGATGCAGACAGAAAATCTGGAAGGACAGGAGTCCATATTCGACCAAGATTCGGCGTGTGGGAAAATGTCGTCGGTGCTCTCTCAAGTGGGCGGGACGCTGAAACGGGTCAAAAAAAGCCTGGGGCGGATTTTCAAAAAGTCCTCGAAGCGTTCCTCCAAGTTGAAGAACCATACCTTCATGTTGTTAGACCTGAGACCGGGCGCTGGGAATATGCTGGGGGCATATTGGGAGTACGATCCTCCGTGGCTTGGATCGTTTGGGACGCCCAACACTTCGGAGTGCCCCAAAGACGCCGTCGAGTGTTCCTTGTGGCAGATTTTGCAGGCTACAGCGCCATCCCGATACTCGCTATCCCAGACAGCGTGCCTGGGTATCCTGCGCCGCGCAGCCTGCCGCGGCAAATCGCTGCCACCCTTATTGGAAGCAGCTTTGCGTATGCAGGCAGGGCTTGACCCGCCCGCGCCCATATCCGGCGAAGCGAAAGCCTACCATATCAATCAGCGCAATGAAGGCATTGACCTGGACGGTGTGTCCGGCACATTGATGGCGACGCAGAACCTTCAAATGCAGACCTTTATCACAAATCCCGGCAGCAGTCAGAGTGGTCCGCAAAAGCAGATCGCATTCGCCGCCAACCAGCGGGACGAGGTGCGTGACCTGCACGATGTAGCTGGTGTGCTGGGCGCACAGCCGGGGATGAAGCAGCAGACCTTTGTTGCCGGTTTTTCCGCCGGAGCAGGTTCCAGCGCGGGCGGCATTGGATACAACGAATCGGTTGCTCCCACACTCAAGGGCAGCCCCGGAGGGAACTGTATGCCGTCGGTTTTGTGCCTCAACGACCAGGGTGGCAGCGTGATGAATTGCTCTGAAAATATATCCGGCACGCTGCGGGCGCAGGAGCATGGACACCAGCCTCTCGTATATGAAAATCACGGCATCGACAGCCGCTACACCGGCCCGCACAAGGTAGCCCCTACCATGTCCGCACGATACGGCACGGGCTTTTCTGAACCTCGTGCACACGATACAGATTCACACGATTGACAATGCAGAGGAGGGACACTGGTAAGAGTGTCCCTCCTGTATCGTGTTTTGTGAGAGAAACCTTTATAATGCATTTGGGCGATTAGTCCAAGTGAATTGTAACAGGAGGAAAATAATGCGGGAAGAAAAAACATTTCGTGTAGTTGTTTTTCGTTTCGAGACGGATGCCAGTACCAATTATACACGGTATATGATTACGAAAAATTATATGCCGTTTTTCCCTGGCAACCAATGGCTCGAACTGAAAAGCATACGAAAGACGAGCACTGGAAAGGAATATGCAAAGAAGCTTGTAGCGTTTTTGAACTGGTTGGATTCAAGAAAGGTCACATACGAAAATGCGACAAATCACCATGTGCGAGAGTTCTTACATGAACTCGTATTTGGTAACTTGGCGGACGAAAAAGTACTATCACTACAGTCATCGGTGGGATATTCAACATTAACAAAGTATGTCACAGTCATCACGGGTTTTTATGGCTGGCTGGATGATATGCGACAGACAGAGATGCTTTGGAAGAAAAAATCCGTACAGGCGAATTGCTCTTTTCTGTATGGACAAATCTATTCACGGGAGTATAGATATTTGATTGACGGATATGCTGCCAGGCTTAAGTCCAGTCGTGATTACACCAAATGGTACGACAAAGCAACAAAAGAGTTGCTATGTAGAAACTTCAATACTCTGCGGGATGAAGCGGTGTTGCGCCTCACCTTCGAGGGATTTCGAATCGATGAGGTTCTTAGCGTTACGCTTGACAGTTATGATGCCATAGAACAGCTTGTACAGCCAACAAGGTCAAAGGGACGAGCTAATGCCAGAAATGGAGAAAATAAACTCAGGCTTGTTGCCCTCCCCAAGAAAACCTGCGAGGTTATAGACAAGTACATCCAGACTGAAAGGGCGGATGCCGAGAGTGAGAGCGGCAAACTCAGTCAGTATTTATTTATAAATCTGAACTCCGGAAAAAGACAAGGCCTGCCTATGTCTTATCATAATTACCTAAAGATATTAAAGCGGTGTGCCACTCGTGCCGGGCTCGATGCGGCGAAAATACGAACCCACAATGGGCGCAGCACAAAAGTTATGGAATTTCTTGAACATCAGTCCCTCCATCCAGAAGACAATATTACCGATGGCATTATCATGGAAAGCCTCGGCTGGAGGAGCTTTTCATCTATCGATCATTACAGGAATCATAATAATCCCATCATAGCAAAGTCAGTCATGGAAAAGCTGCATAGGGGTGGTGAGGAAAATGAGTAAAGCAAAGCCGCTCACTGCTGAACAATGCGAAGCCGCAAGAGAGGCCATGCTTACGGGACACAGTTTGTCAAAAATATCCAGATGTGCAGGGGTTGTTGCTACGATAGAGTATATGCTTAAAGACATACGCTTACTGGAAACATATTTGCAGAGGATGGCCTCTGCCATTACCCAGAAGCGAGAACAGATATCCCATAGTGCATTGTTGCTTTCAATGTTCCATTACGAAATGTCTTCTCTGTCGCTATATGATCCAGCATTCAAGGAAATGCTTCTTAAGGCTGTGGAGCAGGAACGTATTATCCAACGGAAACTTTTCGTTGCAGGTAATTCTACAGAAGTGACACCTTACCGTGATGTTTGGAAGTTATATGAGCCGTATGGGAATGTATTACGGCTCAAACGGCTTGATTTCACAGCCATCAAACGGCCTTCTCTGCGGTCTGAGGTGAAATATTATTTCTGTTATCTATTTGAACAAAGAGGGAAAGTTTATGTGCCTCTTTTTGATGCGTGTAAGCTGGCAATCAACACACTTGCAGATATTGCGCCGGAGGTCATATATTTTGCGGATATAACGGAAGGTCACATCAGGACACTGGTTTTAGCCCTTGAAGCAATGCGGAAAAATGATGGAGAACCATTGTCTCAATATTACATTGCAAAATCCGTAAACGGTCTAAAACGGATCATGTGTTACCTCATGAGCACTGAACGGGACACACAAATTAGAGCGCCAAGGCCGCGCACCAATCCGTTTGATATTGTTACATTTCACAATCTTCGCCAGTTTAACACACCTACCGAAATCATTCCGGAAGAAGTGGTGGAGCAATTGGACTTGCATCGAGAAGAAATGCCCTGTCAATACAGGCTGCTATACGATTTATTCATGAATACAGGACTGAGATTGAAAGAAGTGTACCTTCTTGAAGAAGACTGCATTGAAGAATCTCGATACCCTAATGTCTGCCAACTGAAATATATTCCGCATAAAACACTAAGTGCAAGACATCGACGCGGAGCTGGGGACTACCACAGGATCATGATACCCAAAGATATAGCTGGAAGGCTTTCCCAACATATCATTGAGGATGCTGAGGAAAGAAAAATAGCGGGGACATCGTATATTTTCCGAAGCAGAAGGTATGGGTATGAGAGAGCAGTTATTGACTCTCAACCATTTGTCAAATGCATCCGTGGGATTATCAGAAAGTATGATATATGCGACGAAAATGGAGAACTCTGGCACTTCACCATTAAACAATTCCGTAAAACCCTGGCTGTTAGGTTAATTGAAAACGGAGCGACTACTGTTGAATTAGCTTATTGGCTGGGGCACTTATGCAGCGACACGGCGGCGAAATATTATGCTGAAGTTCGTAAGAAAAAACTGGCGGAGCTAAATACTGAATTTTTCAGAAGCAAGTTTGAGTTAATCATGACCGGCGAACAGCTTGAAAATTATACGCAAGAAGAACGTAGGCTCCTGTACACGGATTTTTGCCTTGGTCAACGACGTGTGGAACTTGGATTTTGTGTTCGGAAGGTGGCAGATGGGCCGTGCGCGGACCGATGCAGCCTTTATAATTGTGTGAATTGCCGCAACTTATGCACTGGAAAACAGTATCTTCCATATTGGAAAGGTCTTCTACAGGAACAGGAGAAACTTTTAGACCGGCTGGCAGAGGTATATAAGTCGGAGAGCATTACGGATTATTCAGAATACCTGGAGTACAAACAAGAATACCGCCTGTTGGAGTCCTACCAAAGCGTCGTAAATATGATTGAGAAAGAAGGTTGTATATGAGCAGTGCTGTCATTGCTGAAAACTATAGTGCAGCAAAGTTAAAAGAATATATCTGCTTTGTCGAACAACTTGGCTCCAATATACACTTTCACGAAAACAAGTGGGTGTGCAGTAATTTGCGCCGCAGTCCAGCAGAAAGAAGTTGTATGTTCACATTGTACTTTGACAGGATTCCGGCACTACACAGAGAAACAGTAAAGAGCTTTGCCGCCATCAGCCTTATACGAGGGAAAAAGATATCTACCGTCAAGTCGTATGTGATGGATCTCATCCGATTTTTTGATTTCTGGTCACTTGATAAAGGCACCTTGCCGTTGAGCGGTTGCGATGAATTTGCCGTGGCCGACTTCTATCATTACCTTGAGAAAACGGAGTTTGCAGAAGCGACCCGCATTGGGATCTGGTCATCATTGAGCATATTTTTTGAAACGATGAATGATATTGATGGTGCAAGGAGTAAGAATCCATTTTCTGTATCCCCTTATCGCCACCAACGCAGGTACGATGCAAAGTATATTCCAGAATCAATTGCGATTCAATTAGATACTGCATTTAAGAACGATGAGATCGCGCTCTATCTTCGGTGCGTCTATTGGTTGCTAAGGCTAATACCTTCGCGTATCGGAGAAATCCTTGGCATGAAGATAGATTGTCTAAAAAGGTTTAACGGACAGTATGTTTTGTTTATTCCCACATGGAAGCAGAATGGGGGTTGGCAGCAACCAGCCATACGAAGTATTCACCTGGAGGACAAAGGAATTGCTGGATACCTTATAGGACTAATAAAAGAGCAGCAGGAAACGGCGCGTCAGATCCAGGAGTTTCTGCCAGAAGATAAAAAAGGAATGCTGTTTTCATACCGACAGAGTTATTGCCGTAAAGGAAAACCCACATATTCTACCAAACTCTGCTTTGTGGCATCAATATTTACTGTCAACGACCATTTTCGAAAGATATGCCGTCGTTACAACATTTCGGATGAAACGGGAAATGTCTATGTGGTGACAACGCACCAGTTTCGCCATAACGGCATCACAGATCGTTTGGCAGCCGGTTTCACCGCTGCCCAGATAGCTGAGATGACAGGCCATCACGGAGATGCCATGATCTTTAACGCCTATGCGCATTTGAATCTTATGCCAGAAACGATCCGTGAAAAGCAGAATTATGTATTAGCTGAACGGCAAGAATCGGATAAACGGTATGTGCTATTTGGCGGACGAATCCTTAATATGGATGAGCAAGTGGAACAGCGGCTGATGAAAAACCTCAGAGCCCATCGCGTCCGTGGGGGTATATGCAGCGATATTACAACTTGCAAAAGTGATATGTGGAATTGCCTTGAATGTAAGGCATTTGTGGCCGATACAGAACAAACAGAATACTATCGCGAACAGATAGCTCTTTGGCGTGAAAAACAAGTACGTTTTTCGGCATTTCCAATCATTTGTGAAAATGCGAAAAGAAATGCGGGCCTGTTTGAATCCATACTAAAATCAATTGAAACGGATGTGCAGAGAAATGAAGCGAACAATACCTAAATCCCTCGTCCAGCGGCAGGAGAAAACTCGCAAGGACACCGTAGAAATGGTAACACAAGCAATTCTTGTCTTGGAGTCCCAAGGCTACAATATCAAAATCAAGGATCTGATAAGCGTAACCGGTCTGTCCCGTTCCGTTTTTGCCAAACCTCATATTCGCGAAGTGCTGGTAGAATACGGAATCATTCAAACACAAACTCCTGAGAAAACCGCAGGTGCCGAAAGCACACGCAGGATGGATAGGTTGATTGCGGAAAAGAACGGTTATATCCAACGGCTTCTCCGTGAAAACGAGCAGTTGCGTTACGAGGTCGAACTTCTGCGTGGAAAAGTACATATCCTCACGCACAAGGCTGCAGCGCAGGGCGAGGAACTTTTCTAAACAAATGTAATGATAGCACGATGTGAACCGGAATGTTTTCATCGTGCTATTTATTATATAAAAAATTTGTCCCACAAGCAAGGACACAACAGAAAGGAGAATGTAATCGTGTCAACAGAAAAGATAAGAAAAACGGGCGGCAACAACGTGCCGCTGGTCGAGCAGGAGGCAGATGCCATCTGCATTGCAGGCAATACGGTCGACCGGCAGCCGCAGAACGGCGGCAACGGTCTTGGCTGTCAGGAGGATCTGGCGTATACATTGACCGCCACAGACCGCCACGCGGTCTACAGCCGCCAGCGTGTGGATGACTTTCGGCATAATGATGTGGCAAGTACCCAGAGTGCCCGTCAGTACAAGGACGCAACCGACCTGATTTGCCAACAGGCAGAAGCCTGTGCCCATCTCATCCGTCGTCTTACTCCGCTGGAGTGTGAAAGACTGCAGGGCTTCCCGGACGGCTGGACGGACATCCCCAACGCATCGGACTCCGCCCGCTACAAAGCCCTCGGCAACAGTGTGGCGATACCCTGCGTGGAGTTTATCATGTCGCGCATCGCTGCCGCGCTTTTATGAAGCACAGCGTTGACAACAGGGGTTAAGTCGGGGTATAATATCCCTGAAAGACGAGGTGACAGACATGGATAACAGGGAGCAGCTAAGGCGCATCACGGAACTGACCGAGCAGATCGCCGGACTGCCGAAGGGGTATCTTTCCAAAAAAACCATCGGCGGAAAGGTCTATTACTATCACCAGTGGTCGGAAAACGGCGTCAAGCAGAGCCGCTATCTGCACGACAGTGAGATCGCGCCGCTGGCAGATAAAATCGAAAAGCGCAAGGAACTGCAGGCGCAGCTGCGCATGCTGAAATCACAGAAAAGCAGACGAAATGAGGCGACAGGTATGAAATGCACCTTTATGCATAAACGAACCCCCGTGGCAGAGCTCGAGCTGGACGATGTGACCGGCTTTATACAAAAAATTGGCAGTGTCTACGCACCGGAGCATCTGCCTATCGGCATCCCTGTGCGAAACGAGATCGCCGACCGTGCGGCGTTTAACGACTGGTGGCGGGATCGCTCTATTCCGGCAAGCCGCAGCGGTGTGCGGGAAGCACTGGAATCGTTGGGGGTGGCAGACACCAAAATGCTGCTCGTCCGCTGCTACGGGCTGAGCCTCTCGGATCAGTACTGGATCTGTCCGGAAGGCGCGGAGCTTCGGTGGGAGGACATCAACTTTTTCCAAAATGATTTCTCGGAGGACATCGGGGATGTGCTGTTCGGAGAAAGAAAGAAGAAGGACGCACTCAATTTCAGCTCCCCCGACAGCACATCGGACGGCAATCTGAAAAAGCGGTGGAAGATCATCGATGGGAAGCGATGCCTGATCAAGGGCGGCAGCAATCCGTTCCGGCAGCAGCCGTTCAACGAGGTGATCGCCTCCGGCATCATGGAGCGGCTCGGCATTCCTCATGTATCATATACAGTCATCTGGAGCAAGGATGCACCCTACTCGGTCTGTGAGGATTTTGTTACGGAGAATACGGAGTTGATCCCGGCGTGGAGGCTGCTGCAGGCGAAAAAGCAGAAGAACAGCGCCTCCCGATACCGGCATCTATTGGAGTGCTGCGAGCTGCTCGGCATCGGGAACATTACGCCGTTTTTAGACCGGATGCTGGTGCTGGACTATATCATCGCAAACGAGGATCGCCACTTCAATAACTTTGGGGCACTGCGAAACGCGGAAACGCTGGAATGGCTCGGTATGGCTCCGATCTATGACAGCGGCTCCTCCCTTGGCTATGATAAGATGCCCGGTCAGATGCGCTCGGAAAAGGATGTGATCTGCAAACCCTTCAAAAACCACCACGCCGAGCAGCTGAAGCTGGTGACCGATTTTGATTGGATCGACTTTGATCGCCTCTCCGATGTAGACGAGCTGATCTCCAGCGTACTGTCTTGCGAGGAAGCTGCCGACTATATCGATGAGGGACGTATCCATGCGATCACGGAAAGCGTGCAGCGCCGGATCGGTCATCTGCAGGAGCTTGCGATGACGCAGACGCCACGGCAGCTCGATACCACCGAGGACGATGTCCGAGAGGAAGTTGCCGCGGATTACGCGCCAAAAATGGAGCTGTAATGCAAATACAGCGTAAGAGCAATGGATCAGCCGCTTTGCGAATCGCAGGGCGGCTGATCTTTTCATTCCCTTGCCTGTTGGCTGCGGACGGCATAGCCGCTTTGGTGGTATCGCTTCTGTTTTGCTATGCTTCTTCGTTAGACTTGGTGAATAGCTTTCCGCGCCTTCTTCCGGTATGCTTTGCTTGCAAAATCGAGGAAAGGAGCAGAACCGATGGAGGGAAAAAAGAACCTCTGTGCCATGATATCCACCGAGCTCCACGGAAAAATCATGGCAGAAAAAGAACAGCTGGAGCTGAACACTCTGGCGGAATATGTGGAGCGCATCTTCACCGAACACTTCGAAGGAGGACAGATCAGCATGAAAGCAGAACGCACCTTGGCGGTACAGATCCCGGCAGAGCTCTTCGAGCGGCTGAAGGAATATCTGGCAGCCCGCAACCTCAAGCAAAAGCAGTTCCTCATCCAGCTCATCGAGAATGCGCTGGATGACACGGAAGCGGAGTGACCATTCATCATAGGAGGCGCGGGAACACCCGCGGCCTCCCTCATTCTCATTGGAGGTAATCAGCCATGTACATTTACCCGGACAACCTGTCCGCAAAGGCCACGCTGTGGCTGTGGGAGCTGCGGGACATCGGCATCATCGGCGTGGGACTTCTTCTCTCTGTCCTGGCGCTGACCCAGACCGGCAGCATGATCCCCTTGGTCATCACGGCGGCGCTGGCCTTTCTCTGCATTCGGCACGGAGGGATCAGCATGCTGGATTTCCTGCGCTATGCTGCGGCGTTTTTCTTTTTCAGACAACAATATTATGTGTGGAGGGAATCGGCATGAGCAGGAAAAAATCTACCCGGCAGCTCATCGGCATCGATGACATTACAAACGACAGTGTCGTAACGGGGGGCGGAGAGCTGGCCTTCTAC
>ERZ780190.2839-NODE-2839-length-12255-cov-5.592213_pt1 | contig 12255 bp, 12 predicted proteins | sample MGYA00510980_ERZ780190 | MGnify/ENA primary metagenome ERZ780190 (study PRJEB29588, sample SAMEA1972188) | human gut metagenome | biome: human gut; feature: human-associated habitat; material: faeces | place: Denmark | collected 2008/2010 ... | reverse complement strand
CAAAAAAGAGAGCTCCGATCAGACCCAGCCCAGTCACGATCGCGACGATGAGGATCGCGTTTCCTGCTGTCATATCGTTTCCTCCTACTGTAAGGAATCCTCCAAACAGACCCCTTTCGTTATCATGGTTTCACCATGTATTTTCAACTGCTGACCACATAGACAAAACAGGGCAGCCTGCCAGAGTTTCACTCCAACCGCCGCCCTGAAATCACTTATTATTTATTTAAATAATCAATCGCAGTCTGCGCTAACAGAGAAGAACCTCTCCAGAGGATATCCTCGTCCACATCAAAACGGCTGTTATGTAACGGCCATACCGGATCCTGATCCTGTTTAGCGGTACCGAGCCATACAAATGCGCCCTTCTTCTCTTTCAGATAGAAGGAGAAATCCTCCGCCGGCATAGCCGGGAGTTTTACATCCACAACATCATCTTTGCCGAAGAGCTTGATTGCTGTATTGCGGATCAGCTCAGCGTCCTCCTCATGATTTACAAGTGCCGGATAGCCATGACCATAGTTGATATCAGCAGTTGCGCCGGACTGTAAGCAGAGACCATCGAGAGTCTTTCTCATAGAATCCTCGATCATCGCGCGGGTGTCCTCATTTAATGTACGAACGGTTCCGTCCAGTGTACAGTCACCTGCGATAATGTTGTATCTTGTTCCTGCGTTAAAAATACCGAATGTCACAACAGCATTGTCAAGCGGATCAACCTTTCTGCTGACGATGGTCTGTGCGGCCATAACGAACTGGGAACCGAGAACAACAGCGTCAATACCCTGATTCGGTTTTGCGCCATGGGCAGTCTTACCATGGATATTGATCGTAAAGTGGTCTGTTGCAGCCATTAACGGACCTGCCTTCACACCGATTTTGCCGTGCGGAAGATCCGGCCATACATGAAGACCGAATACAGCTTCCACATCATCCATATATCCGGAATGGAGCATTCCTCTGGATCCGCCAACCGGAGACATCTCCTCCGCAGGCTGAAAGATCAGTTTCACCGTTCCGGCGATCTCTTCTCTTCTCTCGCAGAGAAGCATTGCAGCACCAAGAAGACCCGTCATGTGGTTGTCATGTCCGCAGGCATGCATAACACCGTCATTCTGGGATTTATAAGGAACCTCATTCATCTCCTGGATCTGTAATGCATCCATATCCGCACGGAGAGCAACGACTTTACCCGGTTTCTTTCCCTTGATAACTCCGACTACACCGTATCCGCCGACATTTTCATATACTTCGTCGCATCCCATCTCCTTCAGATACTCTGCTACCTTCTTTCCGGTTCTTTCCTCATGCTGGGAAACCTCCGGGTGCATGTGAAAATCTCTTCTGATTTCAGATAATTTCGGCATGAAAGCCTTTGCTGACTCCGTAATTGTGCCCATTTTTATGTCCTCCTTATTTTTGAAGTCTTAATGAAAAGAACCCGGCGACAGTCCGTCTCCGGGTTCTTCTGAGTTCTCTGAATTATAAACCAAGAGCCTCTTTAACTTTAGCAACGATATGAACACCGATGTCCTTAGAAGCATCTACAGACTGAGCACCGATGTGCGGGGATACGATGAAGTTATCGCACTCGAACAGCGGGCTTGCGAATGTATCATCACCTGTCAGACCGCTGCCAGCCAGCTCGTTCTCCATAACGTCTGCTGCGTAGCCGCCGATCTTGCCAGCTTTCAGAGCCTCGTACATGTCTTTCTCGTTTACGATACCACCACGGCTCATGTTCAGAACAACTGCATCATCCTTCATCTCAGCGATGGACTTAGCGTTGAACAGATCCTTTGTCTCTGGTGTCAGCGGTACGTGGATAGATACGAAATCAGCTACCTTTAACATCTCGTCTACGGACATGCCAGTTGCATGCTCTTTCTCGAAATCTTCCGGTTTCAGGAATGGATCGTAAGCAACGACAGTCATACCAAATGCACGGCCAAGTTCGCCGACTCTCTTACCGATACGACCGAAGCCCATAACGCCCAGAGTCTTGCCGCGAAGCTCACGACCTTCGAATTTATATTTGTTCCACTCGTGTTTTACTTTTACATCGTAGTTAGCTGTGAAAGTACCACGGGAGATATCTAACATTTTGGAAATGGTCAGCTCTGCAACTGCGTTAGCGTTTAAGCCCGGTGCGTTGAAGATCTGGATTCCTTTGGATTTTGCATAGTCCATATCAATGTGGTTCAGACCAACGGAGCAAACGCCGATAACCTTCAGGTTCTTAGCAGCGTCGATGATCTCCTGATCGATCTTCGGATCTACACGCATGATCAGAACGTCTACGTCACCGATTTCAGCTAATAACTGATCCTTGGTGGACGGCAGATTCTCTGCAGTTTTAACTTCCATGTATTTGCTGAGTTCTTCAGCAATACCAGCGTATACTTTGTCAATGATAAGACACTTCATAGTTTAATTTCCTCCGCTCTTATTTTGTAAAATGTACCTATATGCAAGTATACCTAAAATCTGCTGTCCAGTCAAGTCATTTTGCCGTACCAAAAAGAAACTCGTATTCGATTTTTTGTATAACACTTATAAGTAAATGCTGGATAAAAAGGTGTTTTTGTAGAAAATACCGCGAGGGCGATTTATAAATTGTATTTTGAGATAGGGCAGACTATAATAAAGGTACGATGCAGTTCAAAGTCCGGTTCCGGACGGCATTCGATGATTCTGCCCGCAAAGAGGGCATCTGTGATTCACAGAAATATCCGGGTATTTATGAAATTTCATAATGCATTTTTTGTTTCAGGGGAAACTGCGTCCTATGAAACAAAAAAGCAGTCATATGATTTCGTGGTGCTGAATATAAGTATCATATCGGCATTTAGAAAACATGGCATCTTATATCTTGAATGATATTTGTGTGTGATGCGGTATTTTATGCTGATTTAAACTCAGGACAGAAAATTTCAGGTTACTGTTCATTTAATGCGAAGCCACGGCAAATTCCGTTACGGGGCACGTATGCGTGAACAATAACAATTTTAGAAAGGATGGAGAAGGTTGAGAGAGGAGTACGGAAATTTAGAACGTGCTTACGAAAGAATGCGGTTCGGCTGGCAGGAGACATTTGCCGGGGAATGGCAGAAAGGGAGAATGTATGGGGAAAAGAGAAGACAGAAGATATGGCTGGAGGCTGGCAGTGCTGACATTTGTGCTGCTGTGCCTGCAGGGCACCGGCGGACAGGCTTACGCACAGGAAGATAAGGTGGGAGAACGGCGGATCCGTTATTCTTCTTCCTATTTGAAAGAGGCTGAGATACCAGAAGCGCCGGAAGAATATCTGGAAGAGGGGGAAATTACCTATCGGCTTGTGGGGACAGAGATAGAGGCGGTGCCGGTGCGCGGCAGAACGCGGGAGGTTTCGGGGGAGATGGTCTATCCATCCGTGACGCGGGAACAGGAGATCCCGGCGAGAGCGCCGATGGAGGTGGAGGATCGGGAGAGCCGGAAGACGGTATCGGTTATGCTGGATCTGAAAAGAACCTCTTATGAGAACGAACACTGGCAGGATGGATTTGAGATTTCGGTCGTATTTCACGAATACGGGGCGGACACATACCGGCTGGGTGGAACTGTCGTGATGCATGATGAAAAAGTGCCGCCGTTGGAGGCGTGCAGGGAAGAACTGCTTGCAAGTGCAGGGCTATCGGAGGATGAGGTGCAGATTGAGTCGGCAAGCTGGGAGGGAGATGCTTATCAGGATGAGGCTGGCATCTGGTGCCGCAATGCGGCGGTACAGGCAAAACGCCGCGTATGGGACTGCCGGGCAGTGTACGGGGGAACGGTCAGACTTCCGGCATATGAGCGTTACCGGAGGCGGATGGAGTATGAAAAAGCGGAACCGGATGTGGAAGAGATGACAGAAATAGAAGCGGATCCGGGAACTCTGGTGGAAATAGAGACTGCGCCGGTGGAAAACCTCCCGCTTCCGTTCTGGAGACGGTGGATTCACTACGGACTGACGATCAGTGTAAGTCTGCTGCTGCTTTTACTGGCATGGCTTGGATTTCGGCAGCTGCGGCGGATGGCGCGTGAAAAAAACGAACGGTAGGTTATGTGGGCGCAGTTGATAAAAGGAAAAAAGTGCCGTATACTAGAAAACTGGTAAGCTGGCGGTTATGGTTCGTGTAAAAAAAATTTTGAAATCAGAGGCACGATGGGAGGATATGCCGGCAGCCAGAATCGGGGATCAGACCAGAAAGAAGAGGAAAAACGGCGTGACAAGAGATGTTGTATTTAAAATGGAACGTCCGGGACTGGTAGAAGTCGGACAGACAGTAGAGGTGACGGAGTCGGTGACGCCGTTTAATGTCAATTATATGATTGAACCGGCGGTGGCGATGTCGGGGCTTTTTAAGCTGAATGATCGGATTCCCGCCGATCACGGCGTGGTAAAGGCGATCGAGGAAAATGACCGCGGTTACTATGTGACAGTTACGTTTGAGTATGAATAAAAGGACAGAAAGGGAAAAAGATGGCAGGAAAAATACCGAACGATCCGATTATGTGCCTGAGCTTTGTGAACACACAGCTCAGAGATTTTTACCCGGATTTAGATGAATTATGCAGTGCGTTTGATACAGAACGGTCGGAGCTTGAGAAGAAGCTGCAGGCGGTGGGATATACCTATGACAGAGAAAAGAACCAGTTCCGCTAGGGCACGGTCAGGCTTTACGCTGGCAGAGCTGCTGATTGTGACCGGGATTGTGTCGATTCTCGTTGCAGTTTCGATCCCGATCATGTCCGGACAGGTACAGAAAGCGAAGGAAGTGCGGGCGAAAGCCGAGGCGAGGATTCTATGCACGGCGCTCTGGATGTATCTGCATGATTTGGATGAGCAGGACATTCATCCGGAAAGCTGGGAGCTGATGATGGATCTGGGTGGTTCTTTCCGGGATCGGGGAGAAAATCCGCTGGAAAACTATCTGGATGGAGAGATTTCTGAGGATGTGTCTATCTACAGCGTGTATTACAGCGATACACTGGAAAGCTATGGGGGAATCTTGTGCGAGATAGGTGGAATCGAGGTGGAAGCGCTGACCAGCGGAAAGACGGAGATTGTGAATCCATAGATAATAGAGAGAGGCAGGATGTCTTACAAGGAAAGTCTTGTAAAACCCTGCTTCTTTCTATATAATGAGACAGTAAAGCTGTCTGTCTGGAAATGAAAATAGCAGGATAAAAACCAGACGGTTTCGGACAGATACAAGAGAAAAGAGAGGTATCAGTATGTTTCGCGCGATAAAGATAGTAGGAACGATCGTCAGCTTCCTTGTTGGTTCCATCGGCACATTGCACCGTATGGATAAACAGGGACAGGTAGATCCGGTCGCAGTGGAGGAAGAAAGCACCCAGATGGTGCGTAATATTTTTGAAAAACTGCTCAAAATGGCAGGTGTGACGGTAGAGGTGCGCGGATATGAAAATATTCCGCAGGATCGCCCGGTGCTCTATGTTGGAAACCACCGGAGCTATTTTGATATCCTGGTCGGCTATACGACGGTTCCGGGACTGATGGGATTTGTGGCAAAGAAAGAGATGGAGAAGATTCCGCTCTTGTCAAAATGGATGCTCAATGTCAACTGTCTGTTTTTAGATCGGAATAATATAAAAGAAGGTTTAAAAACGATTCTGGCGGGGATCGAGAAGGTGCGCCGCGGCGTTTCTGTCTGGATTTTTCCGGAGGGAACCCGCAATAAAAATGAACAGCTTTCCGATCTACTTCCATTTAAAGAGGGAAGCTTAAAGATTGCAGAGAAATCTGGCTGTCCGGTTGTTCCAGTGGCGATCAAGGGAACAGCGGAGGTCTTTGAGAAGCATATTCCGCTTATTTGTCCGAGCCATGTCGTGATTGAGTTCGGCGAGCCGTTCATCGTGAAAGAGCTGGATCCGGAGAACCGGAAGTTTGTCGGCGCATATACGAGAGAAAAGATCGCAGGGATGCTTTCAGAGATGGAAAAGGAGAACAACTAAGAGATGGATTTGCTGGAGATAAGAGGGCGTCTGGATCAGATTGACACCCAGATAGAAAAGTTATTTGAGGAGAGAATGCGCCTTTGCAGCGAGGTGGCAGAGTATAAGATCGCGACCGGAAAGGCGGTTTACGATGCCGAACGTGAGAAACAGAAGATCGAGTCAGTTCAGGCGATGGCAGAGGGCGAGTTCAACAAGCAGGCGGTTGCCGAGCTGTTTTTGCAGATGATGACGCTGAGCCGCCGGTATCAGTATCAGACGATCGCAGGGCGCGTCGGCGGTCCGGATCTGGGCTTCCATAAGGTGGAGAAGCTTGAAACAGCCGGAAAACGCGTGGTGTTCCAGGGATTAGAGGGCGCTTACGGTCATGCGGCGGCGCTGCAGTTCTTTGGAAAAGACGCGGATATCCATCATGTACGCCGGTTCGAGGATATGATGGTGGAGATTCAGGAGGGAAAAGCTGATTTTGCGGTGCTCCCGATTGAAAATTCTTCCGCCGGTGCCGTGACGGACAACTATGATCTGCTTTTAAAATACGACAATGTGATTGTGGCGGAGACATTTCTGCCGGTACACCACTACCTGCTTGGCACACCGGATGCGGAACTTTCCGATGTGAAGCGTGTTTATGCACATCCGCAGGCGCTGATGCAGAGCAGCGACTTCTTAAACCAGCACGACTGGCAGCAGCTAAGCATGGAAAATAATGCTGTGGCGGCACAGAAGGTACGCGATGAGAAGGATCCGTCACAGGCGGCAGTCGCAGGTGAGGTAGCAGGAGAGATTTACGGACTCAAAAAGCTGGCAGGTCCGATCAACAACTGTCCGGACAACACGACCCGTTTCCTGATTCTGGCGAAGGAGCGCGTCTATCAGGCGGGCGCGGAGAAAATCAGCCTCTGCTTCGAGCTGCCGCACCGCAGCGGTACGCTGTACAGCATGCTCGGCAATTTTATTTTCAATGATGTCAATATGCGGATGATCGAGTCCCGCCCGATCCCGGAGGAGAGTTGGCAGTACCGCTTCTTCGTGGACATCGAGGGAAACCTGGAGGATGCCGGTGTGCAGAATGCACTGTACGGAATCATGCGCGAAGCGAAAAATGTAAAAATATTAGGAAATTACTAGACTCTTTAGCTTAGGACAAGATGAAATGGGTTACTGTCCGCGGGAGGCATTTTTGGAACCGAAAGTGCCGCAAAAGAATGTGATGGTAACCGGAAAGGCAAAATGATGGAAGAAAGAAGAAAAAATACGATGATTTTATACCGCAACCTGCGGTATCAGCAGTTATTTGACGATATGTGCAGCCTCTTAAAACCAGAGGAAGGCGGGGCACGCCCGGATGCGTATGCATGCGCGAGCCAGCTCATCGATCTGGCAGTGACCTATGGATTCCGCGGAAACCTGTGGCATTGTTTCCTGGCGTTCTGCATGGCAAACAATGAAAATGCCTACAGCACATCCTGCGAGATCATCGGACCGGTCGGTGGCAGCTTAAGCGAGCTTGCCCGTCACGATTTTGCACAGGTCAGAGAGCTTTTTTCCCTGGATATTGCCCGTCTGGACGAGGCTGAAAACGGCATCTGGTCGGAGATGAAGCATTACGAAAATGCGCTGGAAAACAGCAAGGCGTTCAACCACCGCATCCGCGACCGGATCGTTGAATTATCGGTTTCACTGGAGAATGCGGAGAGTGATCAGGAATTTCAGGATATCGTGACCGAATTTTATAAAGAATTTGGTGTCGGCAAGTTTGGTCTTAACAAAGCATTCCATATTATCATGGATGACGAGGCAAAGCAGGTCGATATCGAGCCGATCACGCGCGTGGAACATATCGAGCTGAACGATCTGGTCGGCTATGAGCTGCAGAAAGCCAAGCTGATTGAGAATACCGAGGCATTTATCGAGGGGCGCGCGGCAAACAATTGCCTGCTTTTCGGTGACAGCGGTACTGGTAAATCATCCAGTATCAAGGCGATCTTAAATCAGTATTATGACCGCGGACTCCGCATGATCGAGGTGTACAAGCACCAGTTCCGCGGACTGTCAGATGTCCTGGAGCAGATCAAAGACCGCAACTACAAATTTATCATTTATATGGACGATCTTTCCTTTGAGGAATATGAGCTGGAATATAAATATCTGAAAGCAATCATTGAGGGTGGTCTCGGCATTAAGCCGCAGAATGTCCTGATTTATGCGACATCGAACCGCCGTCACTTAATCCGCGAAAAATTCAGCGATAAGCGCGAGCTGGACGACGATCTGCACTCCAACGATACGGTGCAGGAAAAACTGTCCCTGGTTGCGCGTTTTGGCGTCACGATCTACTATGGCTCACCGGACAAGAAAGAATTCCAGAACATCGTCCGCGTACTGGCAGACAAATACCACATCCATATGCCGGAGGCAGATCTGCTTCTGGAAGCCAACAAGTGGGAGTTAAGCCACGGCGGGCTGTCCGGACGTACTGCCACCCAGTTTATTGCAAACTTACGCAGCAAGCTGAAAGGAGAGATCAAGTAATATGACCGTTAAAACCTTTGCCGCTATTGATGTGGGTTCCTTCGAACTGGAGCTGGGAATTTTCGAGATTTCTGCTTCCGCCGGAATCCGCGAGATTGATCATGTGCGCCATGCGCTGGCGCTTGGCAAAGACACGTACAATGACGGACGTTTGAGCCACGAGATCGTGGAGGAAATGTGCGAGGTCCTGAATAAGTTCCGGGAAGTGATGAAAACATACCGGGTATCGGATTACCGGGCATTTGCGAGCAGTGCGCTTCGGGAGGCGCGGAACAGCCAGATGGTATTGGACCGGATTCTGGTGCGTACCGGACTCCGGGTCCGCACGATGAACAACTCGGAGCTTCGTTTTAAGAGTTATAAAGCCGTTGCAGCCAGGGAGGAAGAATTCCAGCGCACCGTGAAAAACGGCGCGGCGCTAATGGATGTCGGATTCGGAAGCACCCAGATCTCCCTCTTTAATGAGGAGGTACTGGTATCGACGCAGAACCTTCTGCTCGGCGTGCTGCGCTTAAGCGAAATGTCAGCACACTGGCGCGTCGATTACCGGAAGATCCCGGCGATCATCGACGAGCTGGTAGAAAATGAATTATACACATTCCGGAAGATATTTTTAAAAGAGCATCAGATCGAGACGCTGATTGCGACCGGCGAGACAATGAACTATATGATCAGCCGCGGTATGCATGAAAAAGGCGGGGCGCGGTTCACGGCAAAGGAATTTGGCGTGTTCTGCGAGAAGCTGATTGGAATGTCCTCGGAGGAGATTCAGGAGCGCTATGAGCTGCCGCAGGATTACGCAGAAGTGCTGATTCCAAGTGCGATTCTCTACCGGAAGGTATTAGACATGACGGGTGCTTCCTATATCTGGGCACCGGGGACGACACTCTGCGATGGTATCGCGGCAGAGTACGCACAGGAAAACCGTCTGGTCCGCTTCCATCATGATTTTGAGGCAGATATTCTCTCAACGGCGCGCCAGATGGCGAAGCGCTACCGCTGCCACGGCGCACATGTGCGCGAGGTAGAGCGGTCGGCGGAGATGATCTTTGATGCAACGAAAAAATACCATGGTCTGGGAGCGCGGGAACGCCTGCTTTTAAAGATCGCAGCGACCCTGCATGACTGCGGCAAGTTTGTCAGCATCACGCGCGGTTCGGAAAGCTCGTACCAGATCATCATGGATACGGAGATCATCGGAATTTCCCATCTGGAGCGCGAGGTTGTAGCCAATATCGTGCGCTACAACATTCAGGAATATGCCTACGATGAGGTCATCCTGGAGTCGGATCTGTCCCAGTATGCGGGGCTTGGAACCTCCCGGAGAGAGCTGACGATCCTGATTGCGAAGCTGACGGCAATTTTGCGTCTGGCCAATTCGATGGACCGCAGCCACCGCCAGAAGCTGAGCGACAGCCGCATCGCTGTGCGGAACGGCAGTCTGGTGATTACGACGGACTGTCCGGAGAGTATCGTGCTGGAGCAGTATTCATTTGACCAGAAGGCAGATTTCTTTGAGGAAGTCTTTGGAATACGGCCTGTACTCAGGCAGAAAAGAGGGGTATAAGGATGTCGGATGCAGTGTTGAAATACGGAGAACCTGAAAATTATGTAAACCGTGAACTGAGCTGGCTGGAATTTAACTACCGGATTCTGGGTGAGGCGCGCGATAAGACGACCCCACTGTTTGAACGCCTGAAATTTTTAAGCATCACGGCGTCGAACCTGGATGAGTTTTTCATGGTCCGCGTGGCATCCCTCAAGGACATGGTTCACGCCAATTATACGAAGCGGGATATTGCGGGTATGACGGCACAGGAACAGCTGGATGCGATCGATGGAAAAACGCATGAGCTGGTTGAGAATCAGTACCGGACCTACAATCGGATGCTCCTGCCGCTCTTAAAACAGCACGGTCTGCGCGTGGTCACCGAGCATGAGAAGCTTACGAAGGAAGAAGCGGTGTACGTTGATCGGTATTTTGAGGAATCGGTCTACCCGGTCCTCACGCCGATGGCGGTTGATTCCTCCCGCCCGTTCCCGCTTATTCACAATAAATCGTTAAATATCGCCGCGCTGGTCCGCAAGAAAAAGGGAGACGGCGAGCTGGAATTTGCGATGGTCTGCGTGCCGGGCGGGCTTCCACGCGTGGTGGAGCTGCCGTGCCAGGAGGGCAAATCTATCATTTATCTGGAAGAAGTCATTGAGCGGAACATCGACAAATTGTTTTTAAATTATGATATTATCAGCTGTCATCCGTTCCGTGTCATGCGAAATGCCGATCTGAGTATCGACGAGGATGAGGCGGAGGATCTGCTCAAGGAGATCGAGCAGAAGCTCAAGAAACGCCAGTGGGGCGAGGTTATCCGCCTGGATATCGAGAAAAAGGCGGACAAGCGCCTCTTAGACATCCTCAAAAAGGAGCTGCACGTTGGCGGGCACGCGATCTATGAGATTGACGGACCGCTTGATCTGACCGTCCTCATGAAGGTGTTCGGTCTGCCGGGCTTTGATGAATTTAAGACACCGCCGTACACGCCGCAGCCGGTTCCGGCGCTGATGAATGAGGATGATATTTTTGCCAATATCCGCAAAGGCGATATATTGCTGACCCACCCGTTTGAGACTTTTGAGCCGGTCGTCAATTTTATCAAGAAAGCTGCCCGCGACCCAGAGGTGCTGGCGATCAAGCAGACACTCTATCGTGTCAGTGGCAACTCCCCGATTATCGCGGCGCTCGCCGAAGCGGCGGACAATGGAAAACAGGTGTCGGTTCTGGTTGAGCTGAAAGCCCGTTTTGACGAGGAAAACAATATTCTCTGGGCGAAGATGCTGGAAAAAGCCGGCTGCCACGTTATCTACGGTCTGCTGGGGCTGAAAACACACAGTAAGATCACGCTGGTGGTGCGCCGCGAGGAAGAGGGCATCCGCCGCTACGTCCATCTGGGAACTGGAAATTACAACGATTCGACGGCAAAACTCTACACCGACTGCGGTCTTTTAACCTGTGATCCGCTGATCGGTGAGGATGCCACAGCAGTTTTCAACATGCTTTCCGGTTATTCGGAACCCTTAAACTGGAATATGCTCTCCGTGGCACCGCTGTGGCTGAGAACAAAATTCCTGCGTCTGATTGAGCGTGAGACGAAGAATGCCCGGGCAGGAAAGCCGGCTTCCATTATTGCAAAGATGAACTCTCTCTGTGATAAAGAGATCATCGCGGCCTTATATGAGGCGTCCTGCGCTGGTGTCAAGATCCATCTGGTGGTCCGGGGAATCTGCTGTCTGAAGGCAGGAATTCCGGGACTTTCCGAGAATATTGAAGTCCGCTCCATCGTCGGGGAATTTCTGGAACACGCGCGGATCTTTATCTTCGAGAATGACGGAAGCGAAGAGATATACATGGGAAGCGCCGACTGGATGCCGAGAAACCTGGACCGCCGCGTGGAGATCCTGTTCCCGGTACTGAGGGAAGAGTTGAAAGACAGGATCCGGAAGTATATGGAGCTGGAGCTTGAGGACAACTTAAAAGCCCATGTCTTACAGCCGGACGGAACATACGAGAAGCCGGACCGCCGTGGAAAACTCCCGGTGGGATCCCAGATGGCACTCTGCGAGATGGCTGTGGCTGCGGCGAAGAACGAGCGGAAGAAACATGAGCAGGAGGAGACTGCAAGAGTGTTTATTCCGATCGAGAGCGAGAATTAAGTGAGATCATTAATT
>ERZ780190.2837-NODE-2837-length-12265-cov-3.567158_pt1 | contig 12265 bp, 9 predicted proteins | sample MGYA00510980_ERZ780190 | MGnify/ENA primary metagenome ERZ780190 (study PRJEB29588, sample SAMEA1972188) | human gut metagenome | biome: human gut; feature: human-associated habitat; material: faeces | place: Denmark | collected 2008/2010 ... | reverse complement strand
ATCAGCGCCAGCGCCGCCGGGAAGAGGTTGTCGTCGCCCCAGCGCCAGAATTTGTCGCTCTCGACCCGCGACGAACCCAGCGCATAATAGGGGTCCGTGCGGTCGGCAACCCCCACGGCCGTCTTGATTTTTTTCGTTTTGCTCATGGCGTTTTTCGGATTTCAGGGACGCGGCATCCGCGGGGAAAGCCCCTGCGGATGCGCGTTCCCGGGTTTTTACTGCTTGTATGCAAAGGAGATCAGCGCCTCGTCGAGGATCTGGGTTCCGGCCATGAAGACCGCACGCTGGCGGTTCTCCATCTCGTCGGGGTTGTACCACATGCGCACCTCGTTGCCGGGCATGTCGGCCGTGTTGACGGCCAGCACGAGGTTGCGGCGGTCGGTGAGCATGACGAACGACTGGCGGAAGGAGGTGGCGCCGAGGTAGCTGCCCAGCCTTACGTCCACGACCGGAATTCCGTGGTAGGCCAGCGTCCGGCGGCCGTTCATCGCATCGGCGTAGGCCGCGTCGGCGCCCTTTGCATCGAGGTACTTCTCGTAGAGGCGGTAGATGTCCGACGAGACGAAGTAGGCCAGCCGGTCGTCGGCCTTGAGGCCCGGGATGCGGGGATCGGCCCCGGCCCACAGCTTGTCGAACAGCTCGACCACATAGGCCGGGTCTTCGAGCGCGGCCGCCTGGTAGGAAAAGTTATAGACGCCGTCGTCGTCGACCAGACCGTTGATGCGCTTCAGCAGTCCGTCGAAGGTGTTGTAACCCGACGCCGCGGAGGTGTCGCCGATCCACATCGTGACGCGGATATTCTCGGCGAGGGCCTGTTTGAAAAGCGCCGTTTCGGCCTGTTCGAGCTCCGTGCCCGAGAGGTCGTCCATGTGGGTGTTGACCAGCGACGAGACCTTCTCGTAGACCATCGAGAAGTAGTTGGCGGCCGAGAATCCCAGTTCGGCCTTCACCCGGTTAAGATTGACCGTCTTCTCGTACTTGGTCGCCGCTTTGCCCCCGGCCCAGCCTGCGGAGGTGAATTTCTGGAGGATGTTGCGCTGGCCGTCCCAGAGCTGGACGTGCGTGGGCTGGGGCATGTTGTAGAGTACGCGCACGCCGAGGTCCTGCGCCGACTCCCCGGTGAGCATCGGGCGGAAGAAGATGTTTTCGAGGTCGGAACCGGTGTACTGTTTCGAATTTTCGAGGTAAGTCATGGTTGTTTTTGGTTTTAAATGGTTGATGAATTTGGTTGTTTGTTTTGCCTCCGCAGGGCGGGTATCGCCGGACTTCCATTTTAGGCCGAAACCTCCTTTTGTTCCTGACCGGCAGATTTTCGATTCGCCTCCGGTGAATCGGCAGCCCGAAGCCCCCCCGCTTGGCAATTTTCAATTCTTAATTTTTAATTGCGCATGCGCCTGGCGTCTTCGGCATAGGCGCGTTCGTTGGCCGAGCGGACCGTGTCGCCGCAGGAAGGGTCCTCGCGCGGCTGCGTGGAGGTCGGCGCGGCCGGCGGGCTTCGTCGGCCGCAACAGCCGAACGGCTGCGCAGAGCCTGCACCTCCCCGTCGAAATGGAGAACGTTGCGGTCGGCGGGAAGCGCCGGGCCGGGCCGCAAACCGATATTGGCCAGCAAACGCTCCCAGCCCCGGGCGATATTCCGCGCCAGCGAGGACGCCGGCTGCTCCGCAGCTTCGACCACTTTGTCGGCCAGTCCCGCCGCAACGGCCTCCTCGGGTGCGAGCCAGCGGCCGTTGCCGTTGTTCTCGGCCATCAGGGCCTCGAACTCCGCGGCCGGACGCCCCGAACGGGATGCATAGACCGCGGCGATACGCGCATCGGTCTGGTGCAGCAGGTCGATCTTCCCGGCGATCTCCGCGGCATTTCCCTCGGTCGAACAGATGGCCGTGTGGATCAGATAGAGGGCATTGGCCGACAGGAGACGGCACCCCTCCGACGCCGCCTGGGCGATGATCGTCGCAGCCGAGGCCGTATAGCCGTAACAGCGGGTCGTGACCCGCGCCGGGAGCTGCCGGAGCGCGTCGTGGATCAGCAGCGCGTCGTTCACGTCGCCGCCCGTCGAGCGGATGTTGACCACCACCTCCGGGGCCTCGATCTCCGCAATGCGCCGCAGGGTGTCGCGGAAACGCTCGTAGGTCGCCACCCGGGCGTCAGGCTCTTCGAACTGCCACTCCTCGGGTACGCCGATGGTCCCTTCGATGTCGATCTGGCAGACCCCGGCCGTGTTGTTGATTTGAATTTCCGATTCCATGATTAATGTTTGTAAGTGTTGTAAAATGCGTTGCGCACCTTCTCGTAAGAGCAGCAGAATTTCCCGGCTGTGACCTCGAAGGCTTCGCAACGGGACATGCCCTCCTTTTCGAGCCGCCCGATTTCGTCACGGATCGCGCGCTGTTCACACCCCCGGCGGCTGACCAGCCCCAGTTCGAACAACCGCAATACCGCCTGCCGGGTCGTAAGCCCCCGGACCTCCCGAAGCACCGCTTCGGCCAACAGTTCGTCGTGCCGCGTCATCAGTCTTCCATGAGGCGGTTGAACGTGCAGCGCACCGAGGCTTTCGCCGGGTCGTAGTCGCCGACGGCGTGCAGCGCGGCCCGCACCACGCCCGCTCCGGTGTCGATGCGGAAGACCGAACGGATGTCCGGCGCTCCCGTTCCGGGCGTCAGAAGGGCTTCGAATTCGTGAGGCGCGAGCCGCAGCGAGAGGATGATCCGCTCACGGGAGGCCTCCCGACGCACCTGCCCGTCGTAGAAGCGGTGCAGCCCCTGTTGTCCGTCGCGGTCCTCGAAACAGAGCGTGAATCCCTCCGCAGCGTCGTCTCCCGCGAAATGGAACGCCGCGAGCGGATACTCCGAACGCCCCGAAGGATACCCCCACCGCTCGTCGCCGGGCAGCGGATGCATCCCGGCGTAGCGGACGATGCGGAGTGTGAAGTTGGTTCCGTCCTCCTCCGCGTCGTCGCGGTCGCCGACCTCGGGAATCAGCGCCGACGGCGCATTGAGGTAATGCCCCGCGGCATTCAGCGAGGGACTGAACAGCGGATTGCGCAGCACCTTTTCGCCCTGCATCGCGGCGTAGGAATCCGCCGCAAAACTCCACGCCCCGAGCGGAGCCTCCTCCCCGGCGTCGAAGCGCGCCACCGCGCCGTCGCCGTCCCGGTACCGCCACGTCCGCACCTCGTGAATCTCCGGGGCGACCGGCCGCCGCTCGACAGGCTGCGAAAAGTCCGTCCTGCCGCTCCAGTCCGTCTCCGGCCCCGCACCGAAAAACTCCCCTTCCGGCTCGATCCAGACCCTCCGCGTCGCCTCCTCGGTGTAGAACCGCAGGTTGAACAGATGCGCAAGGGCATCGAGCAGTTCCGACTGCCGGATGCGGTGCTGCGCCACATCGGCGAATGCGATCCGCGACCCGAATCCCGGAGCCGAGAGGAAGCGCGGCCGCAGCGAGCACTCCTTGTGCAGGGTCAGCGCCATCCCGGGCTCCGCCCCCGCGAAGTAGATCAGATTGAAATACTTGGGCGATGCGGGCGAAACGCTCTCGGCGGCCGTGCGGAGCCGCACCTCGACCATCGTCTGCCCCGTCTCGCCGACGTAGCCGTTGTAGAGCGCCCAGTCGCCGCGGTAGGCGACCCACTGCGAACCGCTGCGGACCAGCAGCACGGGATCGACGACGGTCCCCGAGGCCGGGGTGGTGACCTGCGCCGAACGGGCCGCAAAGTCGGTCCACACCGTGCCGGGCACGCCGTTGCGGGTGTAGGTCAGGCGGTACTGCGCCCCGGCGAGGTGATCGAAAACCAGCGCGCGGTAGGTGAAATTCGGCGCAACGGCCTCGCGGAGGTCCCTGTACCGGTTGGCCAGCTCGAACCGGAACTCGGCCCCGGGACCGAGATACACCGTATCGAAGCCCTTGAGCCGCGTCCGCGAGACGATGCGGTGGGCGGTGGTGTATTTCAGGCGGTATTCGAACCCGACGCTGATCTCCGTCGGCGGCGTGAAGACGATCTTGCCGTTGTCCGTCGAGAAACAGTTGCCGTTGTTGAAAAGCCCGTCGATCGCCTCGCCGTCGGCGTCGACGCTCTGGGGCGTGGCCGTGTCGACGATGTTGCCCACGGTGTTGGCGACGGCCTTGGGGTTGGCCGAAACCCGCCCCAGTTCGTTCGCCGCAGCCGTCGCCGGAGCCAGCCGCCGCGCCGAGAAGCCCATACGGCCGGCCGCCGCCGTGGTGTCGCGCGAGGAGTAGGCCCCGCTCATGTAGAGCGACCGGAAAAACGCCGATTCGAAAAAGCGGCTCTTCACCTCGTAATCCGCCTCCCGAAAAATCTGCCCGACGAGCGTGGCGACGTGCAGGAACGGGTGGTAGTCCTCCACCGAGAGCAGGCGTTCCGCCGGAAGCAGGTCCGAGGAGCTGTTCTGCCGACGGTATTCGTCGCGGTGGATGGGGAAGAACTTCACCGGGGAGTCGTCCGTCCAGCTCTCGACGATCGCCGTCGGGGTCAGGACATTGTCCCACGCCACCCCCAATCGGGAGAACATGCGACGGGCGGCATTTTCGGCCCATCCGGCCCCTCCGTCGCGGATTTCGAGCGTGTACCCCTCTCCCGACGCGGCCAGCAGGCGCACCGTTCCGCCGATCAGCGCCGAACCTTCGGCCGACAGCTCCGCCGTGTGGAGCGCGTCGTTGAACCCGCCGGCGGCGTGCGGGTCGCAGGCAAACCCCACGAGCGCATCGTTGCGCGGCGTCGCGGGAATCGGGATTTTCAGCGACCGCCCTTCGCGGCAAGCCTCCGGATCGGCGAGCCGTGCGGCGTCGTAGCCGGGAACCGCGACGGACGCCATCCCCAGGTCGCAAATCTGTCCGTCGATTTTCAGTTCCATGCTGCGTGTTTTTTACGTTTGGGGCGAATGGCGATCTCCAGACAGCTCAACGTGCCGCGCCGCTGTACGACGGCCTCTTCGGTGGCGATGTCTACCGGTATATAGCACTTTTCAGTGACGATCCATGCCGCTGCCGTCGCTGTCAGTTCGGCCAGCGGCTCCAGCATGCTCCGGGTCTCGTAGGCCGATACGAGCACTATTTCGCGGTCTGTTTCCGCCGCCGCGACCACACGTCCCTGCGGACCCTCCGCCTCGCGCCTTTCGGTGCGCACGGTTGTCGTCCGCACGATGGGAAAGGTGTAGTGCTCGACCGATCCGGCGCTGCTCCGCCAAGCCAGCCGCACCTGTCCCTGAACGGCCGGAGTCACGGAATAGACGACCGAGCCGCACGTCCCGGCATCGACCGTCACACGCTCCGCGCCCGGGAAATCGCGCATGTCGAGACGAAACAGGTGCAGCCCCGCCTCGCTCACGCGGTAACTTTCGGCCGTCGCGGTGTCCCCGGCCTCGGCCGTCACCGTCACGATGCAGGGTCCGTCGGTCAGCAGCGTCAGTTCGTCGCATGCGTCCTCCGGGATCAGACGCACGAGCGGCATCGAGGTCCGCAGGCCGGGCGTTCCGGGGGCGTCGCCGGGCAGAAACGTGCGCGCCGGAGCGCCCGCCGCGGCCGCTTCCCCATCCGTCCCGGCAGCCTCGACGACGGCCGTGACGGTCCGTCCTTCGGCGGGGTAAAATCCGGTCCGCCCCGTTGCGGGCGTGAAATGCAGCCGTCGCCGGAGGTAGGGCGCCGCATCGAACGCGGCCTCGGCGACGGCCGCAAAACGTTTTGCACCCAGCAGCGCACTGCCGTCGCCGACCGGTCCGCGCGTGCCGGCTCTGTCTGCACCGCCGGGCGAGACCGCCGCGCCGATTCCGGCTGCGGACCCGGCCGCCGCATCGACGATGCGGATGTCGATGTTTCCGGCCGTCTCCTGACTGACGGCGTAGCGGAGTTCCCCGCCGAGCGGGGCGTACTGTTGCGGAATTCGAGTAAATAGCATAATGGATTTTTAAGAGAGATGACTGTATTCATTCGCCGCAGGACACGGCGCAATGCGGCATGCGGATGCTTTTGACACTTCCGGCATCACAGGCACAGAGGCGACCGGATTGTTGACAACGGGTTTAAAACTTGTCGATAAATGGAGATAACAATTCACAAAATGCGGAAACAGAAGCGTTTCCCGATGTTGATAACTTTGCCGTCCCTGCCGGCCGGCTGTGAATCGTACGGCAAATATACGACACCGGACACCCCCTTGTCAAGACCCCGATGCACTTTTTCCACATTTTATAGAAAAACTTCGGGATTTTGTCGTACCTTTGTTTCGCAAACCAACAGTTTTACACCTTATGGATGATGGTCATAGTTCCACGTATAGCCGTCGTGTCGTGCTTCAGCACGACGCCATTCATCTATGGTATCCAGCACGAAGATAATCTCCGCGCCGGACTGCTGTTGTCCGACCCCGCCGAAACAATCCAAGCCTTTTCCGAGCACAAAGCCGACATCGCCCTGATTCCGGCCGCCGCCATGCCGTCGCTGACAGACGCGCGCATCGTCACCGAATACTGCGTCGGAGGCGTTCCCGCATCGAAGGAGGCCCTGCTCGCCAGCGACGACGCGCTGGTCGGGGCGTGGAAACCGTTCGGAAAACTTCCCTGCGCCTTCGCCGTCTGGGCGGCGCACGCCGACACGGACCCCGACGCCGTCGAAGCCTTGCAGCATGCCCTGACCTACGGACTCGAACACGGCTACGAGGCGATTCTCGAATCGGCTTTCGCGGCCGATTCCGGGCGCGCCTACGCGGAACTCGCACATTTCGACTACATCTTCGACAATCAGAAAGACAAAGCGCTGAAAAAGTTCTGGAACTCGGGCCTCAAGGCGGTTCCGAGAGCCAATCCCGGCTGAAGAGCTTAGCGGACCGGAGATCCGCCTCTCTGCACGTAAACGGATTCACGAACTTTAAGAGAGCGTCTTATGATTACAATTTACCTCAAGCAATACAACAAGATCATCCGCAATGCCGACACCAAGCTCTTCGATGAACTGGGCTACGACGACATCCTGTGGATCGACATGTTGCTGCCCACGATCAAGGAGCAGAAGGCCGTCGAGAACTTCATGGAGATCAGCCTCCAGACCAAACAGCAGGTCGAGGAGATCGAGTCGACGTCGAAATACTCCGAGAACGAGAACTCCATCATCTCCAACTCCAACTTCTTCGTCCCCACGGGCGACTCGTTCATCGTCGAACCGGTGTCGTTCATCATCTCGAACGAGGGTGTGCTGGTCTCGGTGCGCAGCGCCGAGTTCCGGACCTTCCGCGAGACGGAAAAACGGCTCCAGATGAACTACCGCAGCTATTCGACGGGCTACCACCTCTTCATTTCGCTGCTGGAGGTGCGCATCGACTTCGACGCCGACCTCGTGGAGCTGATCGCCAAGCAGGTCGCGGCGCTCTCGAAGGACATCAACTCCGAGAATTCGATCGACAAGGAGGTGCTGCACCGCATCAGCGCGTTGCAGGAATCGACCATGTCGCTGCGCGAGAATATCTTCGACCGCCAGCGCGTGCTGTCGGGCATCCTGCGTTCCGAACGTTTCCCCAACGACATCTATCCGCGCCTGCAGCTGATGATCAAGGACGTCAACTCGCTGATCAACCACGCCGATTTCAGTTTCCAGCGACTGGACTACATCCAGGACGCGGCGCTGGGTCTGATCAACATCGAACAGAACGAGATCGTCAAGATCTTCTCCGTGGCGGCGGTGATCTTCATGCCCGCGACGCTCATCGCGTCGATCTACGGCATGAACTTCAAGTTCATGCCCGAACTGGACTGGACGCTGACGCTCGGCAACGGCTGGAACATCCCCCTGGGCTACATCTTCGCCATCGGGCTGATGATCTTCTGCTCGGCCCTGACGATCTGGTACTTCAAGTACAAAAAATGGCTCTGACACTTCAAGTTCCGGCAGGACGCGGATTGCACCAAAACGCACAAGGGGGCTGTATTGTATACAGCCCCCTTGTGTGTCATCAGTACGGAGATACCTCCGGCAATCTGCAACCTATTCGTCGATAAAGTCGATATTCACCTCGCGCTGGAACACCTCCTGCAACGAAATGTTCGTCTCGGTGGTGGCGATGCCCTGAATGCGCAGAATGCCGTCGAAAATCGTACGCATGAGGTGTTCGTTGTCCACGCAGTAGAGTTTGACGAGGATGTTGCCCTTGCCGGTGATGAAATGCGCCTCGACGATCTCGGGAATTTTCCGCAGTTCCTCGACGGTCTGTTTCAGCAGCTGCGGGTCCTTGAGCGTGATGCTGATGTGGGCGCAGACGTCGAAGCCCATCATCTTGGGGTCGACGATCAGGCGGCTCCCGAGAATCACGCCCGACTCGTCGAGCTTGCGGATGCGCTGGTGAATGGCGGCGCCGGAGATGCCGCATTCGCGGGCGATCTCCAGAAAAGGCATGCGCGCATTCTTGATGAGGTATTTGAGGATCTTGCGGTCGATCGCGTCCAATGCGGTTTTAGCCATGGCAGTAAGTTATTTGATGACATTCAGTTCTTTGCCGACCTTCGTGAAGGCGGCGATACAGCGGTCGAGCTGTTCGATGGTGTGGCCTGCGGAGACCTGCACGCGAATGCGCGCCTGACCCTTGGGAACCACCGGGTAGTAGAATCCCGTGACGAAAACGCCCTCGTCCTGCAATTTCGCGGCGAATTCCTGCGACAGCTTGGCGTCGTAGAGCATCACGGCGCAGATGGCCGACTGGGTGGGTTTGATGTCGAAACCCGCCGCCATCATTCCGGCACGGAAATGTTCGACGTTGGCCACCAGCCGGTCGTGCAGTTCGTGGCTCTCCGCGAGCATCTTAAAGGTCTCGATCCCGGCGCCGACCACGGCAGGGGGCAGCGAGTTCGAGAAAAGGTAGGGACGCGAACGCTGGCGCAGCATATCGATGATCTCCCTGCGGCCGGTGGTGAATCCGCCTACGGCGCCTCCGAATGCCTTGCCGAGCGTACCCGTGAGGATGTCCACCTGCCCGCGCAGGTCGTAGAGTTCGGTGATGCCGCGGCCCGTTTCGCCCAGCACGCCCGCCGAATGGCACTCGTCGACCATCACCAGCGCGTCGTACTTTTCCGCCAGAGCGCAGATCCGATCGAGCGGTGCGGCGTTGCCGTCCATCGAGAATACGCCGTCGGTGACGATGATGCGGAACCGCTGGGCCTGCGCCTTCTTCAGGCACTCCTCCAGTTCGCCCATGTCGGCATTGGCGTAGCGGTAACGCACGGCCTTGCACAGACGCACGCCGTCGATGATCGAAGCATGGTTCAGCGAATCGGAGATGATGGCGTCCTCCTCCGAAAAGAGCGGTTCGAACACGCCGCCGTTGGCGTCGAAGCAGGCGGCGTAGAGAATCGTGTCCTCCGTACCGAAATAGTCGGCGATAACCTTCTCCAGCTCCTTGTGGATGTCCTGGCAGCCGCAGATGAAGCGCACCGACGACATGCCGTAGCCGCGGGCATCCATTGCTTTCTTCGCCGCCTCGATCAGCCGCGGATTGTCCGACAGTCCGAGGTAATTGTTGGCACAGAAGTTGAGCACCTTCCGACCTGCAACCTCGATCTCGGCCCGCTGGGGCGAAGCGATGATCCGTTCCCGTTTGTAAAGCCCTGCCGCCTCGATTTCGGCGAGTTCATGTTGCAGGTGCTCCTTGATTTTCCCGTACATATCCGTTAATTTTTTGATGAAATTCCGAGTGCAAAGTGTCGATCTGTTACAAATGTACGATAAATTTCCGAAAACAGACACTCCCCGAACGCTTTTTTCTCACGCCGGGTTACAATTTGTTATTCGCCACGCCACCAAGGCTTCCGGGAGGTTTTTTCGGCGGCGTTTTTTTGCCGCCGCATAATTTTTTAATACCTTTGTTGCTCAAATAACAACCAGCTACCTATGAAAAAATCGTGTGTATTGGTCAGCGGCGGTGCAGGCTACATCGGCTCGCACACCTCCGTGGAACTCATCAACGCCGGCTACGACGTGGTGATCGTCGACAACCTTTCGAACAGCGACCTCAACGCCGTCGAAGGCGTGCGCAAGATCACCGGCGTGGACATCCCCTTCGTCGAGGTCAACTGCTGCGACCGGGCGGCTTTCCGCAAGGTCTTCGAACAGTACGAATTCGACTCGGTGATCCACTTCGCAGCGTCGAAAGCCGTGGGCGAGTCGGTGCAGATGCCGCTCGAATACTACGGCAACAACCTCACCTCGTTTATGAACGTCATCGGCCTGATGCGTGAATTCGGCCGCCGGAACATCGTCTTCTCGTCGTCGTGCACCGTTTACGGCGAGCCGGAGAAGCAGCCCGTGACGGAGCAGACGCCCCGCAAGCCGGCCACTTCGCCCTACGGCAACACCAAACAGATGTGCGAGGACATTCTGCGCGACTCGCTCGCCGCCTACCCCGGCATGAAAGGCATCGCGCTGCGCTATTTCAACCCCATCGGCGCACATCCTTCGGCGCTGATCGGCGAACTGCCGCGCGGCGTGCCGCAGAACCTCGTGCCCTTCATCACGCAGACCGCCGCCGGACTGCGCGAGTGCCTCTCGGTCTTCGGCGACGACTACCCGACGCCCGACGGGTCGTGCATCCGCGACTACATCGACGTCGTGGACCTCGCCAAAGCCCACGTGGCGGCGATCAACCGCATGGCCGGCGACAAGAACAAGCAGGCCTACGAGATTTTCAACGTCGGCACGGGCCGCGGCGTCTCGGTGCTGGAACTGGTGCACAAGTTCGAGGAGGTCAACCACCTGAAGCTCAACTACAAGATCGCACCGCGCCGTGCGGGCGACATCATCGCCATCTGGGCCGATCCCACGCTGGCGAACACCGAACTGGGCTGGACTGCCGAGCGCACGCTCGACCAGACGCTCGCCGCCGCCTGGGCCTGGGAGAAGCACATTCGGGGAATTAAAAATGAAAAATGAAGAATTAAAAATTAGTTTTTCGTATATTTGCTGAAAACAGCAACACTATGTTTTCAGCAAAAACCTATACCGCGCGCCGCCACGAGCTGCGCACGAAGATCGGAAGCGGCATCATCCTGCTCCCGGGCAATTCGCTCTCGCCGAACAATTATCCCAACAACGCCTACTACTTCCGGCAGGACTCCTCGTTCCGCTACTATTTCGGGCTGAACGTGCCGTCGGTCGTCGGCGTGATCGACGCCGACACGGGCGAAGAGGCGCTGTACGGCGACGATTTCACCGTCGAGGACATCATCTGGACCGGACCGCAGCCCACGCTGCGCGAAATGGGCGCCGGAGCGGGCGTCACGGCGACGTTCCCGATGGCGGAGCTTGAAAAACGGCTGCGCAGGGCGATCTCCCTGGGCCGCAGGGTCCACTACCTGCCGCCCTACCGCGGGGAGACCAAGCTCCAGCTGTCGGCGCTGCTGGGCATCAAACCCGCGCTGCTGCACGACTACAAGTCGGTGGACCTGATGTTCGCCGTGGCGGAGATGCGCGAGAAGAAGAGCGCCGAGGAGGTCGAGGAGATGGAACGCGCCTTCCGGATCGGCTACGAGATGCACACGACGGCCATGCGGATGTGCCGCCCGGGCGTCGTCGAACGCCAGATCGCGGGAGCCATCGAAGGCGTCGCCAAATCGCAGGGACAGGGCGTGTCGTTCCCGTCGATCGTGTCGCAGCACGGCGAGACGCTCCACAACCTCAACGCCGACGGCGTGCTGGAGGAGGGCCGGCTGCTGCTGTGCGACGCCGGCGGCGAAACCGTCGAAGGCTACTGCTCGGACCACACGCGCACCTATCCCGTGAGCGGACGCTTCACCCAAAAGCAAAAAGACATTTACAACATCGTACTGGCGGCGCACGACCACGTGGCGCGCATCGTGAAGCCCCACATGATGTACACCGAGGTGCACAACGCCGCCTACATGACCCTCGCCGAAGGGCTTGTCGGACTGGGCCTGCTGAAAGGCCCGGCCGCCGACGCCGTGGCCGCAGGGGCGATGACAATGCTCATGCCCCACGGACTGGGCCACGGGCTGGGCATGGACGTGCACGACTGCGAGGCGATGGGCGAGCGGAGTTTCGACTTCTCGACGATCGCCGACCGCGCCGCCAAGTCGGGAACCTGCATCTACCGCGCGGCGTGGCGCATCGAACCGGGAACGGTGATGACCGACGAACCGGGACTCTACTTCATCCCCGCGCTGATCGACAAGTGCCGCGCCGAAGGGAAATACAAGGGCATCGTGGACTACGACGCGCTGGAGGCCTACCGCGATTTCGGCGGCATCCGCATCGAG
>ERZ780190.2830-NODE-2830-length-12289-cov-3.396354_pt1 | contig 12289 bp, 9 predicted proteins | sample MGYA00510980_ERZ780190 | MGnify/ENA primary metagenome ERZ780190 (study PRJEB29588, sample SAMEA1972188) | human gut metagenome | biome: human gut; feature: human-associated habitat; material: faeces | place: Denmark | collected 2008/2010 ... | reverse complement strand
TACTTCTTTGTTTTGTTTTGCTTTTTCTGATATTATTATGTTTACTTTATGTTTATTATAGGCATCAACATAATAAAAAACGGATACAAGAAATAGAACAGCAAATAAACTTTAACAAGGAAGAAATAGCTCTTTATCAAGAAGAACTGGTTAATTATCAATTATTACAGAGTGAGTCCGAGGATTATAGAAGTAAAATAGGTGAGTTGAATGGTAAGGTTTTGCTTTTGCAAAGTCAAAATAGAACGTTAGTGGAACGTTTGAATTCATTAGGTGGTGATATCGGTAGCTCTTGTTCGCCAGTGGATGGTAAGTATATATCTATATTTCGTATGTTGCTTTCTTTAAAATCCGGTTCTTTTAAAGGAAAGTTATCTCATAGTGATTGGGATCATCTGTTTGATTTATTTAATTTTTTATATTTAGGTATTGTTATTCGTTTACAGGAAGAATATCCTCAATTAACAAAACATGATCTTGAAATTTTTTGTTTGTTGAAGTTTGGTTTTACAAATGATGCATTGAAGAAAGTCTTTCTTACTACTTCTGATTCTATAACAAAGGCTAAAGGGCGATTGAAAAAAAGGTTGAATGTGGCTCCTCAAGAAGATTTGGATCATTTTATACGAAATTACTAAGAAAATATATTTTCAATTGTCCGGGTGATTTTTTTACTTAAGATCTTAAATATCTGATTTGTAGTTTGTTGTGGGTTGATTGCATTGCTTGATTTGTCCGGGTCATTTTTTTGCTTTTCTCATAATGACACCGTACATTTGGGGAAACAAAAAACAATATAATTTATGAAATCACGTTTGTTTGTATTATTGACGGCATTGTTTATGGTAGGCAATGTTTTTGCCGGTACAAGAAGAGGTGAAAATCATGAAAGAAGGAATCCATCCAAATTATCAGGAATGTACAGTAGTATGCAACTGCGGAAATACTTTTACAACTCGTTCTGTAAAACCAGAACTCCCGATTTCTGCAACTTTCGAAGGAAATGTCCTGTATGTTGAATTTACTACTCCTGTAGGTAATGTTGATATTGCAATAAAAGATGCGACCCAGAATGTAGTATATACATCTTCTATGGATGTAACTGCTTTTGGACAACAAGTTGCCATTTCCGTGGAAAATTATCAAGCCGGTACTTATATAATAGAATTTAGAAACTCAAAAGATGGTTATGTTTATGGCGAATTTACATTAATGTAATTCATCATTATGAGGAAAATTCTATTTTCTGCTTGTTGTAACACATATACACAGCAAAAAGCCTGTGAAGGTTTGATAAGGCTGTTGAAAGATGGACGTTATCAAGTGGATATGGCAGGAAGCGTCGTAAGAGAGAGATGGAGTTTATATGATCTTGCTTTTGCTTTTAATAAGAGAGGTTATGAGAGAATACAGACGTTACATCCTGCCATTCCTATTATTTATTCCATCTTGGCAGATGATTATGAGGAAGAGTTTATAGGAGGTGCTACTCTATATGAGCATTTACTGTTGATTGCACCCCAAAAAACTCATTTTTGCGGTGACTGTGTTACAGACCTGCTTTTTCCTTTCGTTGAAGAGACGGATGCTTATCTTAAATATCCGTATTCCAAACCCTCTATTCTGGTTGGAGCTGGTAATGGACGTTCGGCATTAAGAACATTCATCGTCTTAAATACTTTAACCCAATATAAGATTAACATCATTTATTCGGGTGAACAGGAACTTTATGAAGTAGGTTATGCGTCTCATGTGACCGTACGTGAAGAGTTTGAATTGGACACTATGATCCAAAACGCCAGTCTTGTTATCGGTAGTAAATATGTAGCGTTACAAGGAGCTTTACATAAAAAGCCCGTTATCATTATTGGTGATTATGGGTCGGGTGGCATATTAACACAGGATAATGTGGTAGACCAATATCACAATTATTTTGCTGGTAAAATTGGTGGAGAACTGGATGAATATTTTTCTCTTGATCAGTTTCAGAAAGAGATAAAATCTGCTTTAAAACTCTCTTCACGTGAATTAGAAACTATATCCGATAAGTTGAGAAAAGAAATGTCGGAGAATAATAAAAAAATATGGGATATAGTTTCATCTTATTCTATAATGCGAGATTCTTAAATCCTTCTGGTTTTCTAAATTACATAATGGGATTTTTTTAATACACACGATTGATTGAGTGGTTGGGAAGTGCGGGAGCATATCCCAGCCCTATTTTTTTATAAATAATTGGATACTAAAAAGGTTCTGATGGGCATAGAAAATGAGGATCAGCGATCCTGATCTTCATTCTTTACCATTCCTTTGTATCTTTCCGGCAATGCACTTTCTACGGCAGCATAGGCTTCTGTCATCGTCTCTTTTATGTTTTCCGGTCCTTTACCCTTGGGGGGAATCGGATCATGGATTGTCAGAATCATACGGTGACGATGAATCCATTTTCCGGTACGGGGAAGAATTTCGAATGATCCGTCTATTGTGATTGGGACAACTGCCAACTGTAAATCGTCTGCCAATTGAAAAGCTCCTTTCTTGAAGTATCCCATGTGTCCGGTGAATGAACGTGCTCCTTCGGGAAATACGACTAATGATACACCGTCTTTCAGCGAGTTTTTGGCCTGTTGTATGGTCTCAAGCACTTTCTTAGGTCCTGAACGGTCTACGAATATATGCCCTGCACTTTCACATGCTTTACCTACGAAAGGAAGTTTGCGGAGACTTTTCTTCATCATCCATTTGAAATTACGCCCTAAAAAACCATAAATAAGGAAAATATCAAAAGATCCTTGATGATTAGGAACGAATATATAAGATGTATGCTTATGTATTTTTTCACGGCCGCGTACCTTTACTGGTATAAGCAGGAAAAGGCAGATCAATTGCGACCATATCTTGCCGGGATAGTAGCCCCAGAAATGTGCTCCCCCTACCAGTGAACCAATGATGGTTACAATGGCTGTGAGAATAGTCAATACTAACAGTATCGGCAATGCAATACAAATCTGATAGATGTAATACAGTATTTTCATGAGTGTTGGATTTTCGAAGGACAAAGATACAGAATCTCTTTTTATTGTCGTGTCTCAAAACGGATAAAAATCAGGGGATATCTAAAATGCTGACGATAATCTGTATTTCTGATGATATATCCAATTTGCATACATGATCGTTATTTATCTAAATAATACTTATAATAAACTTTCTGGAGATTTTTTTTACAGATTCTCATTTCTTTCGGTCAAACTACTGTGAGAGTCTGATATTTTTTATGTAGATTTGTCGATAATTTGTAAGATCAATGCAAACAGAACATACACTTTTTACTGTCTGATGAGAAAGCTACTGAAATATCTGCTGTTGGGCTTCTGTGCTTTGTTTTTAGCGGGCAATGCCACTGCTGCTACTGATGCTGCCGATCAGGTCGGAGAGGATACCGCTTTACAGGGGAAAATCATCCAATCTTTCTGTAACAGTCTCGGCTTTAATGTGCTGGAAGAAAAAGACAGTAGTTTTGTATATGCCGATAGTCTGTTGGATATACTCGAATTGCATGAACAATTTGATTCCTATTTTGAATTGTCCCGAATTATAATAAAATCTCAAATACTCAAAGGGAAGATGGGGATGGCAATTGCCCATAGCGACAGAATGTATTCCAAGGCCAGGGTTTTGAAAGATGTTTTGGGCATGGCCCTTTCTCTCAATGCCATCGGTGAAATTTATACCGCTATTGGAAGGGAAAGAGAGGCAGGTGATGCTTATGAGCGTTCGTTGGCACTTTTTGAAGAGTATGGTGGGGGTGAAACAATGAAAAAAATATTGCTGGTGGAATTGGCCGAATACAATCTGCGTATGAAGGATATAGGAGCGATGGCTAAATATGTGAGGTTGTTAAATCAGTATTCTACTGACAGCCAGTCTGAATTGGAGCAGACGGTGATGTCTATTTTTAATGCATATTATAAGATCCATACAGGAGCATTGGAAGAGGCCGATAGCTACTTGGAAAAAGTACGGAAGCAGCAGGACAAGTTAATACCCGGGCTTTTGGAATATTTTCTGGTGGCAGAGGCTTACTATCTGGAACAGAGCAATGCGCTGGAAAAGGCTTTGGAAATATACGATTACTTTTTCAGCTTGAAGCATGCCGGGAATAATTATGAACTGTATATTAGTACGATGGAGAAGAAAGCACAATTATTGGAGAAGATGGGACGTAAGGAGGAGGCTTTCACTTTGTACAACACTATTTATTCTTATATAAATTCTAAATTTAAGGCGAATTATCCGAAAGAGATTGATCAGCTTTGCGCACGCTTCGAGGCGGATCAACTTACTTATCAGATAACGCAGGACCGTAACCGTTCGCTTCGTTATTATGCGATAGCGATCGGGGGATGTGCTATGGTGCTGGCGTTGTTTATATTTCTCAGCTGGCGAAAGATATTTCGTCTGAAGCAATCGAAACAAAAAATGGAAGAGATGAATAGGAAAGCGGAAAATGCCATTCGTAAAAAGAATCTCTTCCTTTCTAATATGAGCCATGAAGTACGTACACCGTTGAATGCGATCGTTGGCTTTTCCACCTTAATGGCTTCGGAAGAGATAGAAGTGGACGAGGTTTCCCGAAAAGAGTATTGTGAAATTATCAGGATCAATTCATATCAATTGCTGAAATTGATAAATGATATTATTGATTTTTCAGATTTTGATGAAGATAATATCAGTATGACTATCAAGGGACAGGATGCTGTGAAAATTTGCCGTGAAGTTATAGAGACGGTAGCTGCTTCTTATAAACTGCAGGTTGAATTGCGTTTTGACACTTCACTTACCTCTTTAATGATAGATACCGATGATTCTCGTCTGCGGCAGGTGTTGATTAATTTATTGGTCAATGCCACAAAGTTCACCACTCAGGGATCTATTGTTCTGCGGTTAGAGAGAAGCATTGATGATGCTGATATGGCTTTATTTTCTGTGACCGATACCGGATGTGGTATTCCACTTGAAAAACAGAAACTTATCTTTGAACGGTTTGAGAAACTGAATGACTTTGTGCAGGGAACCGGGCTGGGATTGTCTATCTGTCTGTTGATCTTGAAAAGGCTGAAAGGGAAGATTTGGATCGACGATAAGTATACGGAGGGTGCGCGTTTTTGTTTCTTGCATCCGTTGAAGAGTGAATCCAAACTAATATAACGGCTGTTGTCATGAAAAGATTAATCCTGTGTTTCATATATCTTATTTTTCTGTCCGTTAGTCTGCGGGCTGAGAAGAATGAAGGAATTACTTATCGCGACAGTATTTTGATTTTGGCAGAAAGCATGCCTTCGGATACTGCCCGATTGGCTTATCTTCAAAGTATGGCTTACTGTCATCAGTATTTTCCTTATAACAGATATTTTGCAACCGCCCTTTATGAAGAAGCAAAACGACAGAAGAATATTTTTTATGAAAATGAAGGAGCTTATTATCTGGCAGGTTATTACGATAAAAAGCATGATCCGGACAGCCTGACTTATTGGGTGAATCAGTTGAAAGAACTGGTGTCCGGGGTGGGGACTTATGATTATTACTTGGAACGGAAAGCGGCCATCGGCCGGGCATTGGCTTCTAAAAGGATGATAGAGAAGGCTGTACATGTTACTAAGGAGGTATTGGAAGAGGCCATAGCTCATAATAGCAATAATGGGAAGATCGCTGCATACAATAGTTTGGGGTGTGCTTATTCCGTATCCAGCCGTCCGGAAGAGGCTCTTAAAGTTTTGATGAAGGCATATCATGAGTTTAAACCCGGAACAAAACCATTTTTGAAGGTAGATATTCTTTCCCGGATCACTCAGGTTTACGGGAATGGAGGAGATGACAAGTCGAAGATGCCTTACTTGTGTGAGATGGATAAGACTTTGCAGGAAGTGATGAGCAACGAACCGGAGGCGCAAAATAACTGGACTGATCTGGCGATAGATTGTGAAGTGAAATATGTATTGCATTATTTGAACAGAAGAAAGTTTGAGCAGGCTCTGTTGCATATTGAACGTGCTCAGGAGTTGCTTGCACCCCATGTCGATCCGGTATTCTGGTTGAATGTACAACTGGTTCGCTTGCAGTATTTTTCACGCACCAAGGAGTATGACAAGAGTATTGCTTTTGTTGATGAGGTGACTCCTATCGTATTGAAAGATTATGTATTTATATTCGGAACGCTGATAAACTACAAGGCGATTACCCAGTTTGATAAGGGGGATATTGATGCGGCGATTGAAACCCGTCGTTATCTGGTAAGAACGCAGGACTCTTTAAACAATGCTTTTTCTGCCGACCAGTTGAATCAGGTGAAGGAGATTTATCACATTGACGAACTGTTGCTCGAAAAGCAGAAAATCAAGAATACAAATTATTTGCGGGTCTCTGTCATATTACTGATTCTTTTGGTTTTAGCCTTTTTATTTTACGTTTATACGCGTCATCTTTCCAAAAAGATAGTATTGGCCGAATGTGCCGCCGCAGAGGCAGCGGCACATTCCGAAGAGGATAATATGGCCAAAGAACGATTGAAGATGGAGATCAGTCATGATGTGCGTACTCCGTTGAATGCGGTTGTCGGTTTTGCGGAATTACTGGCCGAGTCAGATGATTTGGATCAGGAGAGTAAGCTGGGGTACGGGAAAATCATACAGGAAAATGCTGAACAGTTATTGGATTATGTAAATAACATATTGGAACTTTCACGTTTAGAATCTGGAAAAATACAGTATGAACAGACAGAAGTAGAAGCAATTGCACTTTGTCGTGAAATTGTCGGTTTTATCAACGGGCAAGTGGAAGATGAAAATGCAAAGGTGGTTTTACAGACTGCCGTAGAGTCTCAGACGATATGTACCGACAGGAAATGGCTGATGTCTTTATTACGTGGATTACTCGTTTCGGGAGAAGGGGAGGATCTTGTAATGTTTTATATAGAAAGAGACGAAGTCGACTCGATGTTGGTTTTTCGTGTGGTCGGTACATTGTTTGCACAAGAAAACGTAAAAGATAAAAAGATATTGATCCGTAATGAAATTAATATTCATTTTATTCGTTATTTTGGTGGTACTTATACAGTAAATGTAGAAACAGATGATGGACCTACGGTTGTTTTTACTTGTCCTTTAGTCGATTTTTGAATAAATGTTTTTGATATAGATATTCCGAATGATACGTATCTTGCATACTGCCGACTGGCATTTGGGACAGACCTTCTTCGGCTACGATCGCGTGGAAGAACATGCGCATTTCTTGGATTGGCTGGCCCGTGAATTAAAAGAAAATGAGATTGATGTGTTACTCATTGCTGGCGATGTTTTTGATGTTTCCAATCCGTCGGCTGCATCCCAACGCATGTTCTACCGCTTTATCCGAAGAGTGACAACGGAAAATCCGCAATTACAATTGGTGATTGTGGCGGGCAATCATGATTCTGCTGCACGTCTTGAAGCTCCTTTACCGCTATTGCAGGAAATGCGTACCGATATCAAAGGAATTGTTCGGCGGCGTGATGGAGAGATCGATTACGATGATTTGATTGTGGAATTGAAGAATCGTAGTGGAGAAGTGGAAGCTCTCTGTTTGGCAGTACCTTTCCTGCGGCAAGGAGATTATCCGGTGGTGGTAACTGATGGGAATCCCTATGCGGAGGGGGTAAAGGAACTTTATACGCGTCTGCAAAATCGGGCGATGGAACGGAGAAAAAAGGATCAGGCAATAGTTGCCGTCGGTCATCTGCAAGCTACGGGGTCGGAAATTGCAGAACGTGATTTCAGCGAACGAACCATTATTGGAGGTTTGGAATGTGTCTCACCTGACACTTTTACAGAGCAGATTGCTTATACGGCTTTGGGGCATATTCATAAATCCCAGCGTGTGTCGGGACGGGAGAACATACGTTATGCCGGTAGTCCGTTGCCGATGTCGTTTGCAGAAAGGGATTATCATCATGGCGTAGTGATGGTGACTCTTGCCGAAGGATGGGCTGTGGAAATAGAGAAGCGGGAATATACTCCATTGGTTCGTTTGCTGAGCGTGCCGAAAGGAAAGGCTGTCAGTCCGGAGGAAGTACTGGATGAACTTGCCCGGTTACCGTTACAGATGGAAGAAGCCAAAGGTAATTCTCACTATCCGTATTTGGAAGTGAAAGTACTGTTGACAGAACCGGAACCGATGCTTCGACAACAGATAGAAGAAATACTGTCTGACAAAGCTGTTCGTCTGGCACGTATTGTTTCGGTATATCGACAGGCTAAAACAGACGTGAAGGAAGAAGCATTGGTGGCTACCGGATTGCAGGAAATGAACCCTTTACAAATACTCAAGATGACTTTTGAGAATACTTACCAGACAGAAATGCCGGAAGAGCTGGAACGGTTGTTTGAAGAAGCGGTGAGGGAAGGGGGAAAGGAGAATTGAGCGGGGAGAAGAATGGAGAGAAGGGAAAGGAAGCGGGGAGAAATGTCTGGCAGATGATGGTACAGTTGATAGGCAGATTTTTTCATTCTTTCATTTTATTCATTATTCATTCTCCAATTGGCATATTGGCACATTGAATTATTGGCACATTATTTATTATGAAGATATTGACAATACGATTAAAGAATCTAACTTCTATTGAAGGGACTTTTGAGGTGGACTTTACTGCCGAGCCTCTTCGTTCTGCCGGTATATTTGCCATTTCCGGTCCTACGGGAGCTGGAAAATCGACGATATTGGATGCTTTGTGTCTGGCACTTTATGATAAGACACCCCGTTTTGCAGCATCAGGCGAGAATCTTTACCTGTCTGATGTAGGTGAAAATCAAGTGAATCAGTCGGATGTGAAGAATATTCTTCGCAGGGGGACGGGAGAAGGATTTGCTGAGGTAGATTTTATCGGGATAACCGGAAGGCGGTATCGTTCCCGTTGGTCGGTTCGGCGCGCTCGTAGCAAGGCTACCGGTTCTTTGCAACCTCAAACCATTCAGGTTACTGATTTGGATAAGGAAGAGGAACTACAAGGTACGAAAACGGAACTGTTGAACCAATTGGTAGCTTTGGTAGGGCTCACTTACGAACAGTTTACACGCACGGTATTGCTTGCCCAAAATGATTTTGCTACTTTTTTGAAGTCCCGTGAATCTGCGAAAGCGGAATTATTGGAAAAACTTACCGGTACGGAAATCTATTCGCGTATCTCCCGGGAGATTTATGCCCGTAGTAAGGCGGCTGACGAAGCGATGAATCTTCTCAAAAATACGATCAGTCTCATCGAACTTATCCCGGAGGAAGAACTTTTGTCATTGCGAAAGGAACAGGAGCGCCTTATCGGACTTCGTTTTATCGAAACAAAACGCCTTACGGAACTGAATGCTCAACTTAGCATTGTACAATCTCTCAAAATACGGCAAAAACAGTTATACGAAAAGCAACAAGAGGAATTTGTAGGTGTAGAGGAGCTAAAAAGACTTCAAACGGGCCTTGCGGAACAGATGGATTATCTGGCTCGTTTTCAAGAGCAATGGGAGGCTTTACAACCGGAGTTGCGCAAGGCACGCGAGTTGGATGTCCGTTTGCAGAGTTTACGAACTCAGTATCGACAATCGGAACAGACCTTGCTACTTGCCCGGAAGCAGACAGCAGAAATTGAAAAGAAATACCGTACAGGAAAAGAGACCCTCAGTGGGTCGCAAAATTCCATGAGCAGATTGTTGAAAGGCAAAGATAACTTTGATAACTCTCTGCCCATCGATTTGCAACGTATAGAGCAACTTTTACTTCATGAAGAACAACAATTGACGACTCTTCAGCAGGAAAATGATAATCGTGTGTCACGCCTTAATACTTTTGGAATTCAGTCTGTCAGTGAAGAACAGAATAAACTTCTGAAACAGCAGGCGCAGATGCAACGTGCTTTTCAGGCCAGTCAATTACTTGCTCAATTGTGTATAAAGCGAGAAGAAGCTTCTACTGAACTGGCTGCTTTAATGCGGCAACTTGCTGTGAAGCAAGAACAAATCGTCTCCCTACAGAAACTTTATGATAATGCCCGTATGGCGATCAGTAAAGATGTGGTGGCTTTACGTTGTGATTTACATGACGGGGAAGCATGTCCGGTATGTGGTAGTCAATCGCATCCTTATCGACAGGATAATGAATTAGCCGATACTCTTTATCATTCGATCGAGAAAGAGTATAAATCAGCTTCAGACATTTATAATCAATTAAATAATCGTGTGATTGCCCTTCAACGGGATATAAATAACTATGCCGTTCAGCAGAAAGCCCAGGAAGAGGTTTTAGCGGACTATCCAGTTGCAGAACGTGCACCTGAGTATCTGGATGCGCATTTGACTGAGTTACAGCAGTGCCTTTGTGCATTGGAGGAGAGGATAAAACAGTATCAGCTTCTTTATGCCGAATGGCAACAACATGACGGCAGATTAAAGCAACTGCGTATGCATTATGAGGCTTTTCGGAAAGAAGTGAATCAAGTCCGGTTATTGACTCAGCAATTGACTGCCATTGAAGAACAATTGACTATGGCCAAGCAGGCGGAGGCCACTGAGCAGTTGCGTTTTCAAACAATAGGCAAGGAATTGGGCGAATTACAGCAATCGCGTGCCGGGCTTTTGAAAGGTAAACCGGCGGATGAGGCTGAAGCGGCAGTACATCGGCGGGAGAAAGAGTTGAATGAGGCATTGGAACTTGCCCGTAAAAACATGGAATCGGTTCATGTTCGTATTTTGGGGATACAAGGAGAAATCAAACAGCTTTCACAAACTGTTATTGAGCTGTCCGATCAGCAGGAGAAAATAGAAAATCCGGAACATTTGTCTGAAGATATTGTCGCCTGTCAATCGGCAAACCGGGAGACAGAGCGTTTGCTTTCCGTTGTCGAGGCCCGTTTATTGCAGCAAGAACAGAATAAAAAGCGGCTGATGGAAATAGAATCGGAATGGAAGGAGAAGCAGACTGTTGCCGAGCAATGGGCCAAGCTGAATAAATTGATTGGAAGTGCCGATGGAACAAAGTTCAAAGTGATTGCTCAAAGTTACACATTGAACCTGTTGCTGTTGCATGCCAATAAACATTTGGCTTATCTTTCCAAGCGTTATAGACTTCAACAGGTGCCTGGTACATTGGCTTTGCAAGTTATTGATTGTGATATGTGCGATGAAGTACGTACCGTTTATTCGTTGTCTGGCGGAGAGTCTTTTTTGATATCTTTAGCGTTGGCTTTGGGGCTTTCGTCTTTATCGAGTAATAATCTGAAAGTGGAATCTCTTTTTATTGACGAAGGTTTCGGATCATTGGACGCCGATAGTTTGCGTACCGCTATGGAGGCATTGGAACAGTTGCAAATGCAAGGGCGCAAGATTGGTGTGATTTCACATGTGCAGGAGATGAGCGAACGTATTTCCGTACAGATACAGTTGCATAAATCCGTGAATGGAAAGAGTGAGATAACAATAGTATAAAGTCTTCTCCGCTATACTTAACTTGAATAATTTATACGTAGTAGTTAAGTAGTTAACTACTTACTACTTAGCTACTTACTACTGATTATGAATTATTCAGGTTAGAGAGAAGAGAAGAATATGGTTTAAGGGTCGGTTTTAATAATGCCGATAAAAACTTGTAAGAGGAAAATTTAAACCGGATCCGAGCTAATTATTATCTTTTAATTCTTTTAGCTCTCCGAGATTCTTCTTTATCTCGCGGAGACGCCCCAGATTCTTACGATATATCGAGAGAGGAATGATAATGCCTATTGCCCATATCACGAAAAAGAAAACGATCATTCCGGTGCCGTGTTGCCATACTTCCCGGTAAAAAAAGAAAAATACAGCCATAAACAAAATAAAACCGATACCGATGATCCGTTCACGGATTACCCAACGATGCATACGGTTGAAGCGGGAAATAACAGTAACAAGCGGCTGTTCGTCTATCTTTGTATTGCTGAGATAGCGGGAACTGAATATATCCCATCCTAAAGCCGGTATCAGAGCTATGAGAATAATCTGATAGTAGATATCCGGGAATACACCGTCGTATAACAGGGCCAATATGAATAATGCAATAATTGTCAGAGAGATGATACGTAATCTTTTGTTCAAGCGGCTGATTGCATTGATATTCTTTGTGGCATGGTTGATGAGCTGGGATATGTCTTCATCTTTGACAAGCTTTTTGTCTTTCAAATGTTCATCCAATGCATTCCATGATTTTTTAAGTTCATCCAGTTCCATATCTTATTCCTCCTTCT